>JAEEGL015104223.1_pt1 | contig 20188 bp, 19 predicted proteins | sample 9134231 | NCBI WGS metagenome assembly JAEEGL01 (sample SAMN16246548, study PRJNA631951) | gut metagenome | biome: gut microbiome; feature: rumen; material: fiber-attached | host: Bos | place: Iran: Karaj | collected 2018-10
AAGATTAGTTATATCAACCTGTTGCAGCTCTTTAAATCTTTTTCGCCTGATAAAGGCAACGATACTGCATGCGGCAATTCCAATCAGCATACACAGCCAATAGGTTGGAATCGTTTTGCCGAATAGTTCAAATGCAGGATACATGCTCTTTATAAATCAGGTAATTAATCAGCCGATAGACTCCATTACGCCGAGTACTCCGGCAGTTCCAACGCAAGCGACTACGCATAAGAGACCGAGACCGCTTAAGATAGTACCGACCAAGCTGCATATGAATCCGCCTGTTGCCATTCCGGTCTGGGCTTCCTTACGTGCTTTGGCACCAAAGTTCAAACCTATGATACCGAGAACAAGACCTACGATTGCAGAATATCCGAACCAGGCGCAAATAATTGACACGATACCAAGTACCAGTGAAATGGTAGCCTTATTACTTTCCTTCTGTCCTTCTGCCCTGTATCCAGCTCCTCCTACTGTGTTGGCTGAATCAAGTTTCTGACCGGTAACTGCAGCCCTTGCTTCCTGAACAACTTCTTCTGCCTCTGACTTTATGTCCTGATATGCAGAACCTGCTTCTTCCTTAATGTCGTCGAGCTTTTCCTTAAGTTCTTCTTCATTAATGTTCATGTGATAACCTCCCAAAACATAAAATAATTGCGATATATTATTAGGTTTATAATACCATCTAATGCCGTGTGTGTCAACGAATTACATGTCTTCGACCTCTCCCACGATCTCGATTCCGATGTCCACGTTGACCTTGTCTTTCATGGCTTCCTTTGCCCTTCCGACGAAGTGTCCATACTTGAACTCACCGATGGAAACGGTCAGGTCTGACTTAACAAAAAGGCTCCCCTCGCCGGTATCTCCGTTAAGACCGCTGTTTATGTCTGCAGACACGATAAAGGTGCCCTTTTCGCCGGCTTCGTTGATTCCTCTGATGAATGATGCCATAGGCTCCCTCACGTCCCCTGAGAATCCCGTCCCAAGGAGACAGTCAACTATGGTTCCATACTTCTTAAGGTCCATCCCGGGTTCGTACTTTTTATATGGGATGCCTGCATCCATGCAGATATCGAAATAGTACCTGCAGTCCTCGGAGAACTTTTCGTCCAGAAGAACGATCTCCACGGGAATGCCTCTGTCGTGGAGCATCATGGCTACCACGTAGCCGTCTCCCGCGTTATTGCCCTTGCCTGAAGCGATGCATACCGGGTCTTTCCATCCGGTCATATTCTGACTGCACCCATATGGACAAGTGAGATACCATCTTCTGCAGGAGCCCATACCCGAGAAAGCCACCATGGTGTCACAGACGGGTTTCCCCTCGGTATTCATTCCGCAGCTCTCTCCGCCTTCCGGTCTCCCCAGATTTTCAACGCTCTCGAAGATGCCCCGGCCAGCGCGGTACATGAGTTCCTTTGAAGGAACCAGGTTTTTAATGGTGTAAGCGTCCGACTGACGCATGGTTTCTACCGATACTACTCTAGCCATTTTTCTCCTAACCTTTTAACCTTATACCAATGCCTACTCCGAAATGGTACGCCACGATCCCCAGTAGCAGGAAAACCATGGCAATACCGAAGCCGAAAAGCATCCCGGTAATAAGGCGCCTCCAATTGGTGCTCTCGTATTTTGTCAGGGCTTGAACAAAACCATCCACTACCATTGGAACCATGAAAACTCCCATCAGCCAGAGCGGAGGCTTTACGAACCAAATCGCAATAAGTGCCAGAATGATCCCGATGAGTTCACCCTCGCATCTGGCACAGACGGGCATCTGATATCCCCTAACAAAAAACGAGCGCTCTGGTTTCTGGTGACAGCCGCAAAAAATCGGCAGCCACTTGTAAATAAACCTGATTTGCTTGTCAAATCTAGTGCCCGTTGGATAATTCATAATCAAGATACGGCGGCCCTTCGGGCCGCCTCACGTCATCTTTATTCAAAGTATACTACTCGTCGATCAGCCCATGCTCTCAAGGGTGTCGAGCAAATCCTCAAGCTCACTCATATCGCCGTTTTCAACCGCAGTTCCAAGGATGCCTGCACCGACTCCCATAGCTACGATAAGTACAAAGTAAAGAACAATACCGAGTACTACGCCGACGATGGCTCCGATTCCTGCCTTCTTAGCTGAAAGCGGTTTTGTATCCTTCCATACGAGGAACAGAATAAGACCTACGAGAGGAATACAACATCCGAGTAATCCCCAGCCGATGGATCCTGTATCTTCGGAAGCCTGATAAGGCTGTCCGCTATAGTTATACTGATTATTAGTTCCCTGATAATTGTATGTCTGCGGTCCGTCTGTGGGTGCGGTATATGCAGTATTTGCAGCATTATCAACTACAGGTGCTCCGCATGCGGGGCAAATTCTGTCATTATCTTTTAAAGGTTCTCCGCAATTTTTACAATACATGTTTCCCTCCAATTAACCCCATGAAAATCATGGTTTTTGCATTAACTTAATTTAGATTATATATCCAATCAGGAGCTTTTTCAAGTGTCAGAGAATGTTCTCGATGGATTTTTTGAGTTCCTCTATGTCGTCTATTCTGTTTACTTCATTTCTGAAGGCCGCGGCGCCCGGTCTTCCTTTGAGATACCAGCCAACATGCTTTCTCATTTCCAGGACCGCTATGTGCTCTCCCTTGAGCATGGCCGTGTCCTCAAGATGCTTCATCATGACGCGAATCAGTTCTTCCCTCGGCGGTCTTCCTTTAAAGGATGGATCGAAGATCCATGGGTTGCCGAGGGCGCCGCGGCCTACCATTACCAGGTCGCAGCCGGTCTCTTCCATCATGCGTTTTCCGTCTTCTCTTGAGGTCACGTCACCGTTTCCGATGACCGGTATCTTTCTCACCGCTTGCTTGACCTTTTTTATAACTGACCAGTCAGCTTTTCCCGAATAATACTGTTCTCTCGTTCTTCCGTGTACGGCGACGGCGGCTGCTCCCGCAGATTCGCATGCACCTGCCACTTCAGCGGCATTTATGTGGTCGCTGTCCCAGCCTGCACGTATTTTGACGGTGACCGGTTTAGATGTGTTTTTGACACATGCCTGAACGAGGTCAAAGCAAAGGTCGGGATTTTTCATCAGATAAGATCCTTCGAAATTCTTCACTACCTTCGGCACAGGGCATCCCATATTGATATCCAGAAAGGCGTTTCCGTATCCGTCCAGTTCTCTCGCTGCGAAAGCAAGTATATCAGGCTCATGCCCGAATATCTGAAAGCCCACCGGCCCCTCTCCGGGAAGTATCTCGAGAAGTTTCCCGGTCTTTTTATCTCCATAAAAAAGCCCCTTGGCGGATACCATCTCGGAACAAGCCATGGCCGCTCCCATCTCAAAGCATATACGACGAAAAGCGCCGTCTGTTATTCCAGCAAGCGGCGCTAAAACGAAGTTATCTTTAATTGTAAAGTTTCCTATCTTTACCATAGTTTGCGTTTTAAAAAACAGATTATTTGTCGTCGTTTTCCATCCTTCTCAATGCGAGAGCTACGGTCAGTCCGGGGATCACGCGGTTTCCTGTGATCTCAACTCCGAGAATCTCGTTGATTTTCTTGAGTCTGTACTGAACGGTGTTGGTGTGAACCTCAAGGAATTCAGAAGTCTTTGCAGAATTCATACCGGCATCCAGCACAAAGGTTTCCAGCGTTTCAAGGAGCTGCTTAGCCTTATTGGAGCCTTCTTTTCTGAAGGGTTCAAGAAGATCCATATAGTTTTTCTTAAGCTGCCCTCCGGAAATCTGAATATATGTGCAGTTGGATACGAGCACCAGCTCATATTTACTGAACACTCTCTTGTAAGGGAAGATGTTGCCGACGAAAGCGTTGGTCTCATTGATCAGCCTCAGTCCGTCTCCTGCACCCTCAATACCGTCCAGCCCTGTTACGTGGAAGACTCTCACCCTCTTGTCCTCTTTGATGGTATCAAAGAGATTGATGCATTCTTCGATCTCGGTGCTCTCGTTCTTTTCGCTCTTGGAATTCTGTCTCAGGATTATGCCGTAGCTTTCTTCATCCTCGGTTACCGTGATGATCCTGATGTTTCCATTCTTTTCAGCAAGTCTGTAGGCTTCTTCGACTTTCTGGCTGTTAAATTCTCTTATGAAGAACACACCAAGAATGTCATCAGAGTCCACTCCTGCTTCTTCTCTCAAAGAATAGGCGAGAGACTTGTTGCCTCTGATGAGAGCTCTGATGAACTCTGCTTTCGCATCCCTTTCAGGAGTATACTTCCACATGCCCATGGACAGTTCGATGATGTCTGCAAGCATGTTGATTTCCTCGTTGCTGTACTTATCCTCGTTGTCCACGAGAAGCAGATAGAACTTCTGGGAATTGATATTGATGACTCCCCAGTAGGTCTTGGTTCCGGCGATTTCCACGAGTATGTAGGAATCGCTTACTCCGCTGGCCAGATCTCGTCCGACTCTGACAGCCTCTTCAACCGTTAACTGATGTCTCGTTTCAACAATGATAAGCGGGTTAAAGTCTTCTGAAAGGAGTACCACCTGGAAGTCGTTTAATATGGCCGTTTCTTCCAGGGCTTGTTTGAAGTTGGAGTATTTCTCAAAGTTGAGAAGCCTCGTGATTGTGTTGTTAATTACCTTTGTTCTCATGATTTATTCGTCCTCTTCATCATTAGGGCCGACGTCATCAGATCCCGTCATATATGGATCGTTTTGCTGAGCTTCTCTCAAAGCGGCCTCTCTGGCTTCAATGGCTGCCTTCTCCTTAAGGATTCTCTCCGTCTCTCTGGCTTCTTCCTCGTTCTGCATTTTTTGCTTCTCGTTAGCCTCTTCAACGGATTCCTTCAGGTCTTCAGGCTCCATCTCACCGGTGTATAATGCTTCGAATTGCTTACCATCGATAGTTTCAACCAAAAGCAGGGCCTTAGCAACTCTTTCAAGTTTATCATCGTTTTCAGTAAGAATCTTTTCTGCGAGGTCAAAGGCTTCGCCGATCATTCTTCTGATTTCTTCGTCTATCTTCTTAGCGGTATCCTCTGAGTAAGTTTTATGTGCAGTAAGATCCGCTCCGAGGAATACTTCTCCTTCGCCTCCGTAGTTTACATTTCCGAGTTTTTCGCTGAAGCCGTACTTGGTTACCATCTCACGGGCAATATTTGTTGCCTGCTGTATGTCACCGGAAGCTCCTACGGAAATGTCCTTCATCTTCAGCTTCTCTGCCACACGTCCGCCCATACTGGTGACGATGTGGTTATACATTTCCATCTTCGTCTCCAGGAAATTATCATCTTCAGGAAGGTACATGGTATATCCGCCGGCTCTTCCTCTGGGAACAATGGTGACCTCGTGGATTTCCATATGCTTAGGAAGAGATCTGGCTACAACAGCATGACCTGCTTCGTGATATGCAGTAAGTCTCTTTTCTTCGTCGGTTACCACCTTGGACTTCTTGGCGGGACCCATCTCTACCTTTCTTATGGCTTCTTCTATTTCTTCCATCCTGATGTATCTGCCGTTTCTTCTGGCAGTAATCAGAGCGGCCTCATTCAGAATATTCTCCAGATCTGCAGGTGTGCATCCCATAGTTCTTCTTGCAAGTATGGCAGGAGTTACGTCATCGGCAAGAGGTTTATTTCTCGAATGGATCTTGATGATAGCCTCTCTGCCCTTGACATCGGGAAGTCCGATAACGATCTGACGGTCAAATCTGCCGGGTCTAAGAAGAGCCGGGTCAAGTACGTCAGGTCTGTTGGTAGCTGCCATAACGATGATTCCTGAGTTAGGCGCGAAACCATCCATCTCAACTAAGAGCTGGTTGAGAGTCTGTTCTCTTTCATCGTGTCCGCCGCCGATACCGGAACCACGCTTACGTCCTACAGCATCGATCTCATCGATGAATACGATACAAGGTGAATTCTTCTTGGCTTCTCCGAACAGGTCACGCACACGTGAAGCTCCGACACCTACGAACATTTCTACGAAGTCAGAACCGGAAATGGTGAAGAAAGGAACCCCTGCCTCGCCGGCAGCTGCCTTGGAAATGTATGTCTTACCTGTTCCCGGAGGACCTACAAGAAGTACACCCTTGGGTATTCTGGCTCCAAGTTCTCTATACTTCGCAGGGTTCTTTAAGAAGTCAACGATTTCTTCAAGTTCGGCCTTCTCTTCTTCGAGCCCTGCCACATCATCGAAGGTGGTCTTCTCACCCTTGACCTGACGGGCACGCGACTTGGCAAACTGGAAGGCCTTGCCGTTTCCTGCTCCGTTCATCATGATATATAGAAGGAATATCATGGCTCCTATCATTAACACGTTAGGAATAACGTTGATCCAGAAGGACCCCGTTGAAGGCTTGGGGCTCTTTAAGACCAGCTTGTTGTCCTTTACCATAGGGAAAAAGTACTGCTCATCCAAAATCGCTATCTCATAGGAAGATGGTGCGTAACAATATACATACTCATTATCTCCTATCTTGCCCTTGATCACGACACCGTTTATCTCGACTTCAGAGACCTTTTCTCTTTCCAGATAGTCGATAAACTTGCTCAGTTCGACCTCAGTCTCTGTAATCTTTGCTGTCTTTGAATCGTTGAAGAAGTAAGCAACTCCGAATACGATAGCGAAGAGCAATAAATAAATTGTTAGATTTTTAGAAAAACGTTTCAATTATTCTCTCCTTTTTGTCTGTGTTTTTGTATTCTAACACAAAAAAATCTTCTTTTCAATATGATTTATGTCAATATTCACCTAATTTTCATCTTCTTTTGAAAAAATAAGCTCGTGTTTTATCCTCGTCACTCTGAAACCGCCGGTGAGTTCGGTGAACGCCGCCTTATGGTTCTTAGATATTCTGACTTTGTCGATGGCGCTTAAATGCTTATCGGTCACGTTTTCACGCATACCGATTTCCGATAAAGCCAGCATGTATACTCTTTTTCTCAAAGCCACAGGAAATTCAGAAATAATACCGATATCCAAGGAGTGCGACCCGGTCTTCGCCTTATCATAGGCCTTCAGAGCTTCCTCATATATATACCCCTTATCTTCAAAAGATAAACGTCCCAGACGGTTAAGAGTATCAACAATGTTCGGGTTATAGTTTTTTTCTATATACGGAATGAGCTCCAGCCTGATCTTATTTCTGGTATAAAGAGCTTCTTCATTGGTATGATCCCTTCTCGGCTCAAGCTCCTTCTCTTCACAGTAGCTCTCAATCTCATCGCGCTTGATGTTCAGGATTGGCCGTATCACCTTGAATCCGCTCTCATCCTCTCTCTCGTACGCGATACCCGAGAGTCCGTCAGGTCCAGTGCCCCTCAATATCCTGAAAAGAATGGTCTCCGCCTGATCGTTGGCATTCTGAGCCACCAGAATCTTCACCTGGTCGGGTCTTAAGCCATAGTAATCCATAACTTCCCTTCCGACTTTCCTGAAAGAGTCATATCTGGCAAGTCTTCCCGCTTCCTCACTGGTCATTCCAAGTTCTGCAGCCAGTTTATTGCAGTCCACTTCAAAAATGCGCAAAGGATGAAAGCCCCCTACTCTATTTGCCACAACTTTACAGAGCTCCTCGCAAAAAACCTGATCCTCTTCAGCAGCTCCGGGTCTGAACTTGTGGTTCACGTGGACGGGATGCAGGTCGAAGTTGATGCCAAACTTTCCCTCGGTCCTTATGTTATCCTCCTTAAGTTCCTTAAGCGCATTATACAGCGCCAGCGAATCCGGTCCACCGGAAAGTCCCAGAATCAGATGATCGCCGTCTTTAAAAAGGGCCTTTTCTTTAATTGTCTCGAGAATCTTTCTTTTGAATTCCATCAGTCTATCTCAAAAAATTTCTTTGCATTGTTAAGTGTAGCTTCCGCCACCTCTTCATAGGTCAGGCCTTTGATCTCAGCCACTTTTCTTGCCACATATTCCACGTACGGGCTCTTGTTGGGCTTGCCCCTGAAAGGTACGGGCGTGAGATAAGGTGCATCGGTCTCTATCAAGAGACTCTCAAGGGGCACCGTTTCAACCACCTCGACCGTCTTTCTGTTATTCTTATATGTAAGAGGTCCGTCCACTCCGAGTATCGCACCCAGCTTCAGGTATTCCTTCGCAAACTCTTGAGATCCTGAATAGCAGTGGATGTCCACGTGGGGCGTACCGTCAGCAAAAGATTTTTTGCGCTCCTCTGAAAAGGCGCCTTCTTCGATGAGTATGTCCATGACCTCCCGGTCGGCTTCTCTGGAATGGATGACGATTGGCATCCTGAGTTCGTTGGCCAGTCTGATCTGTCTCCTGAACCAGTATCTCTGATTATCTCTTGGGGAGAGATCATAGTGAAAGTCCAGACCGATCTCGCCTATGGCAACCACTTTAGGGTCTTTGGACATTTCCTTCAGTTCTTCCATGCCTTCTTCCGTCATATCCTTTGAATCATGGGGATGCATCCCCACTACAGCATAGCACCAGGGATATTTCCTCGCGTGCTCCAAAGCCAGACGGGAGCTTGGCATGTCGAAACCTATATCGCAGATATATTTCACCGCTGAATCTTCGATTTCAGAAGCGAGCGCGGTTCTTTCCTCTTCAGTAAAAGTATCGTTATTAAGATGTGTGTGTGAATCAAATAATATTTTTTCCATAAGTGTAAAACGCGGGGCACGAGTGCCCCGCTTAAATGATCTTTTAGGATACAACTTCTCCGTCAGGAGCATCTGTGGTTACCACATAGTTCTTGCCGTGATCTCCGGCGAAGAGCAGCATGCCGTAGGACTCAAGACCTCTCAGCATTCTGGGCTTAAGGTTTGCCAGAACTACGACCTTCTGGCCTACCATCTCTTCGGGGCTGAAGCTTTCAGCTACGCCGCTCACGATCTGTCTTACTTCAGTTCCCATCTTGACCTGTGAAACGAGAAGTTTATCAGCCTTGGGATGTTTCTCGCATTTTAAGATAGTTCCTACTCTGAAATCCATCTTGTCGAAATCATCGTAGACGATCTCATCCTTTAATTCAAGAGGTACTGAATTCAGGATAGCCTTTTCAACAGGATCCTGAGTGGCAGCTATAGCTTTCTTTCTGGCTTCCTCTTCAGCGATCTTGCTTAATTCAGCCAGTTCCTTTTCGACGTCGAGTCTCGGGAATATCTGCTCGCCCTTCTTTACCTGTTCCTGATACATCATCTCGAACACTTCAGCATCTTCCCAGTTTACATCTGCATACCAGAGCCCGAGCTGCTTTCTTATCTTGTCAGAAGTGGTGTGCATGAAGGGATAGATGAGTACGGAGACGATTCTTAAGGTCTCTGCCAGGTGGTTCATTACCGTATCGAGTTCGGCTTTTTTGCTCTCGTCCTTTGCAAGGATCCAAGGGGCCTTCTCGTCGATATACTTATTCGCCCTTCTTACTACGGTCCAGATATCTTCAAGGGCCATATTAAAGGCGAATTTTTCCATATTTGCTTCTACCTTTCCTGCTGCGGAGATAGCGATCTTCTCGAGATCCTCGTCTATTTCATCGTGAGTGGAGGATGCGGGAACCACTCCATTGCAGTATTTCTCAATCATGGAAACCGTTCTTGAAAGGAGGTTTCCAAGGTCGTTGGCCAGGTCGAAGTTGATTCTCTTAAGCATTACCTCGTTGGTGAAGTTGCCGTCCTGACCGAAGGTGTATTCTCTTAAGAGGAAATATTTAAGAGCGTCGATACCATATCTGTCAATGAGTATAACGGGATCAACCACGTCCATGCCCTTGGCAGCTTTGGATTTGGATACTTTCTCTCCTCCAAGAAGAAGCCAGCCATGTCCGAGTACCTTCTTAGGAAGAGGAAGGTCTGCCGACATGAGCATTGCAGGCCAGATGATGGAGTGGAATCTGACGATTTCCTTACCTACCAGATGAACGTCTGCAGGCCAGTACTTATTGAATTCCTCGGATTCGTCCGGTCCGCCAAGTGCGGTGATATAGTTTGAAAGGGCGTCTACCCATACGTACATTACGTGCTTGGGATCGTTTGGTACGGGAATACCCCAGTCAAAGGTGCAGCGGGATACGCAAAGGTCCTCGAGCCCCTGCTTGATGAAGTTCTTCATCTCGTTTCTTCTGGTCTCGGGCTCCAGGAACTCAGGATGCTCCTCATAAAGCTGAAGTACCTTATCTGCATAATTGGATAGTTTGAAGAAGTACGCTTCTTCGCTGGCCTTCTGTACGGGGCGTCCACAGTCCGGGCAGCATCCGTTTACTAGCTGTGATTCAGTCCAGAAGGCTTCACATTCTTTGCAGTAAAGTCCTTCATAGGCACCCTTATAGATGTCGCCCTTGGCATACATGCGGTTCCAGATTTTCTGGGCTCTCTCCATGTGTCTCTTCTCAGTAGTACGGATGAAGTCATCGTAGGAAATTTCCATGGTCTTCCAAAGTTCCTTGATGCCTGCTACGACTTCATCAACATAAGCCTGAGGTGTCACTCCGGCTTCCTCGGCCTTTGTCATGATTTTCTGACCGTGCTCGTCAGTTCCCGTAAGGAAATGAACGTCATAGCCCTGAAGACGTTTGAATCTGGCCATGGCGTCAGCCATGACTGTGCAGTAAGTATGCCCTATATGAAGATTAGAGCTGGGGTAATAAATAGGTGTGGTTATATAATATGTTCCTTTTTTCGCCATAATTATTCTTTATCCTCCTCTTCGGTCTCGGTTTGTTCAGGAAATAATTTGCTCATGATCATGTTTGTTCCTGCGATCAGAGCTACTCCGGAAGCAACGCCAAGTCCAATGAGACTCATAAGTGCCTTTCCAACACTTTTAGGGTTGATGTTTTCACTCGGCACAACACTTCTTCCCTGTTTCATTTTGATTCCTCCTCAATATATTTTCTCTTTTCAACGTAGTCTTTGATAAGTTCAGCTGCTTCATCCTCCGTAATATAACTGGAGTTTATGCATAAATTGTAATTTTTGTAATCTCCCCACTTGTATCCAGTGTGGTAGTTATAGTAGTTGGCTCTGGCCTTATCGACGGAAAGAATCGTATTCTTGATGTTTTCAGGATCTTCGCCGTACTGAGATGCGGCTCTTTCCATGCGGTCTTCCAGTTCTCCATATATGAACACATTGGTTACGCCAGGCTTATCCCTTAAGACATAGTCGGCGCAGCGTCCGATGATAACTCCCTCATTGGATTCTCCGATTTCCTTGATCACCTGGAACTGTGCGAGGAACAGTTTATCGTTTACTGAAAGGGTCCCTATAGAGCCCTCATTAAAGCTGAGTGCAGATGCCAGACTGTATGCAAATCCGGACTTGGCTTTCATCTCCGCTCCTTCGATTACTTCTCTTGAATATCCGCTGGCCTCAACGGCCATATCGATGATCTCCTTGTCATAGAAAGGAACGTTTAGCTTTTCTGCTAAAAGCTTTCCGATTATTCTGCCGCCCGAACCATACTGGCGGGAAATGGTTATCAGTTTTTTCATTTTAAGTCAGCTCCTTTTCGTTCTCAAGTCCAAAATAAATACTTCCTCAAGTTAATATTTTATCCCAAATATCAAAAGCAAGTCAAGCACTAACTGACTAAATAACTATTCACTTTATGATTTTTTGTGATATAATAGTAATGATCATTACGGAAAGGAATGCTCTTTAAGCGAGCGTGTATTATCATGAAACTACCTAAACCACTCAACAAATATTTTGATCACACTTTACTTAAGCCCGAGGCCACCAACGAGCAGATAGACGCTCTTCTTGAAGAAGCCAAGGCTTACGATTTTTATTCTGTATGCGTTAACACCTGTTACGTAGCAAGATGCTATGATGCCTTAAAAGACACGGACGTCAAAGTTGCCGCTGTAGTGGGCTTCCCTCTTGGAACCTGCACCACACAGTCAAAGGTCTTTGAGACTCAGGAAGCTTTTATGGATGGAGCATCTGAAGTAGATATGGTTCTTAACGTAGGCAAGTTCAAATCAGGCGACCATGACTATGTAAGAGATGACATCCACGCGGTAGTGGACGCTGCCAGATCCTTCGGCGGTATCGTCAAGGTCATCCTCGAGACCTGTCTTCTCACAGACAGTGAGATCGTAGAAGCCTGCAAACTTTCCATGGAAGCAGGGGCAGACTTCGTCAAAACTTCGACCGGTTTCAATAAGGGAGGAGCAACACCTGAAGACGTCGCTCTTATGAAGGCCACCGTTGGCGATCACTTAAGCGTGAAAGCATCAGGCGGCATCAGAGACTACGAGACCTGCATGAAAATGATTGAAGCCGGCGCTGACAGAATCGGCGCATCCGCCTCAGTAAATATCATGGAGGTGTATAAGAATGAACACTAGAACAAAATATATCTTACAGGGAATTTTCTTTCTGGTATTAGGCTTAATATGTATCTATACATACTTTACCGGTAAAGCTGCAACTATGAAGAACTTTAGCCTTGCAGGAATCTTTTTAGGCATGTTCATCGGTATTCTTTTCATAAAGAACGGCCTCAAGAAATAGCTATAACAAGTCAGACTTTAAAAGCGCCGCGGATTTTGGTCCGCAGCGCTTTTTGTTTATTTCCTATTAATCTATATAGGTCTTTCTTGGATCGAGCAAAGCATCCGGATCGAAGTTCATCTCCAGATCCCAGTCCTTTACCTCTGTGTGGAGATAGTGGTGGGACTTCTCTGAAAGAGGAGCGTCTAAGAACTTCTCGTAAAGTTCTATGACCGTCGGATTCTCATGGGAGAATCTGATGTCGTTTACGTTATCCAGTGAGTAAAGGATGCCGGCTCTTTCTTCGGCCTTTTCTTCACCGTCTCTGAAAGGCTGTCCGCCGCCGCCTACACAGCCGCCCGGGCAAGCCATGACTTCTACGAAATCATACTCTTCCTTGCCGGATCTTACAGCCTCGATGAGTCTTCTGACGTTTCCAAGACCGGAAACGATGGCGATCTTCAGCTCCTGTCCTGCCAGATTGAAGGTTGCTTCTCTCCAGCCGCCAGAACCTCTTACGGTACTGAACGCATCGGGATCGGGGTTTTTACCTGTTGCGAGGAAGTATGCGCTTCTTAAAGCAGCTTCCATAACTCCGCCGGTGGATCCGAAGATAACTCCGGCTCCGGAACCCTCTCCGAATACGTCATCGAAAGGCATATCATAGAGTTCATCAGGCTCTATTCCGTCGGAACGGATGATCCTGTCAATTTCTCTTGTGGTGAGAACCAGGTCAACGTCCTTGCCATGACCGGAGTCCTGCACCTCGTTAACCGTACGCTCGTATTTCTTTGCGGTACAAGGCATTACGGAAACGGAGAAAATCTTATCGGGATCCAGTCCCAGTCTCTCAGCCATATAGGTCTTGGCCATGGTACCGAACATCTGCTGAGGTGACTTGGCAGTGGAAAGGTTCTCAAGAAGATCAGGTGCCTGAGTCTTGGCGAATCTTATCCAGCCTGGGCAGCATGATGTGAACATAGGCCACTTATGTGCTTCTCTGTGGGTGAGCCTGTCAAGGAATTCAGAACCTTCTTCCATGATGGTAAGGTCTGCGGTGAGGTTCGTATCGAATACGTAATCCACACCGATCTTCTTGAAGGCGCATACCAGTTTGCCAAGGGTTGCATCCTTGACGCTGAGTCCGATCTGTTCTCCCCATGCAGTTCTTACGGCAGGTGCGATCTGAAGAAGTACGATCTTCTCAGGATCTGCCAAAGCAGCCTCGAATCTCTTTCTGTCATCGCACTCACGAAGAGCTCCTACAGGGCAGTGGGTTATGCACTGTCCGCAAAGGGTACAGTCTGAAAGGTCGATTCTCTGGTTGTCCCTTACGCCGATGGTCGTTCTGTATCCTGTTCCGAGAATGCTCCAGATACCCATGTTCTGGATCTTGTCACAGGTCTGTACGCATCTCATGCACTTGATGCACTTGGATGCATCGCGTACGATGGGAAGCTCACGGGACCAGTTCATCTTCTCAGCCACGTTGTGATAGTCCGGGATGAGAAGTCCGAGATCGTTGGCCAGGGTCTGAAGCGTGCAGTTTCCTGACTTTAAGCAGTAGGGGCAGTTAGCGTAGTGGTCACTCATGATAAGTTCCACATTGATACGTCTTGCAGCCCTTGCTCTTGGTCCGTTGGTGGTGACTACCATACCTTCTACACATTCTGTGTTGCAGGCCGTAGCCAGTTTATCAGTGCCTTCTACTTCTACTACGCAGACTCTGCAGGCTCCGATATCGTTTACGCCCTTAAGATAGCAGAGGTGAGGAACCTTGATACCGACGAGGTCGGCTGCTTCCATGATGGTCGTACCTTCTTTTACGGAGATTTTCTGACCGTTTATTGTTACGTTTACCATCTTTCTTCCCTCCCTCCTCTGAAGGAACCGTAGCCATGATAGTCACAGCGGAGACATCTACTGCACTCCTGCATTGCTTCTTCAAAGCTCATGGGTTCTTCAACAGCATCGAAGTCGTTGCCTCTTACGCGGGCAAATCTTTCTTTAAGTTCAACTCTTCCGTAAGGGATATCATCCTGATGATCAGGAAGAGGTATATCGATATCGACGGACATCTCATGATGATATCCGAGATATGTGTCGATGTTGGCAGCTGCAACCTTACCTGCTGCCACAGCGTTTATTACGGTGGAAGGACCTGTTACGCAGTCTCCGCCCGCATAGGTTCCAGGAACCTCATCAACTACAGACGAATTTCCGGCTTTGATGTTTCCTCTGAATACAGGTATGCCGAATTCTTCAAAGAATCTGATGTCAGTAGCCTGTCCGATAGCGGAAATAATGATCTGGCAAGGGATCTTTTCCTCAGGGCCGTTGGCATCCAGCGGTCTGGGTCTTCCGGACTCGTCAGCCATACCTACGATCTGAGGCTTAGCCCAGAGAGCCGTAACATTTCCGTGAGTATCGGTGTCGATTCTTGCAGGAGCCTTGAGCTGCACCAGCTCGCAGCCTTCAGCAACAGCACCGGCTACTTCATCTGGAAGTGCGGTCATGTCCACACGTCTTCTTCTGTATACGATGGTTACTTCGGAAGCGCCGAGACGCTTAGCTGTACGCGCTACGTCCATGGCAACGTTTCCTCCGCCGATGACTGCAACGGACTTATTCTTAAAGTCGGGCATTGCATCATCACCGATTCCTCTCAGCATTTCAACAGCTGGGATAACTCCCTTAGCAAATTCTCCCGGGATGCCGAGATTTTTTGCGTTATGTGAGCCGATTGAGATGTAGGTAGCATCGTAGTTATCTCTGAGATCTTCCATAACTTCCTTAGTGGAAATATCCGTGTTCAGTTTGACCTCAACTCCGGTGGAAAGGATTGCATCGATATCCCACTGCAGTCTCTCACGAGGAAGTCTGTAGCTGGGAATACCATATCTAAGCATACCGCCTAACTGTGCTCTCTTCTCAAAGATGGTCGGCTTATGACCCATGATAGCCAGGTAGTAAGCTGCCGTAAGACCGGAGGGGCCGCCTCCGATGATGGCTACGCGCTTACCTGTATCGTCCATCTTAGGTGGAACGGGTACGGATTCTCCGCAGTTATCAACGGCATATCTCTTCATTCCTCTTATATTAATCGGAGCATCTACAAGGCTTCTTCTGCATCTCATCTCACAAGGATGCTCGCAGATAAGAGCGCAAACCGTCGGGAACGGATTGTCCTTTCTTATGAGGGAAACCGCGTCTGCATATCTCTGATGCTTGACGAGGGCTATATATCCGGGAATATCCACGTTGGCAGGGCAGGTTCTAACGCAGGGAACCGGCTGAGCGGATTCTCTGATTGAAGGGCTGCACGTGTTATATTTGATGTGATACTCATAGTCCTCTCTATAACCCTTAAGGCCTCTCAAAACCATGTTTGCAGCTTCTGAGCCGATGGCGCAGTCTGCTGAAACAGCGATTGCCTTAGCAGTATTCTCGAGTATGGTAAGGTCATGCATATCACACTGGGTATCCAGATTTAGAATGTTTTCCATCATGTCCTGGAGCTGTCTGATACCTACTCTGCAAGGTACACATTTACCGCAGGACTGAGAATGGCAAAGTCTTAAGAATGATACCGCCAGATCCACGGGGCACTGTCCGGGAGGGCTTGCGATAATACGTCTTTCAAGATCCTTGTAAAGACCGGCTATGGTCTTTTGTGCTTCATCCTGGGATCTTATACTGAGCCTGTTCAATAGTATTTTCTCCTTTCAAAATCATTTGTTACACATAATCATACACGTTAATTAAAACACATTTTAAGTATAATGTAAAACACAAAAAAGATTTATTTTTGTATTTAATTATATACATTAATTAATACGGTTTTATTTTAAAAGAAAAGGGTATATAATACGAGTGTTGCAAAAGAATTGCATCAAAAAGTATCTTTTGAAAGGGTAGTATTATGAAAAGAAAGAAATCATTATTAATCGTTTCCATGATCCTCATCATGACTCTTATGGCCTTCACAGGCTGCGGTACTCAAGCCGAAGAACCAGCAGAACTCTCAGCACCTGTAAACATTGCCTGCATGAACGGTCCTACCGGCATGGGCATGGTTGATCTCATGGGAAATGAGAACTATAACATCGAAGTATTCCAGGCACCTACAGACGCAGTTCCTAAGATCATCTCCGGCGAAATCGATGTAGCCTGCGTGCCTTCCAATCTGGCAGCAGTTCTCTACAACAAAACCGAAGGTCAGATCGTAAGCGTATCACCCATGGTAATGGGTGTGCTCCATATCTTAGGAAACGGTGTTGAAGCAGCAAACCTGTCCGACCTCAAGGGACAGACCATCGTATCTGCAGGTCAGGGCGGTACTCCTGAGTATGCACTTCAGGAAGTGCTTCAGAATGCAGGACTCGAAATGGGAAAAGACGTCAAGGTAGAATGGCTTGCTTCCCACGCTGACGTGAACGCCAAGCTCTTATCCGATGAAGGAACCATCGCTATGGTACCGGAGCCCTTCGTATCCGCAGCCCTCGCTCAGGGAGCAGGAAAGGTGACCGATCTCTTCGACATGAACACTCTCTGGAGTGAAGCAACCGGTCAGGACTTCCCCATGGGAGTACTGATTGCAAGACGTGACTTCGTAGAAAACCGCGGATCCGACCTAAACATCCTGCTTAATGACCTGGCAGCTTCCATTGAAGACGTTAACGGCGCATCCGACGAAGTTGCTCAGAAGATCGTAGACGCAGGCTTCCTCGGAAATGCCGATATCGCTAAGGCTGCAATCCCCAACTGCAACCTCACCTTATATACAGGTGACGAACTTACAAAGGGAGCCGAGATCATGAAGACCTTCAACGAGACCATGTTCGCCCTCACGCCTCAGGCTGTTGGCGGTGCACTTCCCGGAGAAGACCTTTACTACACGGGAGAATAAAAAATATTTCAATTAAAATGAGCCGTCGAGTTGCCTCGGCGGCTTTTTTTATTTATATCCTTTTATATCCTTACCACCCTGTCTGCCAGCTTGCCAGCCAGGTCCTCATCGTGGGTTATGAGGATTACGGTTTTCGGCAAGTCAATCGGTCTGAGGCAGTCTGAAATATCATCTATGATCCTTCCCTTAAGATCTTCATCCAGACCTCTGAAGGGTTCGTCCAGTATCAGCACGTTTCCGCCAAACAGCAGCGTTCTTCCAAGTGCTGCTCTGTGAGCCATACCTCCCGAAAGCTCATCGGGCATCATGCCAAGAGCATCGCTGATTTCTAACTTTTCGGCCATGGATGATACTGCCTTTTCGGCATCTGATTCAGTACCGTTTCCGGCTGCCAGCGCAAGCATCATATTGTCCTTCACGCTTAGCCACGGAAGCAGTCTGTCTTCCTGGAAAAGATAAGCCACCCTGGCATCTTCAGGCACTTCCACCCCGCCCTCTTCAGGCGCTTCCAGTCCGGTTATGAGCCTTGCCATGGTGGTCTTGCCCGCTCCGGATGGCGCCAGAATGGCGGTCACTCCCGGCCCGAACTCGCAGTTGAATCCATCAAGTACCCTGCTCTCTTTGCCGTCCTCCGACACAAAGGTCTTGGTGACGTCAGTAAAGGATATGTGAATTGGATTTTTTGCGCAAAAAATTTCAGGCGCAGTTTCCATCTCGCGTACCAAGGTGCGCCCCAGTGCATCGGGTTTAAGTTCTGCCATCCGTCCCACCAGAACTTCCATCAAAAGACTTAATATTATAAGTACGATCATATACGCAAAAAGATCCGGGGTCTCCAGATAGTATTTGGAATTCAGCATCTGATATCCGATGGAGAATTTAGGTATTGCCAGGACTTCTGAGGCTACCACGACTTTCCAGCTCATGGCTGTGATGAGGTTAAGTGCGGTTTTTATCTCAGTATTAAGCGATGGTCTTATAATATATCTGACCGTCTGAGCCTTGGATAATCCCAGCGTCTTCCCCAGTTCCAGCTTGGAAACGTCCAGCGCCTGAAGTCCGTTCAGGATGTTTGTGTACGCTATCGGGAAGCACATGAAGAAGCAGACCACTACTGCAACCCAGTCGGATTTTACCACGAGTATTACGTAGATGATGATCGCCATTACGGGGATGCTCTTAAAGAAGCTCACGGGCAGTCTTAAGAACTCCCTTAGGGGCATGTTTTTAGATGCGAGCACCGCAAAAAATACCCCGATCACAAAGGACAGCACTATGCCGAGCACCGTTCTTATGATGGTCCAAAGCACGTTAAGATAGAAGCTGCCGCTCCCTATAAGAGCTATGAGGGCTTTGACCGTGCTAATGGGAGATGGTAATATCACATCGTTTCCCACCATTAAAGCAATAATTGCCCAGATCACCAGCCAGACCGCAGCCATCAACCACCTGAAGTATTTAGTTTTTCTGAGGTTTTCTTTCATTATATATTTCAGTTATCCGGAGTATATGTGCTTATGGCATCGATAAAGTCTTCAAAATCTTCGAAATTCGATTGAACAAATTCATAGAGCACGGGCATGTCGAAACTATACTTCGCAATGGGTGTTATGAGGTCCTGTCCGACACTTAGCCTTATATCTCTCTCCATCGACAGGATGTTCTCTCTTCTGAATGAAGATATAAGAATCTGCCCGAAGTTCGATACGAAAATCGTTCCAAATACGTCATCAAACAGCCTGTATACTCTCTCAAGGACATGATGATTATCCGGATTGAATATCATAAACAGCCTGCCCGTTCCATAGTCTGTCTCCTGGGATCTTCTTGTATAGTTCGAGGATTCCTTTGTGAATTCAGCCGGGTCGAAATCAAACTCATCCAGCATTATATACTCTTCTCTTCGGGTGATCATCTGTGCTTCTATATGTGAGATTCTGTCACGGGATACTAATTCAAATCCTATGACTTTTAAATTTTTCACCGTCACCCTGGATGTTATTACTTCGAAATAGTTTTTTTGCTCTACAAGGGATTCGCATCTGTAGCTTTTTTCGGTGCTGAAGGACCCAGTAGTCCCTGCGCTCATATCGGACTCGATGAGTTCAGACTCATTTCTCATAAGGGTAGCCGGCTCATCATCTCTGAAAGCCGCCAAACTTATATGCCCCTCCGCCAGATATTTGGCTGCTTCAAAGTCATGTCCGATGCACCTCATAATAAAATAGTTTACGAGTTGATAATCGCCGATTATCTCCTCGCACTGCTTAGCCATCAAAGCCTCTCTCTCCGCCATCTTAAGGCGCACCTGAGGCTTCATTATGAAGTCGATCTCCGCCTCATCGGGGATCTCGATACCCTTCTTGTAGTTCATGTATACATAGTCCTGAATGAGGGCTTTGGCCTCTCTTTCAGTGATCTTAATTCTCACGCCGCCAAGGCCACCCATCAGGCGGTCAGCAAGGGCTTCTGCCTTTTGTCTTGTCTCCTCGTCATCGGGTCCGACCACGTATTCATAGGAATCGAAGCCGTACTCCTCAGCATCAAGATAAAAGCACTGGAAGAACTCCGTTTTGCTCGAATTGTCCACAAGTTTCCAGTGCACGCCAATACCCACGACACCCATAAGGCGCGTGTTTGTAATATATGCCTCTATAAATTTTTTGCGCGAGGTCCCGCTGCCCTCTGAGAGACCTCCGTTAATTACTTCAAACATATCTTAAGTATACAGAATCGAACATGGGTTTTCAAGATATAACAGAGCAAATCTTTGAGCTTCGGACTTTATCGGAAAGCTCAACGAGAATACCCCCACTTCTAAAGTGGCGGGATGAATC
>JAEEGL016364721.1_pt1 | contig 20188 bp, 17 predicted proteins | sample 9134231 | NCBI WGS metagenome assembly JAEEGL01 (sample SAMN16246548, study PRJNA631951) | gut metagenome | biome: gut microbiome; feature: rumen; material: fiber-attached | host: Bos | place: Iran: Karaj | collected 2018-10
ATGTTCCGCATACCCTCGGTTTCGACGCCTTCGACGCATACTTTCGCCCGGCAGACGGAAGCCAGCGCGGTGATGTTGCCGACAAGTCGCCGGTCCATTTCATTCTCCTCAATGTTTTTCACAAAACTGCGGTCAATTTTTATGACATCAAACGGAATCTCCTTGATAATTCCGACCGCGGAAAACCCGGTTCCGAAATCGTCCAGCGCGACCTGGATGCCCCGTGACTTCAGGCTGGCCATAACATTTTTCAGAAGCTCTATATCCAGCAGCCTGCCTCGTTCCGTCACTTCCAGGCAGAGAAGCTCCGGCGGGTAATCCAGTTCGTCCAGAATACGCAGCACCGAATCTGCGAAGTCAGGTTTTTCCAGCTGAGAATAGGAAAGGTTTACATTGATCACAAAATCAGGATGTTTTTCATGGATCCGCCGGGCCGTCAGGATGGATTCCCGGAGGATCCATTCTCCCAATCCGGGGAACAGCGGGTCCGATTCCAGCACCGGGATAAATTCATCCGGAGGGACCATGCCGTATTGGTCGTTTTTCCAGCGAAGCAGGGCCTCTGCCCCGATCATCTGCTCCGTTTCCGCGTCCACTACCGGCTGGTACAGCAGATAGAATCCGTCGAATCCGCGCATAATGGATTCCCGGATAGCGTGAAGCTTTTCCAGCCGCTGATGGCTTTTCTCGTTCATGTCGTTCCTGAACTCCACCATGTCGCCCTTGCGGAGCGTCTTGGATTCATCGCATGCAAAATTCAGGCAGGCATATATCGTCTGGGAATCGATGTCAAAGCCATCCACCCGCAGCACGCCGCTGTTCAGGTTGAGCAGTATTTTTTTGCCGTCCACAATGAAGTCTTCATGAAGGTATGCACGGAAACGGTTGTACTTTTCCCGGATTTCATCGATTGTAAGCGTGTTGGTAATGACTGCGAATTTCGTTCCGTCAATCCGGTATGTATGCCCTTCATTTCCGGTTACGTCATAGGCAGCCCGGGCATATTGCTGCAGTACCCGGTTGCCGAAATGGTATCCGTACATTTCGTTGATTTCGGAGAACCGGCTGATGCTGAACAGCATCACGTTGATACGCGCGTTCCGCTTGATGTGGCTTTCAAGGTCTTCAAAGAAACCGTACTGGTTCCGCAGTCCGGTCAGCGTATCGATATGCCCCTGGATGCCATGGTTGCGGATGGTGCCCGCAAAATAGTCCGGCTCACCGTCAGGCCCCCGGAGCACTACGCCGCGGCATGTGCATACGTCGTATCCTCCCGCGGCGCGCAGGGCCCGGTACTGCATGTCGTGTCCTGCGGCATTCCCGGCGAATATGTCCGCGATGCCTTTGTGATATGCCTCCCGGTCTTCCGGATGGATATGGTTTTCCCATATGTCCCCCGCCCCGTACATGTATTCAGACGGCAGGCCGTACGTATCCACCGCGTTTTTGGACCAGCGGGAGTAGTCGTACTTCATGTCGCACAGGTATACATATGTGCCCTCTGAAACGACCTCAAACGATTTGAACAGCGAGTCCAGCTTAATCCGCCGTTCCTCGCTGATGGCCCGGGTGTTGGCCGTCTGCCCGGCGGACAGGCCTTCCCGGTTCATCTTTAGTTCCTTCAGCTGCGCCTTGTTTTCATACATCCGGTTATCCGCGCGGGTGAAAACCTCCTCCGTGGAACGATCCTGCCCAAGCCTGTATTCTGCCATTCCGGAGGCCGCCACAGGTCCCTCGCCGATCCGGATATTATCCTCCGTTTGCTTACGCAGGGTATCCAGCAGCTGCTCCCGGTTGGTGTAATCCTCTCCCGTGAGGATAACCGCAAACTCGTCCCCGCCGATCCGGTAAACCGGGCTGTGCTGGTATATCCGGCAGATCAGCATGCTGCACGCCTTGATATACTCGTCGCCCGCCTTATGGCCCTCCGTATCGTTGATTGTCTTCAGCTCGTTGATGTCGCAGATCACGATTCCGAAGGCGCAGTTTCCTTCCCGGATCAGCTTCTGCAGTTCCTTCTCCTTCTCGTGGTATGCGGTTTTGTTCTTCACATGGGTCAGCGCGTCCCTTCGTGCCATCTCGTTGGCCATGGACAGGGCCGCCAGATGCTCCTGTTCCCTGCGGACGTCGTTTTCACGGTTCTCGACGCAGATAATAAAATGGCTGTGGTCGGAGGAATATGTCACCGACATGCGCGTATACTGTGTCTTTCCGCCGGCAGTGATCATCCGGTAATCTTCGGTCAGCTGCCTGCGGTTTTCCAGGCCGGTAATCAGATGGTCCCGGTCGAGGAAGGTCCGGATTCTTTCCCGGTCCTCCGCATATACCAGCCGATCCAGGTTCCGGATGGCCGCAGCGAAGAAATCCTCGCCTTCCTCCTGGATCTTCAGCTCGCCGGATTTCCGCTTCGTTGAAAATTCCGCGTAATTGGAATTCGAGCAGTCGATGTAGTAGATCAGGTCAAAATGGGCTGCCAGGCGCTCTGCGATCTGCGTATAGGTGATGCTCTTTTTCCGGTCCAGCCTCAGAGCCATCTGGGCTTTCACTTCGTCATCAATGTTTTCAATACAGACCAGAATATGTTTCCTGTCCCGGGCCATAATCTCCGTATGCCGGATATGCCGGACCTTTCCGTTTACGACCAGGCGGTAGGCAATGGAGAACGAGTTCCGGTTTTTCAGGTTTTCCAGCATAACATCCTTGTAATGGATGGCGAGCACCTTGTCCTGGTCTTCCGGATGAACGTATTTATCGATGCTTCTCCGGCTTTCGGCAAAAAAGTCGCTGCCGGTTGCCGGAACATTCAGCTTTTTAAATTCATCGGTCGAGGAAATCTCGGTATAGGTATTATCCGCGATGTCAACGAAGTACAATGTGTCATACTGCCCGGCCAGGCTTGCGGTAATCTGGTCGTATATTTCCTTCTGCCGCGCGATCTCCCGGTCCGCCTCCCGCTGCCGGTACTGGGCATCGATATCATTCAGGCCGACAACCAGGCGGGGGCCGTCCTTCTCCTCCGCCATGGCGGCATTCATCTGGACATGGACAGGTTTCCCGTCCATCAAAATGCGGTAAACCAGCGTGAAAATTCCGTTGTTTTGTATCTCTGCCAGAATATTCTTTTTGGTAAAAGCCGAAAGGAACCACTCCAGATCGTCCGGATGGTTGAAGGTACGGGCCGCGTCACGGACAGTGCTGAAGAAGTCGGTACCGTCCTGAGCCTGCGCAAAGCTGTCCGCATAGTGCTCGGTCGCACTGAATTCCCGGTAGTTGTTCGTTTCCGGATCAACCACATAGACGCAGATAAAGTTGCCGGTCATGGCATGCAGCAGTGCATAAACCACCCGCTCCTCCCGTATTCTCTGCTCGGCCTGCCGCTGCCGCGTCAGCTCGTCAATATCCGATACGGCAATCACAATATAGCGTTTGTCATCCTCCATCCGCGTGACCCGCATATTTACGTGGAACGCTTCCCCGCCGATCATTCTGCGGAAAGGCATTTCGAAAACCGGGTCGCTGTCCAGCCGCTCGGTCAGAAAAGTCCGGTTCATGGTCCGGACAAAGGCCTCCCGGTCCTCCGGATGGATAAACTTTTCGGCTTCGTGCGCGCAATTCTTAAAGAAATACATGCCGCGCCGCGCTTCCGTCAGCGCGCCGTGTTCGTCGTCCGCATGGAATTCAATATACTCCTCCGAATCTATATTGACGTAATACAGGTCAATACAGCCCCGGGCCAGAGCATAGGCAATATGGTGATACATCAGGAATAAAGCCTCCCCGTGGTAACAAAAGATACCGTTTTCCATGTGTCTATATCATACCATATTATCCCCGGTACATCAAGAATTCATTGCAAAGCATGAAAACTGCCGGTATGAAAAAAGAAACAGGCTGCGTTTGTATTCGAACTGAGATTATAATGTATACAATAAACAGGAGGTCGACCCCATGAAAATATTACGCCTGCGGAGGCTGGTCTGCCCCCTGGCCGTCCTGTCCCTGTACTTCGCCGGCACCGCACCGGTGATTCCATCCTGTACTGTAATGCGGGATCATCAGGCCAGCCGCGTCTTTCCGTTTCCGCATAAACCCGGCCGCAGCCGGATGCTTCATCCCAAAGCCGCGCACATCTGCATCTTTGTCGGTGTCCCGCCTTTTCCGGCGGCATGTTCAGGGCCGCACAGCCCGGATTTGTTTTATTTGAAGGATATGGAGTCCAGCAGATCGTTGCAGAAGTTTTTCATCTTCCTGTACTTGTCCTGCTCGTCCGCGGTCTGAATCAGCTGGAATTCCACTTCATAAACCCCTTCCGGGCGGCCGAAGTAGTAATACTCATTGTATTCCTTCTGCAGGCATGCGGCGGGATACCCGTTGACCGTCGTCGCCGCGGATCCGTCCTTGGCCCACCGGTCCACTGTCGCCCCCCGGAAATAGATCATTTCCGCATTGTCCGGTGCCGGAAAGTCATACCGCACACTCATGTAATCGATAGACCCGTCGCTCATGACCCGCATTTGCGAGAAAACGGAATCATATCCCTTTTTCGGAATCTGGTAATCCAGGTTCCCCATCCGCAGGTTGTTCTCCGCGCCGGTCAGTTTATCCCCGAAGCGGAAGGATGCGGTAAAGGTCCTCAGCACTTCCTCGTCCTCCACCCGATCATATATGAAACTCAGGCGGTATGTATCCTTTCCGTACTGGGCATAGCCGGTAATCATCCCGTTCTTTCTTATCATCCGGAACGACGCACCGCCTGCGTCCCAGGCGCCAAGGTCTGTTTCTCCCTCGCGCACCGAAAGATTGTAGTTGTCCAGGCTGTCTTCGGCCTTGTACGCAACCGTCAGCTTCCATCCTTCTTCTCCGTATTTGTTGAAGCTCATTTCCTTGCTGCACACTTTTCCGGATACGTCGTTAACCATATTCCTGCTGATCATGCCACAGTCTTCCGGCGTCACGAAGGTCAGTTTCCCGATCCCGCGGTCATCATACGGGGAAGCGTACCGGCTGTCTCCGCCGTCATCGTAATACAGCAGCCTTTTCCCGTCATATTCATAAATGGACTCCGGTCTGTTTTCGGCTGTTTCCGCGGTTTGCATCCCGGTCCGGGCCGGCGCTTCCGCCTGTTTCGCGGTCTGGGCCAGCTGTACCTCAAACGATCCGCCGTTTCCGCGGCGCTCCACGGTCAGCGTCAGGGGTTCTCCTTCACCCAGTTCGGCCGCTGCCTTTGTCAGTATATAATTGTCGTCCATCAGGGAAACCCCGTTGACGGCTGTAATCAGGTCATTGGCCTGCAGCCCGGCATTTGCAGCAATTGAATTCTTCGCAACATCCTGCACCAGCCATCCGCCGTTCCGGAATCCCACGCGCCTGGCCGACCATGACGCCATCTCGTAGCCTTCCTTGATTCCAAGCGACAGCCGTACTGTGTCGCCCTTTTCCTCGGTTTTGCTTCCCGGATAGGAGTTGGTGTTCATTCCCGCGGGATTGTTAATATACTGTTTCCGGCCGGAGGAGAACCAACGCAGGTTGTTCTCCGCAAACGTATAGACGCTCCCGTCCTCCAGCCGGAAATAGCATACCGCGGCGTCCACCCGGCTGGCATCCGGAAATTCCTTGGAGTCCACATGCCACGTGGAAGACTCTCCCGGTTTCAGATATGTACTGATGTAGACGTGGGTGATTTCCTTCTGGTTTTCCTCCAGGCCTGAACCGAACCGGAACCGGATATCGCCGTTCTTGTCCCGGGGAATCAGTTTCACCGTGATATAGTATAACTTCTCGGGCGCATTGTTCCGGATGGTCAGATCCACGCCGCGTTTTGCGGCCTTTACGCTCTTGATCTCCAGCCAGCAGCCCGGACCGACGGCGCTCTGCTTTGCGGTCACGTTGACCGTCACCGTGCTTTTCGGATCCTTTTTGTCTTTGATGGTCAGTTTCCCCTTGCCTTCACCGGATGCGCCCAGCTGGAACGTAACCCTGTTCCCGTCCCGCTCCGCCGCGTAGTTAAACCCTTTTCCGCTGGTGCTGACCGTCATGTCCCGGTCCCAGTCTTTTCCGTAATAATCCACCGTAAAGGATGCGCCTTCCGGCTGGTCCAGCACGATCTCAGTGGTATTGCAGTACAGGGACGGCACCGTCAGGGATACGGCGGCTTTCTTTTTGCTCCCGTCCTGCGCTGCAGCAGTGATTTTCACCTTGCCCGGGGACTTCGCGGTAACTGCGCCTGTGTCGTCCACCTCCGCGACTGCGGGATCGCTGCTTGACCAGGTAACCGCGGGATCTGCGCCGTCCGGTTTGACCTGCAGTTCCAGCGAAAGCGTCTCCCCGATCTTCAGCGCGATATTCGAAGGAGTCAGGATCTTCAGGGATTTCACCTTTCCATCTGCTTCTGCGCCGGAAACGCAGGATGCCAGGCATGCCAGGCAGAGGATCAGGATGGCCATGCTTTTCAACGGATGCTTTTTCATTGGTTCCAACTCCTGTGTCTTCAGGATCCACCGTATAGGAATATTTTACCATATCCGCCGGAAAGAATCCACCCTCCCTTGTCAACCCGGACGCAGCCGGGTGGCCTCCGGTTTCCCCGCGCATGTTTTTGTGGTATAGTGTGTTCAAAAAAAGGGGGCTCTGTATGAACTGGGATCTGAAGACGGCCTCCGGGCGGGAGAAACTGATTATTCTGGCCCGGAAACTGCACGCCCTGTATAACATAGGGCCGGATCTTTATGCGGATACCCCGTCGCGTTTTTTCCCGTATATGGCGGAGAATTGTGTCCTGACTTCGGACCAGCTGGATCGCCCGCTGGTCGGCGCGTCCGAGGTCAAACGTTTCCTGATCCGGGTTCAGCGGTCCTATGACGGCCTCGTTCCAATCCCGATTACCACGCCGGTAGAAAGCTTGGACGGGGATATTCTCTTCCGTATCCGCCCGTGGAAATCGAATGAAGGAGAACTGGTCAGTGTGGATCTGGACGCAGACGGATTGGTCTGCCGGATGGACCGGTTCAGCGAGAAGCAGGTACCTCACCGGGAAATCGGTTCCTGCGTCGGCCTCACGCCGGCCCGGAGAGAGCAGGTTGACGGCAATATACGAATCGTGCAGAACAAAGAGGAACAGGTCGTGATCTCAGAGCTGTATTTTGACGAGATGTCCCTGCTCTTCCTCCTGAATGACGATGTCTTTACCGACATGGAGGATCGCTATATGGACACTGCAGAATGGGAAACGATGGTTGACCGGTGGCGGGAGATCAATGAATCCGGGGACGAAAAAGCCCTGCGCGCCCGCCTGATGAAATCCCAGGAGGAGTATATCCGTAAGGACCGCGGATACGCGCAGGAGTTGGAGGAACTGATCTCGGATGTACTGGAAAAGCGGGATCCATACGGAAGACGGATGCAGTCCATGCTGGAGGACTGGATCCGCAGTATCCGGAATGACTATCCCCTGATCAGGAAATGCTGACAGTCGGGAACGGTCTACAGCTCAACCGAGAAAAACTGCATCCCCTGAATCTCATTCATCTGGCCCTTCCCTGTCCAGGGCAGGCACGATGAACACAGCACCGCCGCCTTGTTTCCCTGGATCGAAAGGTGGCACCGGGAGGAGCATTTTCCCCCGCATGCGGCGCACCGCACCTCCCCGCTCCGGATCCGGTCAAACAACCGGTCAATATCCTGTATGCGCTGTTCCGTTTCTTCGTATTCGCGCTTTCCCTCTGTCTGCGCCGATGCCCATTTCCATGTTTCATGCCACATGGGAATCTGCATGATCAGCGTCACGGCGAACGCCCCTGCTATCCACACCCACAGCACGTCCAGCCGGCTGCCCAGATGCGCCGCCAGTACCGACGCGCCTGCTGCAATCGGCCAGCTGGCAATCATCAAAGGCGGAGTAACCGGCATGCTCGTTACCACGGGGCCGACTGAGCGGATTCCGGATATTTCGATCACATCGCGCTGCATAATGTAAAAGAAGAACGCCGCCGCCGTAATCAGCACTGCCGCGATCAATCCGATCCAGAACGGCCCGCCCAGAATGCCGAAAACCAGCGCCAGCGCGGCGTTGGCCAGCATGCACATTCCCTTGTATACCGCATGCTTTGCCAGCAGTTTGTGAATTTCATACACTTTCGAGTGTGCCATGTGCTGTTGCCCTCCTCTGATCCAAATCCCGGACGAAAAACGTTCTCTTCCGTCCAAACGGGTCCTCATTTCTCCAGCATTTCCAGCACCAGGCGGTACTGCTCCGCCTCTTCCCGCAGCTGCGCAAGGGCCTTCCGCTCTTCTTCCTGCTTTTTATGCAGCGCATCGATCTCCGCGTTGTCGGATTCCATGTTTTCCCGGAGATCTGCCAGAATCTTTCCGGGATCAGCGCCGTCCGCCCGGTCCTCCAGCATCCGGCATACAGTATGGTATGTCTCAATCTGGTTCCGGGTATGGTGTACCCAGTGCAGAATATCCATCCGGGTGATCAGGTTTTCCGCTCCGCCGATATGGTCAATCTCGTAGTCAATCTCCTTCTGCAGATGCTTCGCCTTGTCTGAGAAAAATGTATAAAGCTTTTCCTGTTCCTTGTCATTATCGTTTTCTTTCCTTTCCCTGGCCTGCGGGAAAGGCCCTCCCGTAATTCTCCGCAATCCTTTGTCCGGGTTTCTTTCTTCATTATACGCCCGCAGCGGCCGTGTGTTCAATACCATTTGTTGTTCCCGCCGGGCGCACTCCATAATCCGCGCCTCATGCATGCATACGCAGATAACGGATGGTAATATTTGACATTGCCTGCAGAGTTGGGTCATAATTTGAACCGCTGAGGGGAGTATATAACAGGAGGAAAAAGAACATGAAGAAACTGGCTGCCCTGATGCTGGCGATGGTTTTCGCGCTGGCTGCACTTCCTGCCCTGTGCGGGGATTATTCCGGACTGTGGTACCTGAACTTCTTTTCCCCGGGCGAACTGCTGGAATCCAGCGACGTAATCAAGGTATATACCGAAGACGTTCTCATTACCATAGAGGCGTTCAGCCTGAATTCAGACGGTACCGTAACCCGGCCGGACGCAGACGGTTCCGAAACCGCCGCAGGCATATGGGAAGCAGTGGACGCAGGCATCCGTCTGGCGGTGGATGGAAACCCGATTGAACTTGCTGTGGATGAAGCCGGCCTTCTCAACGCGGAGCAGGGGGTGCTCCTGACCCGGGAACCTTCACAGATCACATTGGACCTGGTCCGGGCCTTTATGGCCGGCGAAACCCTGGAGCTGCCGGAAGGTCTCACAGAGGATGATGTGGAAAACGCGGCCGCCGTGCTGTGCGAAATATATCAATAATCCCTGCTGTCAGTGTTTTCCCGGGGTCTTGTTCATTTTTCGCCGCTGCATGGCGGCGTTTATCATCATTTCGTTTTTTCGCGCCTTGCTCCATTGGTTTTCCTGTACGAGCCTGCTGTACATTTTCCATCGTTCTGTGGTCAGGCTGCCGTCTTCCAGGGCTTTTCGGACTGTGCAGCCGGGCTCGTTTTTGTGTGTGCAGTCAGAAAAGGCGCAGCGGCTGACCAGCTCCGCAATATCGGAAAATGTTTTGTCAATTCCCTCCTCCGCGTTAATCAGTCCCAATTCACGCAGGCCGGGCGTGTCAATGAGATATACGCCGTTCAGCTCGGTCATTTCACGATGAGTCGTCGTATGCCTGCCTTTGGAATCGTCCTCACGGATCCCGCCGGTCTGCATGATTTCGCGGCCTGCCAGCGTATTGATCAGGGTGGATTTTCCCGCCCCGGAGGATCCCAGAAGCGCAATCGTCGTTCCCGGAGTAAAATACGGGCGGAGGCGATCCAGCCCGAAACCGGTGCGTGAGCTGATCGATATCGCCTGCAGATCCGGATTCACGGCGGACACCTTTTCCTCCATCCCCGCTGCGTCCGGACACAGATCCGCCTTGGTCAGCACCGCAACCGGTTTTGCGCCGCCCGAAACGGCCATGGCCGCGTAGCGGGCAATCCGGCCCAGGCTGTAGTCGTGGTTCAGGGATGTGATGATAAATACATAATCTAAATTGGCAATCAGCGGTTGAACTTTCAGTGTCTTGGCAAACCCGTCCGCGTGGCCTCCGCGGTCCGGCCGGTAAAACGCTGTACGCCGGGGAAGAATTTCCCGGATCAGGCTGTCGCCGTATGGATTGACGGTAATCTGCACATAATCGCCGACAACCGGGTATTCCTCCCGGTAACGCAGGCTGCCGGTCAGTGCGCAGAAGTATTCCTCCTCGTCCTTACGGACAAGAAAACGGTCTCTGTATGCCCGTATTACACGGTATGTATGTTCATCCAATCCTTATCATCCTCCTGATTCATTTCAGTACCTGTTTGCGGTAGCGGTAGGTCGTTTCGCCGAAAACCCCGGTGTAGGCCAGCTCCGTCCAGCCATCCGCAAGCAGCTGCCCGTTCTTTCCGGTCTTCCCATGCTGGTCGCCTGGCACATCCAGCAGCCACCCGCCGGGCCGGGTGATCCGTGCCAGTTCGTCCACTTCCTCCCGGAAAAAGTCCCCGACCACGTGCCCGCTCATCACCACATCAAAACTGTTGTCCGGGAAAGGCAGGCAGCGGCAGAGTCCGTCGCATACCCGCATGTTTCGGATTCCCTTTCGTGCGATCTCGTCGCGCATAAATTCCCGCAGGGTGTCCACCGGTTCGCTGGCGACTGTAAACGCAGCTTTCTCCGCTGCGGCAAACGCCAGCCTCCCGGTTCCGCTTCCCACATCCAGGACCGTCTTCCCCTCCAGATCACAGATCTCATACAGGCGTTCCTTTTTCCAGCCATATATGAAATCACAATTTTCCGCCATAGCCTGCGGATTCGTATAGATCACAAAATCCTCAAACTCGTCCATCACCCGGATCTCCGCCGCACGGACATCGTCCGGGCCGGCTGCTTCCGGAGCCATTGCAATCAGTTCCCTGATCCGGTTCTTCATTTCCGGGCATTTCTGCTCAAAGAGCCATACAGCCTTCGGGTTCGCCTTCAGCGCTGCAGCCATGGCTGCTTCTGTCTCCGCGTTCAGGTTTTCCAGCATCAGCCTGATCTGGAATCGTTCCATGCGAAGCATACAGTCAAAAGAGTATTTTTTCGTATCAATCCAGCCGAGATTACCCATAATTTCCTCCATTTTTTCACGCAAAAAAACCGCTTATCCGTCATGGACAAGCGGCCGGTCACACCGAATATATACCGGGATTATTCCGGTCTGCTCTTCGGATGATCGGACACAAGGCCTGTACGGATATTATTCGCAGTGTTAACGGTCACTGCCGCCCTTTCATTCATCACTGTCCGCATACGAAGAGCCCCCTTTCCTGTTAAGCTGAAAAGAATATACAATGAAAACCGGTCCCTGTCAATGCTTTCCCGCAATTCGGCCCGGCGTGAATGGCTTGCGCCGAACTATCTGCCGTTCTCTTCCTCATCCATATCGCACTCTTCGTCGAATTCTTCATACCATTCGTCCTCATCAGGCACGGCACCGGTAAACCGTGCCCCGCAGCGGGGGCATACGGAGTGTTTTGAGAAAAATCGGGCCCCGCATGCGGAACACTCGCTTTCATCCTCCGTCATATAGTGCGGATGGTCAATGCGGACAGGGCGGTTCCTGCCGGTATCCCGCCGGCTGCCCCTGCCTCGCGCCAGGCCGGCAAGAACAGCAGCCGCCAGCGCTGCCGCAATGATCCAGATTCCTGCAGTCATATATCTCGCCCCCGTGTTTCATTCGTCCCGTAGTTTCTCTTTTCCGCAGTAATATCCGCGCGCCGGGGCCCCCGTGTACAGTATGGAATTCCCGGCAGCAGCGAGGCTGCAGGTAAATATTTCGTGCACAGGTTGAATAAAGTATCCTGGTGCATCGTTATATATCATGAATCAACTGCATGGAGGGTATTGATCATGAAAAAGTCCGGGTGGGTTATTATTTTGGCTGTTCTGTTCCTGATGCTCGGAAGTATCGGTGCCGTACAGGCGGAAATCCTGCCGCCTTCCGGCGAAGGGCAGATCGGCCTCCAGGCGGTAGTCCTTTGCAATGAGCTGACCGTACGCCGGGAGCGCAGCGCGTCTTCCGCGGCGGTCACGACGCTGCATTACCGCGATCTGATCATCGTGGCAGAGCAGGCGGACGGATGGGCATTCTGCTTCCTCGGGGATGCGGAAGACTCCGGTTCGGGCTGGGTCAGGGCTGACTATATCGCGGTCGATCCGGCCTGGTACGTGACGGAATCCGCCACGCCGGTATACGCCTGGAATGATACGTCGGCCCCCAAAGTCGCCCTGTTGGAAGCAAATACCGTTTTCATGGATCCTGACACTTTCCTGCCCATTCTGAAGGATGAGGGGGAATGGATCATCGTCAGCCTTCGGGGCGCAGCCGGATGGATTCACAAAACCGCGAAGGACTGACCTGATACATTTGGCGCAAACCGGACGGATACGGGTTTCCGCCTTGTTCCTTCCCTCATGCGGCGCTTCTTCCGCATGAAATGGCAGGTTCTTTTCCCGCGCGTTTCGGAGCGGACTCCGTTTCCGTCTCCAGGTGCTTCCGCCAGGCATAGCCAAGCACGCGCAGGAACCCTTTTTCAGTCCGCGGTGTTTCAGGATCGTCCATCCAGTTCCAGAAGAACAGCGGGGTGCATTCGTACCCCATGGCGATCTCCGGAAGCGCCTTCCGGCTGTAAGGGCACCCCCAGGCCATGAATTCCTTTGTCAGTCCCGCTGCAATCTCTTTCCATGTCATTTCCTGCGCTGCGATATTCATACCCCTGCACCTCCTGTGAGCTGCGCCGTTTTACGCTTCCCTTTTTGCGGAATACAGTCCCCCTCGGGAAGTTCTTCCGGAACGTTTAGTTTTGCAATCTGCCGTTCCGGCATACCCATTGTAACTCACAGGATGGTGGTTTTTTTGCGCATCACGCGATAACCCGCAGCAGTTTCCGGCACAGCTGTACAAGATCGTACCGGACGCCTTCCCTGCTGCGCCAGCCGCGGTTTGACCATTCTTCGCCGGAAAGGTCATCCCCGCCGTAAATCAGAGCGCCGTAGCGGAATTGGCGGAACCGGGCAACCGCAATACAGCCCGCCTGTTCCATTTCCACAATCTTTGCGCCTTCTTCCTTCCGCAGCGCAATCCGGTCCGGCGTCTCCCGGAAAATGGCGTCGGTTGTCCATGTCAGGCCCTGAAGATAGGATATCCCGTTTTCCTTCAGGTAGCGGATGATCCTGTCGTTTGTTTCCCTGTCATTATAGATCACTCTGGACGGAGCAATGTACTGATAGGAGAAACCTTCATCGCGGATAGCGCCGTCAACCACCAGGATCTGCCCCACTTCGATGTTCCTGTCCAGGACTCCGCCCCCGCCGCAGAACATCGCTTTGGTGATTCCCATGGCATGAAACAGGTCCAGATTTCCCGCACATGCCGGACAGCCCACCTGCCCCAGCGTCAGCAACACCTCCGGATCATCGGTAAAACGATAGATCGGGATGGGATTCTCCCCTGGGATGACCAGATCCTCGAAAACCGCCTCCTGGTCCAGCAGTTTCCGGATGACCTCCGGGAAGAAGGTGATCACGATTTTATCCGTATCAAATTTCGGATCTGCAAAATTGGAAGGATTCAGTTTGGCCTCCGGATTGTCATCGAATTCCAGCACAGGGTATTCCGTCTTGTAAAACATGATTCATCTCTCCCTCGCGGACGCAGGTCCGGTTTTTGTTTATTCGTCGGGATAAAGCAGCAGGGCTGCAAGATAATGGGAAACAGGTTCAATGGCTGACAGGTCCACCTGAAACTGCGGATGATGAAGCGGTGCTCCTTTCCCGCTTCCTGTCCGGATATAGATTCCGGTTTTACCGCTTTCCGGCGGATAATAGTCGCCGAAATCATCTCCGATCATATATTGATGCATCGGGATGGCTTTCATGCCGCATTTTTCAGCAACCAGATACGCTTTTTGAACCAGCGCTTCGTCGTTGACCGTTACGTTGGGGCCGTTCTCATATTCCAGTTCAATCGGAATTCCGTAGATTCTTCCGAATGCTTCGCAGCTTTCGGTAAAATGCTTTTGTATGGCGGTACGCCCTTCAGTATCCTGCGTCCGGACGGTTCCCTCCGCAAAGGCTTCTGCCGGAATCACATTCCAGGTGGTTCCCCCGCTGATATGGGTCACCGTGATCACATGCGGCGTAAAAGCGGACAGCTTCCGTCCTGCCGACAGGCTGATTTCATTGAGCAGGTTCCAGAGAATCGGAATCGGGTTTTCCGCCAAATGCGGCGTAGCTCCGTGTCCGCCCGTTCCGCAGACTGTGATCATGAACCGGTCCACGGAGGCGGTCACTGCTCCGGAAGCCAGGGAAACAACGCCTGGATCCTGCTCGGGATCTGCGTGCAGGCCGTAATACTCCACGGCGTCGTCAAGAATATGTGTCCGCAGAACAGACGGAGCTCCGTCAGAGCCCTCCTCGCCCGGTTGGAATACAACATACAGCTTTCCCGCCAGCCTGTCCCTTTTCCGGTATAGTTCTGCAGCTGCCCGCAGAACACAGGTAATATGGAAATCATGGCCGCAGGCATGCATCACTCCGGGGCACTTCGAGGCCCATGGAAGCCCGCTTTCTTCCATAACCGGCAGCGCGTCAATATCCGCCCGAAGCATACGCGCCGGGCCTTCCTTCCCGCCCTGAATCAGGGCGATCACCCCGGTCTGCAGTCCGGAGGGGAGTACGGGAATTCCTTCCTCCCGGAGCACCTCAAGGATTTTCTCCGTGGTATTATCCTCCTGATTGGAAACCTCCGGGTGTTCATGAAACCACTTGAATAATTCTGCCCATCGATCTGCCATGTCAAATCCCTCTTTTATATCAAAGATAGGGTATTATACCATAGTCTGCCCTTGCCGGCGACGGTTACGGTTATTTCAGCCCGCGGAAGGCGTTTTCCTGCAGAAGCGGATACCGCACGCCGCGAAAATATGCATCCAGCGCGGCAATATGGTCTTCCGCGAACAACTCAGGAAGTTCGTCCTTCCCGAAAAAACGCAGTTCATAGGACTCTTCATCAATCCGCGGCTCCCCGCGGACAATGCCGGCCGTAAACATGGCCGACAGTACGTGAGCCGCATCGCCGTTGCTCCAGACCATATTGTGGTTATGGAAGATTCCGAGGAAACTGTCCAGCCGTACTTCCAGTCCTGTTTCCTCTCGAATTTCACGCAAGGCGGCCTGTTCATAGGTTTCATTCATTTCCAGCAGCCCGCCGATCAGCCCCCACCGGCCGTTATCTGTCCGCCGCTGGAACAGGATCTTCCCGTCCCGGACGATCACGGCTCCGGCGCAGTTCAAAATGATTTTCCGCGGTCCGATAAAGCTCCGCAGTTCATGAATGTAATCCATCTTTCTCAAATCCTTTCCGGGCGGAGGAAATCGTTCCATGTCCGCCCATACCTGAAAGAAATAAAAAACCCGGGGCCCATTGAAACAACGTGCTCCAGGTTCTGGAGCTGATAGCCAGATTCGAACTGGCGACCTCATCCTTACCAAGGATGCGCTCTACCGACTGAGCTATATCAGCATGCTGTCTTGCGACAACGGACGTATGATACCACAAGGAAAGCAAAAATGCAAGCAGTTTCTTCCTTTTTTTGTTCACGCATTGATCTTTCAGGCCGGCCCGCTTTCCGGCCGCTGTCTTGACACAGTCCCCGGCGAAGCATACTATATGAAAGGATTTTGATCACGGAGGTATGCATGAACTCACCGCTTTCCCTTCCGGAGCAATGGCCGGAGGATTTTGCATATACGGATGCGCAGGGGCTGACAGATGAAGAAGCCGCGTCCCTTCTGCGCAGCGGACACGGCAATACGATGCCGGATGACGGAGGAAAACCGTTCCGGCGGATTCTGTTTGACAATTTCTTTACGCTGTTCAATTTTCTGAACTTTGCGCTGGCGATATGCCTTTTGCTGGTCGGGAGCTATAAAAATATGCTGTTCCTGACCATCATCCTGACAAATATACTGATCGGAACCGTCCAGGAATACCGTGCCCAGCAGACAATCCGGAAGATGAAACTGCTCAGCGCGCCGGAGGTGCATGTGCTCCGCGGCGGGCGGGAGATCGCCGTGCGTCCGGAGGAAGCGGTCCGCGGCGATCTGGTTGTCTTCCGGTCCGGGGACCAGGTAGCCGCGGATGCGGTGGTTGTCCGCGGCAGCGGATCGGCCATGGAGGCCCTGCTGACCGGCGAAAGCGATCCGGTGCCGAAGCAGGTCAACAGCTGGCTGTACTCCGGCAGCTATATCACCGAGGGAAAACTGACCGCCCAGCTGGTGTATGTATCGGAGGAAAGCTATGTGGGCCGCCTGACCCGGGAAGCCCGGAAAACAGCCCGTCCCGTTTCTCCCCTGATGACAGAACTGAACCGGCTGATCCGTTTTGACAGCATGGTTCTTGTCCCGCTCGGCGTCCTGCTGTTCCTGAAGCAGGTATTTCTGAACCATCTGCCGGTAGCCCAGGCCGTTCCCTCCTCTGTTGCCGCGATGATCGGCATGATTCCGGAAGGCCTGATTCTGCTGACAAGCATTGCCATGGCAGTCGGCGTCATGAAACTGGCCCGGAAGAAAGCGCTGGTGCAGGAGCTGGCCGGTATTGAGACCCTCGCCCGGGCCGACGTTCTCTGCCTGGATAAAACAGGTACCATCACCTCCGGGCAGATGAATGTCCGCCTGATCGAGGAAATGGATATGCCGATGGAAGAAATCCGTGCGGCCCTCTCCCGTTTTCTGGGCGCGTTTGATGATAAGAGCCAGACCCTGGGCGCGCTCCGGAAGGAGGTGCCGGCCGGAACAGAGGCGCCGGTGGCGGTGCTTCCGTTCACCTCCAAAAGAAAAAAGTCCGGTGCAACATTCCGGGACGGAACAGCGTTGGTGCTCGGGGCGCCGGAATATGTGCTGGAAAGCGTTCCCGAAACCCTGCAGGCCCGGATCCGGGAGCTGACCGCGGAGGGACTCCGCGTGCTGATACTGGCCTCCGGAAAAGGCATTGTGGACCCGGACGCCATGCCGGCCATGACAAAGGTCTGCGCACTGCTCGCCCTGGAGGACCAGATTCGTCCCGGTGCGGAGGATACCTTGCGCTATTTCCGGGAGCAGGGTGTGGATATCAAGGTCATTTCCGGGGATGACCCGCAGACCGTGTCACGGATAGCGCGGCGTGCGGGACTGCTGAACTGGGACAGCGCCGTCGATGCCAGGGAACTGGCCACAGATGCGCAGATTTCCGAAGCCTGCCGGAAATATACGGTTTTCGGGCGGGTTACGCCGGAACAGAAAAAGCAGATCGTCGCGGCCCTGAAAGCAGACGGGCATAACGTGGCGATGACCGGTGACGGTGTGAATGATATTCCAGCCCTGAAGTCGGCGGACTGTTCCATTGCCATGGCCGGCGGCGCGGACGCCGCGCGGCACGCCGCCCAGCTGACCCTGCTTGACTCGGACTTTTCCGTGATGCCGGAGATCGTTCTGGAAGGCCGCCGGGTGATCAACAATATTACCCGGGCTGCCAGCCTGTTCCTGACCAAGACGATTTTCAGCTTCCTGCTCAGCATCCTCATGCTGGCGCTGCCGGGGATGTATCCCTTCCAGCCGATCCAGCTGACGCTGATTTCCTCCCTGACGGTCGGTATTCCCGGCTTCTTCCTGGCCCTGGAGCCCAGCGGGGAAAGGGTCCGCGGCCGCTTCCTGAAAACTGTTCTGCTGCGTGCCCTGCCCGGCGGCGTCGCGGTGGCGCTGTGCTCCGCGCTGGCAATGGCGCATTCTTATTTCCACTGGGATCTCGCCGTTTGCTCCACCATGTCAACGCTTACTGCCGGATACATCAGTTTCCTGGTGCTGCTGCGCACATGTGTACCGCTGAGCCGGCACCGGATTGTCCTGGTCGCGTGCTGCGTGGCTGCGTTCATCGCGGCTGTGCTGATCGCCGGAGGTGTTTTCAGCCTGGTTCCGCTGAACGGAACCGCTGTTGTATCCGTCCTGATGCTTTGCGTGCTGGGGGCTGTAATTCTGTTTGAAACCGCGATCCTGTGCCCGGCTGTTTAGTGCAATGCTGTTAATACCTGGTTCAGGATTTTTGTCTTTTGCATGGAACTTTTCCGGATCCGTACCGTCTGACTGAATGCAGGGGTTTCCGTAAGCCCCGGAAATGAAGGAGGTTTTGTTTATGCGTAGAGTTTTTTCCCTGTTGCTGATTCTCTGCCTGATGGCTGTATCCGCCGCCGCGCTGGCGGATACTGAGGTCACGGTTACCGGGACGGGATATGCCTATGTTCCCGCGGATGTGGCTGTGGTTTCCCTGGGCGTTAACGCCCGGGACACGGACGTGCTGAATGCCCAGGCCAACGTCAATCAGGTGATCGCATCCATCCGTGCCCTGCTGACGGAAAACGGAATCGCCGGGGAGAATATCAATACAGACTATATCAATATTTACGCGATTTACGACTATCGGGACGGCAGTGAGCAGATCGTCGCCTATAATGCCGGCTCTACCCTGGCAATCCGGGTCACGGATATGGATTCAGTCGGAAAAGTGATTGATCTGGCATTCAGCGCCGGTGCCAACACGCTTAACGGAATAGAGTTTTCTGCTTCCGATACAGCCGCTGCCCGCGGGGAAGCGCTGAAAGGCGCGGTGGAAGACGCAAAGGCCAAAGCGGGAATACTGGCGGATGCGTCCGGCTTGAAACTGAAAAAAATCGAAACCATTTCCGAAGGCGGGACCTTCAGCTATTCCAACAGCCGTGGCTTTGAAGCCAAATCGGCTGATATGGAGGAGTCCGCGGCTTACGGCACCGTAGTGCAGTCTGCGCGCCTGGTTGTTTCCGCCACAGTAACCGTTACGTATTCTGCCGAATAATACGTATTGGGCAGTAAAGCATGAAAAACCTGGGCCTGATCATATTTCAGGTCCAGGTTTTATCTGTTTTCGTCCCGGAAATCAGAAGGCGGGAGTCCGGAGCATACGGTTTTTTCCCCGGTTTCTGCTCTTTACTCCGCAAACTCGGCTCCGCATGCCGCAGCAAGGGCGATGGGATTGACGAAGCTGAAATTCAGGTGCAGCAGCTGATCCCGGCGGTAGGTTACGGACATTGCCGCTTTCCCGTCCCGGACGGCGGTGACGCCGATCTCCCCCACCGGCAGGCAGGCCAGCATATCCCGGGCGATTCTCAGTCCCATGGCGGAAAGATACTTCTTTCCGTATTTTTGCAGATACTCCTCTTTGCAGTGGAAAGTGGCTTCCGCACGATCTGCGTCCGGTACGCGCATGCTGATTCCTTCGGCGAGCCCGGTGAGTTCTCCCAACGGGTTTGCTTTTTTCAGCACTTCGGCATAGGCATGCACATTTCCGGAGAGAACGGCCGCCGCGTTATTGTGGTAATAATCCCACAGGGGCTGCGGGGTCAGGCCGTCCGCCGGCCGGTCGTGCGCCAGCGCGTCCGTCCAGTCCACAGTTTCATCCGCGGTCATCCACAGGTTGTCAATGCCGACAGTATCCTTCCGCCCGGCCGGCTGCCGTACCGGAGGAGCCGGGGCTGTTTCCGGTTCATCCTCCGGAGGATCCCGCCACAGGTCGGAAGCAATGGCTTTCATCTTCTTCAGCAGATCCCCCGCTTCGGCAGGCGTCATATTATCTTCAGCCATCTGTCCATCATCCTTCCGTTTTCTTTTCCGGTTTTTCTTCGCCAGCGATGCGGCAGCGTACGCTCGGCGGATTGGCCGCAGTTTCAAATACTTCGATGACAATCTTTGCATTCCCGGTAATTTCGTTGTCAAACAGCCAGCGGCTCAGCGGGTTGATCATCAGGCTTTCCACCTGGTTGCCGATTCCGCGGCCGCCGTTGGACAGGTCGAAGGTGGCCGCCTCCTCCAGGCTTTTGTAGGCATGGTCTTCGATCGAAATCTCAATATTCTTCTGGGCCCGCAGGTTATTGATGATTTTGTTGACCTGGCTCCGCAGAATCAGGTCTGCAGCCTCCTTCCGGATATAGTCGAACACAACGATGTTTTCACCGATCCGGTTCAGGATTTCAGGGCGTCCCAGCTCCAGCTTGAAGTAATCCTCAATCGCGCTGCGGACTTTGGTCTGTACCTCCGGATAAT
>JAEEGL012019864.1_pt1 | contig 20187 bp, 15 predicted proteins | sample 9134231 | NCBI WGS metagenome assembly JAEEGL01 (sample SAMN16246548, study PRJNA631951) | gut metagenome | biome: gut microbiome; feature: rumen; material: fiber-attached | host: Bos | place: Iran: Karaj | collected 2018-10
AATTCAGCTTTACAGTATGAGAGATCTTGCCGAGCGCGATCTTGAAGCGGCAATAGCCGAAGCCTCTCACATCGGCTACAAAATGATAGAATTCGCCGGATTTTTCGGCAGAACGCCCGAGCAGATAACGAAGGCTCTTTGTGAAAACAAAATAGAGCTTTTCGGCACGCATTCGGGTATGGGCGAGCTTGTCGCCGATTTTGAAGGCACGGTGAGATTCCACAAGGCGATCGGAAACAAAAACTACATCATCCCGCATCATCCGATGAGAAATAAAGCGGAACTCGATTCATTCGTCGAGCTTGTAAAAAAATATCAGCCGATGCTCAAAGAAGAGGGGATACGCCTTTCGTATCACAATCACAGCATGGAGTATCAGCCGAACGAAGACGGACTTTATCCGAATCCCGAGCTTTTCCGTCTGACCGATATCGGCTTTGAGATAGACACGTTCTGGGCGTTCAACGCCGGCGCGGATCCTGTTGAACTGATGGAAAAATACGGCGACCGTCTGACCTGCATCCACCTGAAGGACGGGTTCAAGGGCGGCAAAGGTATGCCGCTCGGAATGGGAGAAGCGCCGGTCAAAGCGGTATACGAAAAGGCGGTAAGCCTCGGCATACCGATAATCGTCGAAAGCGAAACGTGCGATCCCACCGGCCCCGACGAAGCCCGCATCTGTTTTGAATATCTCAAAACGCTCGAAAAATAAAATTCGGTTCAAAAAATCCTTACCTTTTGCCGACTGTTCTAAAGGACAGTCGGCAGCGATATTTGCCCTGCGGGCAAGCGATATACGCCTGCGGCGCGCGATATGTGACTGCGTCACGCGATATGTTCGCTTTCGCGAACGAGGGTAAATATCATATCGCATCGAGCATAGCGAGATATATCGCAGCGGCAAAAGCCGTTATATCGCGTTTTGCACTTGTGCAAAATATATCGCCTCTGTTGAAATTTGAAGTACAAATTCTCTGCTTACAAATGAATGCGATAAAAAGCCGGTTGAAACAAGGATTATGTTCCTTGCCCCAGCCGGTTTTTATTAACTGTCCTTAAGAGCGCCTTGCCTCGCGGTAAGGATTTTTTTCTGCCGTTAATTCAGATAACTCCGCGCGCCCCTCAAAGCGGTAAAGACGCACGGAACGCCGCCGAAAGCGACGCCTTATTTGTTTTTTCTCTTTTTTATTACGAATATGATCGCGGCGGCGATCGCGGCGGCAGCGGCGACCGCGGCTATTACCGGTATCAGATTCGTTTTGTTTTCAGGTTCCGGCGCGATCTCTTTCGTTTCGGTCGCTTTTTCCGTATCTTTTTCGGTCTGTTTTTCGGTCTGCGGTTCGGTCTCGGGAGCGGCGGTCGCGGGTTCTGTATGCTCTTCCCACGCCTTATCGGTCTTTTGCGAGCCGGCCTCTTTCAGCGCGGCGTTCGTTTCGGACAGAGCCGCGAGCTTTTCTCCGCTTATACCCTCGTTCGTGTAATCCTGGAACTGCCAGAGCGCGGCGATCTGTATGCCGGAATTCTCTATCGCCGTAACGGTCTTTTTGAAGTTTTCAAGACACTTTTCATCCGTCTCCATTTCGAGAAAATCGCCGAATTCGCCGAAGAAACAGCCCTTTTTGAGTTTTCTCGAAACGTCGTAATACGCTTTGTAATATTCCTCGTCGGTTATGTGTTGACCGAAACGGTCAAATTCCATTACGTACGTTTTACTGCCGTCTGCGGAGCCCTGCTGCAGATGGAAGCAGAGCGTATCTATCGGATCGGGCGTGAAGAATTCGTTCATTTCATCAAACTCCTCGCGGGTATCCGAATCCCATTTGAGAGTCCAGAAGTGTTTTTTATTGACCTTCTGCGAGCCTTCCCACAGAGAATGGGCGAACGGCCTCATCTCGCCGTTGCCGGTGGTTATCATTCTGTATTTATCGTATTTTCTGATGACCTTCGCTATTTCCGAGTAAAAGTACTGAAGCTCCGCCGAGGTGTAGTAATCGAAGCCGCTGAGATTCTCGAGCGGAAGCCCCGGCGCGTTCTGATACCACAGAAAGTTTTTAAGGTCTTTATCGCACAGATCGGCGTTGAGATTGTACTCGTTGCCTATCTCCCAGCCCCAGACGGCGGGATGATCCGCGTATCTCTTTACTATCGCGGCGGTATATTCTTTTGAATATTCGAGCGTTTTACTGCCCTCTTTGCCCATATACGCGCGTTTTTCGCCGACGTGGGCGGCAACGGACGGATCGTACCACATAAGGCTGGCTATTATGCCGAGCCCGTTTTTGTACGCCTCGTCAACGACCTTATCCATATACCGGAAAACGAGCTCCGGATCGGAATCATACAGATCGTAGTAGGTCGGATAAAAGCTGCAGAGCGGCATACGGATGAACGGTATGTTGTAATCGTGAAGCTCTTTGAAAGCCTGAACAAAATCCATCCTGTCCGGCTCCTGTCTGTCGACGTAGCGTACGAACGCGCCGAAATAGTTCACGCCGAAGCCGTAAAATTTTTCGCCCTCGAGGGTGATATCGCCGTTTTCTTCAACGTGTAAACCGTAGTGTTTTTTATTCATTTCGACCTCCTCCGCGCCGGTAGTCAGAGCCGACGCCGTCTGAAATATCATAAATATAATGATGATCGATGCAATTATTTTTTTCATTTATCATACCTCCGTGATCAAATATATCATATAAAATCGATAAAGTCAATAAAATCGCCCATATTAATTGAAATAATACGGGCGTTTACTTGACTATTTATAAAAATTGTGGTAAAATCACATCAGAATTCGTCTTTGTTTATTACCTCGGGCGGCACCTCAAGCAGAGTCGGATCCTTCAGATAACCGAGAACGCGTTTGAATACGCGGGCAAAATACGAGCCGGAGCAGATACGTTCGTCCATAACGACGCCGAGCGGCAGAGTCTTTTCGAACACGACCTCGCCTTTTCTCATTCTCGGCACCATTCTCGGGTTGCCCATGGTTATCGAAACGCTCGTCGTACCGAATTCGTAAACGTGGTGATATATGTGATTCGTTCTGATGCTCGCGAGGTTCGAGAGCAGAAGCGACTCGTGGAACGGGCTCGCGTCGATGATCGACTTGGGCAGCATGCCGTGCTTGTCGAGAAAACGGAACGTACCTACGCCGAAATTGCACAGTCCCGGTATCTTCAGTAAGACCTTTATGAGTTTCTCGGTCGAATTGTCTTTTTCGGACGTTCTGTTGGCTTCGATATACTCGTCGATCTTTCTCTGCACGTCGAATATCGTGTCGTTCATATCGAAATAGATCTTGCTCATTATACCGTTGCCGGGATCGTCGGTCTTCAAAACGACGAGGCCGACGCAGAACTCGTTTCTCGCGTATATCTTCTTATTGACGACGAAGCGGTTGAGCGCCGGGTACTCGCAAGCGGTGCGCAGATACGCGGAGATAAGCAGCGCCATATGAGTTATCACGACTCCGTCTTTGTTTCTCTTTTTATGTATGTACTCGTTCATCGGGTCGAGCGGCAGATCGACAGTTATCATATTCATACTGTCGACGCGTTTGTTCATCAGATGAGCCGCCACCATATACATCGGTTCGGCGTTCTTTATTCTTTTTCCGTCGGGTCTTCCCATAGTTTTTTTCCTTTCGTTTGAAATAAACAAATGCATTATACTATATTTTTTTCCGAATTGCAATAGTTTTTTTAATTTTGCGAGGTAAATATGGACAAAAAAGTAAAAGCCGCCGTGACGGTGCAGCGGCTGAAGGAACTGTATCCCGGCGCGGTATGCTCGCTCAACTACGGCGGCGACCCGTGGAGACTGCTCGTTATGGGCAGACTGTCGGCGCAGTGTACCGACGAACGCGTCAATCTTGTCTGCCCTGCGCTGTTTGAAAAATACCCGACCGCGTACGATATGGCGAATGGCGACGTATCGGACATAGCGGCGCTCATATTCTCGTGCGGTTTATACAATTCAAAAGCGAAAGACCTGAAAGCCGCCTCGGAGCGTATCGTAACGGTCTACGGCGGCGAAGTGCCGGACAATATGGAAGATCTGCTTACGCTTTCGGGCGTCGGGCGGAAGATAGCCAATTTACTGCTCGGCGACATATTTCATAAACCCGCGGTCGTAGCCGATACGCACTGCATAAGGATATCGGCGAGGATCGGACTTGTCGGAGACGGCAAGAAGCTGCCGCCCGAGAAGACGGAACGCGAGCTTTCGGCGATCGTCGAGCCGTCGGAGCAGTCGGATCTCTGCCACCGCTTCGTACTGTTCGGCCGCGATATCTGCACGGCGCGGTCGCCTTTGTGCGACGGATGCCCTTTATCCGATATCTGCCGTCATCACGCGGAAAACCAGTAAAAAAAGGAGTAACGCAAATGAAAAACACGGTATATATGCTCGCGCCGGTAAACGGCGTGCAGATGAACAGCTTTATAATCACAACGGAAAGCGGTAAAGTCATCGTCGTCGACGGCGGTTTCCGCTGCGACGCGGAAAAACTGTTATCAAAGCTGAAAGAGATAACCGGAGCAGATAAACCTCATATCGACGCATGGTTTTTATCTCACGCGCACTGCGACCACATCGACGCTTTTATGGAGATAATCGAAAAGCATCCCGATGAATTGTCATTTGACCGCGTGTATTACAATTTCCCGTCTGTGAAGTATTTTGAAGCGTATGAAAATCACGAGGCGCATACCGTCGCGGAATTCTATTCTCTTCTGCCCCTCTTTGCGGATCGGGCGTGCATAGTGACTCAGTACGATAAATACGAGATCGGCGAGGCGAAAATAGAATTACTGTATTCGCCGGATCCGGATTTTACGCACAACGCGATAAACAATTCTTCGATAGTGTTCAGACTCACCCTCGGCGGCAGGACCGTGCTGTTCTTAGGCGACCTCGGTATCGAGGGCGGGCGCAAGCTGCTCCGTCTGCACGGCGAGCGGCTCAGAAGCGATTACTGTCAGATGGCGCATCACGGGCAGAACGGAGTCGAGCGCGACGTGTACGAGGCGATAGCTCCGACCGGCTGTTTCTGGTGCGCGCCGAAGTGGCTCTGGGATAACGACGCCGGCAAAGGCTATAACACTCACGTTTTTCAGACTGTAATCGTGCGCGGCTGGATGGAAGAGCTCGGAGTCAAGGAAAATTACGTTATAAAAGACGGAGATCAGACGGTGGATTTATAATGAAAGAGTTCATCATAGGCAAAAACGACGCGGGACAGCGGCTTGACAAGTTCATATCGAAAACGCTCACCACTCTGCCCCCGTCGCTGATGTATAAGGCGATAAGAACGAAAAAGATAAAGGTTAACAGAAAGCGCGCCGAGCAGTCGCAGATGCTTTTTGAAGGCGATTCGGTTCAGTGCTTTCTTGCGCCGGAGTTTTTTCTGCCGCTCGAAGAACCCGACGACGCGTATCTGTCGATAAAACCGTCGCTTCACATCGTCTATGAAGACGAAAACGTGCTTCTTGCCGACAAGCGGCCGGGCATGCTTTCTCATTCGGACGAGGGCGGCGATCGAAACACGCTGATAGATCATATAAAAGCGTATCTTTATCAGAAGGGCGAGTACGATCCGAACTCGGAAAACAGCTTCGCGCCGGCGCTGTGCAACCGCATCGACAGAAATACGGGCGGTATAGTCATAGCGGCGAAAAACGCGGCGGCTCTGCGCGAGATGAACGAGCGGATAAAGGCGCGCGACGTGCAGAAATACTATCTCTGCGCCGTTCACGGCGTTATGGAAAAGCAGTCCGACGTACTCACCGCGTACCTGATAAAAAATAATTCGACGAATACCGTAGACGTGTGCGAAAAACCCGGACCCGGAAGAGTTAAGATAGTGACGGAATACAGAGTGCTGAAAACGAAAAACGGCGATTCTTTACTCGAGGTACATCTTATCACGGGCAAAACGCACCAGATACGTTCGCATCTTTCTTATATCGGGCATCCGCTTCTCGGCGACGGCAAGTACGGCGTGAACCGCGAGGATAAAAAGCGCGGTTACAGATATCAGGCTTTATATTCATATAAAGTCGTTTTCGATTTCAGATCCGGTCCGCTTTCGTATCTGAACGGAAAAGAGTTCCGCGTCGACGACGGCGGGATCTGGTTTTTGGAGGATTTCAGATGAGTATTCTGCTTATCATATCGAGCGCGCTTGTCACGGGGCTTTGCTTTACGTTTTACAAGGTCGGTTTCATCGCTTACTTTTCTTTGATACCGCTGTTTTATATAATGCTCAAAGACGCCGAACGCGGCGTAAAACCTGTCAGATCGTATTTCAAAGGGTATTTATGGGGCGTAGTGTTTCACGCAAGCGTCTTTTACTGGTTTTCATATCAGTACCCTCTCGAATATCTCGGCTTTTCGACCGGCGAGGCGATTGGCTACGTCGCTTTAACGTGGTTCGGGATCGGCGTGCTTTTGTCGTTTTTACTCGCGCTCTGGCAGTTGTCTTTTGCTTTTTTTGCAAAAAGCCGGTTTTACAAAACTCATAAATGGCTTTTCATACCGTTCGTATCGGCTTTTTACGTGCTTATCGAATTCGTTTATACTCTCGGCCCGCTCGCGTCTCCCTGGGCGCGGCTCGCGGTCACTCAGCAGGCTTATACCGTCGGTATCCAGACGGCTTCGGTCTTCGGTTCGTATTTTCTCTCTTTTCTGATCGTTTTCGTAAACGCCTGCCTCGCTTACGGGTTCCGCGTTTTCAAAACGGTAAAAGACAAAAAGAAGACGGCTCTCTTCGCATCTGTCGCACTCGGTTCGGTACTGCTCAACTACGCGGCGGGTACGGCTCTGTATTTTGCAGACAAAGCGTATACGGACACTCTTGAGACGTATAACGCGGCGGCGCTGCAGGGCAATATCGTATCCGGCAGGAGCAGTAAGGGCGGCGCATGGGAAGTGCTCGATCTGTTTTCGGACATGGTCAGGGCGGGTGTGAGCGAAAACGGCACAAAACTGTTCGTTTTTCCCGAAGGGTGCTTTTCGCTTTATCTCGAATATAACGAAGCGTTTGAAAAGGAACTGAAAAAACTGTCCTCCGAGACTGATGCGGTACTGCTTGTCAGCTGTTATCAGTATGACGAAGAAAAACGTTTATATAACGTCATGTGGTGCGTATCGCCTGACGGCAGCGTTACGGGACCTTACAGAAAACAGCATCCCGTTCCGTTCGGCGAGTTCACGCCGGCAAAGGATATAGTCCTCGCCGTGATGCCGTTTTTAAACGACGTCACGAATCTCGGCGACGAGCTTTCGGCGGGCGGTGAGACCGTTGTTATGGATTCGCCGATCGGGAAAATAAGCGGCTTCATCTGCTTCGATTCGGCGTTCGAGCAGATCGGCATAGAAGCCGTACGCGGCGGCGCGGCGATACTTTTCGAATCGTCGAACGACTCGTGGTGGATGGATTCGCCGCAGTTATACGAGCATAACGGTCACGCGATACTGCGCGCGGTCGAGACGAGGCGGTGCGTCGTCAGATCCACGTCCGCAGGCATATCGACGGTCATAAATTCGCGCGGAGAAACTCTCTCGTCCGTCGCCGCTCTTACGGAAGGCGCGGCGCACGCGGACGTATACAACAGAATCGACCTTTGCTTTTATATGAGCTGCCCGTATCTGTTTCTGATACTGTGTACCGCGTGTACGGTATGTCTTACCGCGATATCGGTCGTTTACGAAATAAAAAACCGAAAAAATCAAAAAACATCTTGACAAACGGAAAAACGTGTGATACAATAGCCGTACCGTAAAAAAACGGAGCAAAAAAGACCCATACTTTGAATCAGGTATTATCTCATATGGGATAATTGTACCTATTTCAAAGTACGGGTCTTTTTTTGCTCTTTGAAAACCGAATACCGCCCGGCGCAAGGCGCTGTGAGCGCCGGACGGATAAGTAATAAAACAACCTCAACGTAAGCCGGCTGAGCCGGCGGAAAGGATTATATATAATGAATAACAACACGAATACTAAAAAATTCAACGAAACCTTAAAACTCACTCTCATCCGCGGTACCGACTCATATCAGAACGCAAAAGCGGCAAAACAGGCGGTCAAACGGCTGCTCTGCACCGCCGCGCTTCTCCCTTCTCTCAGCTTCATAAGCTGGCAGTTGACGGCGAAGCAAAAAGAGAACCGTATTTTCTCCGCATGCGAAACAAGCGTCACAGTCGAAGATTACGGCTGGATATTCGAAGACTGCGCCGTCGTGACCGACGGCGCGGGAGAACCGGACGATCTGTTTGCCCCCGGCAGAAGGGTCTACGCCCTGACGGCGAAAAACTCCGCGCCTGCCGATCCCTTTGACGATCCGTTCGATTTCGCCGGCGAGCCGGTTACGGCGGATCAGGTACGCGATATGATCGGTATGTTATCAGAAGCCGGAGCGATTGTAAGGATCTGCATTCTGCCGGAAAGCGGCGGGTCAGCCGGGCGCGGCGTGATCTTCATAAGTCTGCCCTGCGAAATGCCGCTCCGCATGAAGAGTATGATCTCGATGGTGCTGACCGATACGTCTGTGACTGAAGTATACGCTCCGGAGTTTTCACGCGATATCCGCCTGACCGAGAATACCGTGACGGACTGCGCGGTCAAACTGCTCTCCGCTCTCATGTACGACGGCGGAACACAGGAAACCTGCCGTGACGGAGACGGCGGGACGATAGACAGTCTCGGGCTCAGTGTGCGGGCGTGTAACTGCCTGAAGCGCGCGGGGATAACAAGTATAGCGCGTCTGAGAGAGCTGACGGACGAAGACTTCGCCGCCATACGCAATCTCGGAACGAAAGCCGCCGACGAGATAAAGCGGAAGCTCGCCGCTTACAGGGGCGCGGCCGAGGCGGCAAGAACAGACTGCACGGATCATATGGCCGCGCTCGACCGCCTTATAGGACTTGAGGCGGTTAAAGAACAGATCAAAAAAGCAGCCGCGCTTGCAAAAATGAAAAAAGCGTTTGCCGAACAGGGCAGAGGCGAGTTGCCCGTTTCTTTACACATGGCTTTCGTCGGCAATCCCGGCACGGCGAAGACTACCGTCGCGAGACTCGCCGCGGGGATCTTCTGCGAGATCGGACTGCTTACCGATCCTGCGGTAATTGAAGTCGGCCGCGCCGATCTCGTAGCGAAATACGTCGGTCAGACCGCGGCGCAGGTGCGCGACGTCTTCTGCCGCGCGAAAGGCAAAGTGCTTTTCATAGACGAGGCGTACTCTCTGATCGACGACCGCGAGTCGTGCTTCGGCGACGAGGCTATACATACGATAGTCGCCGAGATGGAAAACCGAAGATCCGACACGGTCGTGATATTTGCGGGGTATCCCGACAAAATGGAGGCCTTCTTTGAAAGAAATCCGGGGCTGAGATCGCGAGTACCGTTTTTCATCCGCTTCAGAGATTACTCGGATGACGAAATGATAAAGATCTGCGATCTTGAAGCGCGTGACCGCGGTTTTGAGATCGACGCGGACGCTTATGAAAAAATAAGACTTCTCTGCTCCGAAGATTCCGACCGCCGCGAAGCGGGCAACGGACGTCTTTGCAGAAATATCGTCGAAGCGGCGATACTGAATTACGCCGAACGCAATTACGGAGACGGCAGAAGCGGCGACAGCGGCGGATTTATCCTTACGGCCGACGATTTCACTTCCTGCGGTGCAAGCGGCTCCGGCAGGCCGGGCATCGGCTTCAGCGCGTAACGCGGAAGCCGATGCTTGCACGTAAAAATATCGCGCGGGTACTTGATTTATTCATATAAAAGTGATAATATGATATAATACAAATCAGTTTTTTTCAAAAGGAGCCGTCCATGAAGAAAATCAAGATCGGTTTCGTTTCGCTCGGGTGCAGTAAAAATCAGATAGACACCGAGGTCATGTTATCCGCGCTTGCAGACGAGGGGTACGAGATAACCGGCGAGGAAGCCGAAGCCGACGTCATAATAATAAACACCTGCGCGTTTATCGAGGACGCGAAAAAAGAAGCGATCGACAATATACTCGATATAGCCTGGTTTAAAAAACACAGACATCTCAAAAAGATAATAGTCACCGGCTGTCTTGCCGAGCGGTACCGCGAGCAGATATTCGAACAGCTGCCCGAGGTGGACGCGCTCGTCGGAGTCGGCAGTATAAACAATATCGCCGAGGCGGTAAAACGTTCGCTTTCGGGCGAGAAATACGCCTCTTTCGACGATAAAAACGCTTCGCCTCTCGGCGGCGGCAGAATGCTGACAACGCCTTCTTACGCGGCGTATCTGAAGATCGCCGAGGGATGCGATAACAGATGCACGTACTGCGCGATACCGCTCATACGCGGAAAATTCAGATCGCGTACGATAGAAGACATAGTTGAAGAGGCGAAACTGCTCGACGCCGACGGCTGCAAAGAGCTTTCGCTCATCGCGCAGGATACGAGCCGTTACGGTCTCGATCTCTACGGCGGCTACAAACTGCCGGAGCTGATACGCGCGATATGCGAAAACACGTCTATTCCGTGGATAAGGATACTTTACTGCTACCCCGACAAGATCACGGACGAGCTGATCGACGAGATAAAGAACAATCCGCGCGTGGTCAAATACATAGATCTGCCGATACAGCATATAAACGACGAAATACTGACGGCGATGAACCGCCACGGGCAGAGCGACGTGATAAGAAACGCGATAAAGCGTCTGCGCGAAAGCATTCCCGGCATAACGCTTCGCACCACCGTGATCGCCGGCTTTCCCGGAGAGACGGACGAACAGTTCGAGGAGCTTTGTGATTTTATAAAAGAGACGGAATTCGACCGTCTCGGCGCGTTCGCATACTCGCGTGAAGAAGACACGCCGGCGTACGATTTTGACGGTCAGATAGACGAGCAGACAAAGCAGGACAGAGCGGACAGAATAATGGCGCTCCAGTCCGAGATCAGCGAGGCTCTCAACAAAAAGAAAGTCCGCACCACGGTAAAAGTGCTCTGCGAAGGCTACGACGCCGCCGCGGGCGCGTACGTAGGCAGAAGCGAGGCCGACGCGCCGGACGTGGACGGCAAGATATTCTTCGACGTGGGAGAACGTCAGGGACTTCACAAAGATGGCGAATTCGTCAGCGTACGCATAACCGGCGCATACGAATACGACCTTATAGGAAAAAGCAAGAACAGCAAAGGAGAATGAAAATGGAAAAGAAAAAACTGAATCTTCCGAACACGCTCACACTCATACGCATCTGCTTCATTCCGTTCATCATGGTTTTCGTCCTCATACAGTCGGAGAACCGCGTATGGCTCGATGTTTTGGCCGCAGTACTGTTTCTGCTCGCCGCGCTGACCGATCTTTTCGACGGCATGATCGCCCGCAGGAACAGCATGGTGACCGATCTCGGCAAATTTCTCGATCCTATTGCGGATAAACTGCTCGTATCGGCGACGCTTGTCGCGCTTATCGGATCGGACAGATTCGCTTATATCAGACTTTTGCTCGTCATATGCACCGCGATAATACTTCTGCGCGAATTTTCCGTCACGTCGATACGCCTGATCGCCGCCAAACACGACGGCACGGTTATAGCCGCGAGCAAGCTCGGCAAGCTGAAAACGGTCGTATCGGTAGTCGCGATAATGAGCGTTCTGCTCGAACCTGTGATATTCACGGGCGAAAACGTACTCGGAAAGATCGGAAAACTCCATATAGTTTCTATCGTGACGGTCATACTGATGACGCTTCTCACGATCTTATCGGGCTTCCATTACTTAAAGAAGTATTACTCTTACATAGACCCGACGAAATGATACGTCTGTATTACAGAACGCTTTTGTCGCCCGGCGACGGTTCAGCCGCCGGCAGAGCGCTGCTTCTGACGGCGTGCGCGGAATACGGAGTTGACTACGGAGCCGAACCGAGATACAAAAACGGTTACGGCAAGGAATACTTCAAAAATGCGCCGTTATACTATAACGTCTCGCATACGAAAAATCTCGTCTGCGCCGCGATCTCGGCGTCGGAGATAGGCGTCGACTGTGAGACGGTGCGGGATCTGCCGGATCACCTGCATATAGCGAAACGGTTTTTCACAGAGAGCGAATTTGAGTCGGTCAGGCAAAGCGATACGCCGCTGCAGACGTTTTTCGCGCTCTGGACGAAAAAAGAAAGCTACGTCAAGTATTTAGGCAAAGGCTTCGCCGTGCCGCTGTCGTCGTTTGATATCAAAGATATCGAAAATATACAAAAAACATTTGAAATAAACGGAGCGTTCGTCACATTGACAGGCGATAACGCGTCCGATACCATATTTATAAACGGAGACACACTATGATAATAAAACCGAGAGGAACGTCGGACATACTGCCTGCCGATTCTCCGCTCTGGCAGAAAGTTGAATCTGCCGCAAGAGAAACCGCGGAGTTGTTCGGCTACGGCGAGATAAGATTCCCGACTTTTGAATCAACAGAACTGTTTCAGCGCGGCGTCGGTTCGACTACCGACGTAGTGCAGAAAGAAATGTATACTTTTGCCGATAAAGACGGCAGAAGCATGACGCTGCGCCCCGAAGGCACGGCGTGCGTCGTGCGCTCGATAATAGAAAACGGGCTCTGCGGCGACGCGATGCCGCTGAAGCTCTATTATTTCACGAGCTGTTTCAGATACGAAAAGCCCGCCGCCGGCAGATACAGAGAATTCTATCAGTTCGGCACGGAGCTTTTCGGCGCCGATACTCCGTCCTCCGACGCTTCGGTCATCGCGCTCGCTTACACGTTTCTGCAGAAGCTCGGAATAAAAGACGTAAAACTCAAAATAAACAGCATCGGCTGCAAAAACTGCCGCCCGGCTTACCGTCAGGCGCTGATAGAATACTTCTCCGGATACGAGGCGCAGCTCTGCGACACGTGCAGACAGAGACTGCAGACCAACCCGATGAGGATACTCGACTGCAAAAGCCCGGAATGTCAGAAGATAGCCGCGGGAGCGCCGAAAGTAACGGATCATCTCTGTGATGAGTGCCGCGCACATCTGAGCGAACTCACTTCTCTGCTCGACGGCATGGGCATAGCGTACGAGCTCGATCCCGGTATCGTGCGCGGGCTCGATTACTACACGAAGACCGTGTTCGAATTCATCGCGCCGGTCGACGTCGATAAAAAGACCGGCGAGAAAAAAGAGCTGGCGATCTGCGCCGGCGGCAGATACGACGGCCTCGTTGAAGAGATAGGCGGTCCGTCGCTTCCGGGTATCGGCTTCGCCGCGGGTATGGACCGTCTCGTCGCCGCGATAAGGCTCTCGGAACAGGAGCTTCCTGCAAAGGCAAAGCCCGCCGTGTATTTCGCCGCGCTCGGCGCCCGCGCCGCCGCGGAATCCAACAAACTCGCGTATCGGCTCCGTCAAGAGGGGATTTACGCCGAATGCGATATCGTCGGCAGAAGCCTCAAAGCGCAAATGAAATACGCCGACAAGATCGGCGCGAAATATACCGTAATAATCGGCGACAACGAACTCGACCGTCAAAGCGCCGTGCTCAAAAACATGGAAGACGGCGCTCAGCTTGAGGTATCGTTTGAAGAACTGTATAAAATATTATCCGAAAGAGGTTGATCATAATGGCAGAATTATTTGAAAAGACAGACAAGAGAACGCACTACTGCGGAGAACTTACCGAAGAAGATATCGGTTCGCGCGTATGCGTATGCGGCTGGGTGCAGAAACAGCGCGATCTCGGATCGCTCATATTCATCGATCTGCGCGACAGAACGGGCATAATACAGCTTTCGTTCGACGAAGCGACCCCGAAGGACGTTTTCGACAAGGCGTTCGGAGTCAGAAGCGAGTACGTTCTCTCGGCAAAAGGCACGGTCAGAAAGAGATCGAGCGTCAACAAAAACATCAAGACCGGCGACATCGAGATCGCAGTCGACGAATTCAAGATACTCTCCGCCGCTCAGACCACGCCTTTTGAGATAACCGACAATACGACCGCGAAAGAAGATCTGCGCCTCAAATACAGATATCTCGACCTGCGCCGTCCGTCGCTTCAGAAGAACCTGCTCATGAGGCATAAGATAGCCGAGCTTGCGAGAGAATACTTCTATGAAAACGGATTTCTCGAGATCGAGACTCCGATGATGATAAAACCGACGCCCGAGGGCGCGAGAGACTATCTCGTACCGTCGAGGCTCCACCACGGCAAGACCTATGCTCTGCCGCAGTCGCCGCAGATATACAAACAGCTGCTTATGCTCGCCGGATGCGACAGATACATCCAGCTCGCACGCTGCTTCCGCGACGAGGACCTTCGCGCCGACCGTCAGCCCGAATTTACGCAGATCGACCTTGAAATGTCGTTCGTCGACCAGGAAGATATAATGGAAGTGATCGAGGGCTTCTTCTCACGCCTTTTCTCCGAGCTGCTCGGCGTTGAGATCCGGCTTCCGATAAACCGTATGACCTTCCGCGAAGCGATGGAAAGCTACGGCTCGGACAAGCCCGATCTGCGTTATGAAATGAAGATACAGAACATTTCGGATACCGTCCGCGGCATCGCTTTCCCGCCTTTCGTTTCGGCGCTTGAAAACGGCGGTTCGGTGCGCGCGATAGTCGCCGAAAACGGCGCGGCGACGTTCAGCCGCAAGGAAATGGACAAACTGACCGAAACGGTCAAAGGTCTCGGCGGCAAAGGCCTCGCTTATATCCGCTGGGTCGAAGATCAGCCGTCATGCCCGTTTTCGAAATTCCTTGCCGAAGGCGAGCTTGATAAGATCACCTCGGCTCTCAATATGAAAAAAGGCGACGCGGCTTTCATAGTCGCCGACAAAGACAAGCTCGTTTTAAGCATTCTCGGTCAGCTCCGCATAATCGCGGCAAAGCAGCTCAACATAATCGGCGAAGGCTATAAATTCACGTGGATAACCGAAATGCCGTTCTTCGAATACGACGAAGAGACGGGCGCGTGGCTTGCGATGCATCACCCGTTCACGATGCCGCTCGACGAATGCCTGCCTTATATCGACACCGATAAAGAAAAGGTCAGAGCGAAGGCGTACGACCTCGTTCTGAACGGCACGGAGCTTCTCTCCGGCTCGATACGCATCACCGACTGCGAGCTTCAGCAGAAGATGTTCGAGCTTCTCGGACTTACCGACGAAGAGATCGACGCGAAATTCGGATTTCTCGTCGACGGTTATAAATACGGCGCGCCGCCGCACGGCGGAGCCGGCATAGGTATCGACAGAATAGCGATGATCATGTGCGGCGCGGATTCTCTGCGCGACGTCGTCGCTTTCCCGAAGGTACAGAACGCGAGCGAGCTTATGTCAGGCTGCCCGGCTAAGCCCGACGAGCAGGCGCTTGCAGACCTCGCGGTCAAATTCACGGAAGAGGAATAAAATATGGAACACACGGTTCACTGCCTCGGCAACGGGCGGGTCTGTGTTTACGGCAAAGGCGCGGATATTTTTCAGGCATTCGGTCCCGATTATTCCGCGCCCAATTGCTTTACAGCCGCCGTCGACGGAGAATTTGAGACGAAAAAGATCTCGTACAGACAGTACGAACACAGATCGGGCGGCTGTGTGATAACGGATTATATGCCTGAAAACGAAAGCGTTTTTTACCGGACGGTAAAAGGCGGGGCGGTCATGAATTTTGAGGTGAAAAACGCCGTAATACAGAACACGCCTTACGAAAACACGTATATATTCATCACATACGAAGGCGCGCCGGTGTACATATACGACTTTTTCCCCGACGGAAAGCCCAAGGCTTACACGTCGTCCGAAAAGCGGTACGCGGTGATGAAAATACTCGGCGACGCCGATACGGCGCTGACGGGAGAAAAGAGCTTCAGAGTGATCTGCCGCGACTGCATTATCGCGTTTGCGTTTTCGCATTCGCCCGAAGATGCGTTCGGTCTGATATCGAAGCCGGCGCCGGAGCCGAATGCGCCTTTAAGGGATTTTTACGCAGATAAATACGCCGACGTCGTCTCCGACGTTTACGACGTGATCGCGTCTCAGCAGTCGTATAACGGCTCGGTGCTCGCGGGGTATAACTATCACCTCTGCTACATACGAGACAATTACGGCGTGCTCCGCTTTCTGCTTGCGTGCAAAGCTTACGGCAGAGCGAAGCTGCTTCTCGAATTCTATCTTTCCGTCTTTGAAAGATCCGGAAGGATACATAACGCGCAGGGCATGACCGACGGCTCGTTTCATATACACGAAAACGACAATGTCGAGATAACCGGTTATATCGTTCTGATGTTCGTAAAGTATTACGAAACGACTTCCGACGACGGGCTTCTCCGACGCGCCGTACCGCTTATCGAATACTGCTTACGCTGTCAGCACGGGTCGATGGTCGGCGACGTATTGCCTTTCAACGGCGACGAAACGTACGTAGCCGGCGGATTTCTGCAAAGATCTGCGTTAAACGACGGCTCCGCCGAGGCGACGTCTCTTTACCACCGCTCGGTCGTGAAACTCCGCTCGCTTGGCGGGATCGCCGGCGTTGATCCGGTATTGTTTGAAAAAGCGCTTTCCGACGCCGCGCTGATAGAAAAGAATTATTTAAAGAACTTCGTAATAGACGGCGTGTTCTACGCAAACAAGCCGGGCATCGGTCACGCGCCCGACATGCGCCACGGCGTGCGGGCGTGCGGTCACGGCTTCGGGCTCTGCTTCAGAAATGAAAACGGCGATTACGTCTGCCCGGACTGCGTAAACAAAAAAACGCCGCGTTTTTACGGCGACGCGTACGGCAAACGCTATTCGACCGAAGCGGCTGTTCTCTGCCCGGCTTTCACCGGCACGTCGCTTATACCGTCTGATATCATAAAAGCGACGGCAAAGAAAATAGCCGCGTCGTTATATGAGCGTGACGGCATAGTCGGTTACGAACCGGGGATGCTTCTCTACGCCGGCGGATATGACGAAAAAACGGTGCAAAAGATGCTTTCGATGCGCGACAAATTCGGCGTGTGGAGCGAATATTTCCGGGGCGGCAGACAAGCCGGAACGCTGTGCCGCACGTGGGAAAGCGCGGTAAACGCGGCGGCGCTTCTAGAAAACTGATAAAAAAACGGCTTTGCAGCCGTTTTTTTTCATATTTTCGACAGATCGTAAGGCGTCTGCTGGTAGACGAAGTAGTTCAACCAGTTTGAGAAAAGCAGGTGGGCGTGACCGCGCCATCTGTTTGACGGGCGCTTCGTCGGATCGTCGTCCGGGAAGTAGTTATACGGCACCTCTATATCGAGACCTTTGTCTTTATCTCTGTAATACTCGAGGGCGAGCGTATCGTAATCGTATTCGCTGTGACCGGTGATGAAAAACCGTCTGTTTTCACCGTCGGAAACAAGATATACCCCGGCTTTATCCGAAGTCGCTATGACGTCGAGCCCTTTGACCGCTCTTATCTCGTTTTCGTATATCTCCGTATGGCGCGAATGAGGCGCGAGAAACGTCTCGTCGAAGCCGCGGACGATGGGATGCGAAGGGATAAGCACCTTATGCTCGAATATGCCGAACGTCTTTTTATCCATCTTATGCTTGTTTATACCGTAGAAATGGTATAAAGCCGCCTGCGCCGCCCAGCAGATGAATATGGTCGACCAGACGTGAGTTTTAGACCACTCGAAGATACCGCAAAGCTCGTCCCAGTAGTTGACCTGCATGAAATCGAGATTTTCGACCGGAGCGCCGGTGATGATCAAGCCGTCGAATTTATCGTTTTTTATTTCGGCAAAATCCTTGTAAAACGCGCCCATATGCTCTTCGGACGTGTTTTTGCTTACGTGATTGTCGACGCGTACAAGCGTCAGATCTATCTGCAGCGACGAGTTCGACAGCAGTCTTACGAGCTGTGTTTCGGTCGCTATCTTCGTCGGCATAAGGTTCAGTACGGCTATTTTAAGCGGACGTATGTCCTGATGGATAGCGCGAAGCTCGTGCATCACGAATATGTTTTCGTTACGCAGTATGTCCTCGGCGGGCAGACCGTCGGGTATTTTGATAGGCATTTTTTACTCCTTGTTATTTGAGCATGCTCTCGCACCAGACCGGGTCGGGTGAAAGTCCGAGCAGTTCGGTAACGGTGGCGGCGACGTTAGACAGACCGTAGCCGTCTTTTTCTTTTATTTCGTGTCTTTCGTTTTTATCGTAAATGATAAACGGTACGGGGTTCAGCGAATGAGCCGTGCGGACCTGAAGTTTACCTTTTTTCGTCATTTCGAGCATTTCGTCGGCGTTTCCGTGGTCGGCGGTGACGCACATTATCACGCCGCATTCGTCGCAGACGGCTTTGATACGCGCAAGGCAGAGGTCGAGCGCTTCCATACTGCAGACCACCGCGTCGTAGTTGCCGGTATGGCCGACCATATCGCCGTTCGGGAAGTTGCAGCGGATGAAATCGTATTCGCCGCTTCTGATTACGCTTATAAGGTCGTCGGTTATCTCGGCGCATTTCATCCACGGGCGTTCGTCAAAGCTGACCTTGTCGGACGGGATCTCTTTGAACGTTTCGAGCGTATCGGAGAATTTGCCGCTTCTGTTGCCATTCCAGAAATACGTCACGTGACCGTATTTCTGAGTTTCGGATACGGCGTACTGTCTTACTCCGCGCTCGACGAGATATTCGGAGAGCGTGTGCTTTATCTCGGGCGGATTGACGAGGTAGCGTTTCGGTATTTTAAGGTCGCCGTCGTATTCGAGCATACCGGCGTATATGACGTCGGGGCGGTATCCGCGGTCGAAGTACGGAAAATCGTCGTCGTCAAACGCCATCGAAAGCTCTATCGCGCGGTCGCCTCTGAAATTGTAGAGGATCACGGCGTCGCCGTCTTTCATTTTACCGGCGGGCGCTCCGTCTTTTTCGATGACGAACGCGGGCAGATCCTGGTCGATCACGCCGGGGTTTTCGGCTCTGTAAGTTTCGATCGCTTCTTTAGCCGAGGCGAATTTTCTGCCCTCGCCGCAGACGTGAGTCTGCCAGCCGAGTTTTACCATGTTCCAGTCGGCTTTGTATCTGTCCATAGTGACTTTCATTCTGCCGCCGCCGGAGGCGATGCAGGCGTTGAACGAACCGTCGTTCAGCTCAGCCAACTTCGCTTCGAGCGCGTCGACGTAGGTGAGCGCCGAGGTCGCCGGGACGTCTCGTCCGTCAAGCAGTATATGGACTCTTACCTCTTTGATCCCCTCTTTTTTCGCTTCGGAAAGCATAGCGAACAGGTGAGCGATATTCGAATGTACGTTGCCGTCGGAGAGCAGACCTATGAAATGGAGCGTTCCGCCTTTGCGGCACGTTTCTTTTATCTGCGCCCACGTTTCGGACTTATATATTTTGCCCGATTCTATCGATTCGTTCACGAGCTTCGCGCCCTGCGAGTAGACCTGGCCGCAGCCGAGAGCGTTATGACCGACCTCGCTGTTGCCCATATCGTCGTCCGACGGAAGACCTACCGCAGTGCCGTGCGCTTTGAGGCGCGTATGCGGGCAGTTTTCTCTGAGCCAATCGAGGGTAGGCGTGTTCGCCGCCGTTACGGCGTCGCCGAGACCGGTTTTGGAGATACCCACTCCGTCCATAACGACAAGTAAAACTTTATTCATTTTCATATCCCTTTCACGATGTTGTAGATTTCAGCCGAGACCGCTTCTTTCGGTCTGTCGGCGTTTATTATATAGATGTTTTCGTGGCTGTTGAGCATACGGAAAGTATCGGCGAAACGGCGTTTTACCTTTTTGATCATTTCCATACTCTCGTAGATCTCCGCGGTGAGCCGTTCGGAGCTCATGCGGCTTACGCATTTCTCGGCTGACAGGTCGAGAAAGATGCAGACGTCGGGCGTTCTTATATCGGGGCATCTGAGGTTCATATCGGCGACCCAGTTTATATCGCTGTCGACGCCCTGATAAGCGAGCGAGGAGTAGTAATATCTGTCGGATATGACGTCGACGCCTTCTTTAACGAACTTTTGTATGCCGTCGATCTGATTCACGTTATGATGTATGCGGTCGGCTAAAAACAGCGCCGCAAGCTCAGCCGTGCTCCGCTTCTGATGACCGCCGAGCGTATCGCGTATAAGACCGCCCGTCGAAGACGACGTGGGTTCCGCCGTGGCGTAAACCTTACAGCCTTCTTTGCAGAGATCTGCGAAAAGATGCTTGATGTGCGTCGTTTTGCCCGACCCGTCA
>JAEEGL015058798.1_pt1 | contig 20187 bp, 12 predicted proteins | sample 9134231 | NCBI WGS metagenome assembly JAEEGL01 (sample SAMN16246548, study PRJNA631951) | gut metagenome | biome: gut microbiome; feature: rumen; material: fiber-attached | host: Bos | place: Iran: Karaj | collected 2018-10
CTGTAAAGAATGCAGTTATTCCAACAAAACATACTAACCAACTGATCTTCTTTCTCATAATCACTCTTACTTTCCGCGCTTAAAGAGACTTGAAAACAATTTGCCGAGCCATCCAAATTTGTGCTTTTTATCTGTACTCTGCTCCTTACTCTGAGGATGATCAATCTTATCATTGTTTGCAGCAACCACTTCTATTTTCTCTTTTTCAGGTATGACAGCCGCCTCGATTATCTCCAGATATCCTTTTGACACACATACATCCAGCCCCAGGATTTTCTCACCTATATTTTCAAAGTCTATGACGATATGTCCATCTAATATATCTGTAATGAAACCTTCGCCAAACTTTTGATGGTGTACCTTTGATCCTACCGGATATAACTTCTTGCCTTCAGAATCAGTAATCTTTTCCGTTACCGTCTTTTTGCTTACTGGCATATCCGTATGCTTATTATCCTCTACAGTCTCTTTAGCCTCATAATACCTGCAATATCTGGATCCAGTACATTCAATATACTGATATTTACAGTACGAATCCTTTTTTCTGTAATATATGCACCGGCTCTTATGACGCCTCTCATCTCCTTCATTTCTGGTCAATTTCTCAACATGCCACGGAGTCCCAGTTAATTCACTGACTTTAGACATTCCACTATCTCCTTCTTATCTTGCGACAGCTTATTCCTGTTTCAACGAAATAATATCGCCATCAATAGTGATGTCTCTAAGTAATAGCAGTGCTTCATCCAGCTTTGCATAAATCGCATCACCAATGCGTGTGAAACCAAGCTGATTTACAAGTGCTCTATACAATCCCTCTTTTTCGGCAGTATAGTTCTGCTTAAGGAGCACATGCAATCCTGCAGCCAGTTCTTCAGGAGCTATGTATTTAATATCACGTTTAACTCCAGGAACACGGAGCATAAACTTATTCTGATCTGATAAATACAGGAATCCATTTCTACGTATAATGCCGTTCTTGTCACAGCCTCTCATATCGTAAGTAAACTGCTGTCTTACGACACTTGTTACCTTCTCACGTCCATAAATAAAGCAAATACGTTTAAGTAGATACTCTTCTGATACCGGAGCTTCAACCTCAAGAATGCTCTTAACATACAGCTGATTGCCATATAGATGGCTATTTCTCAGACTATATACATCAGCCTCCTGGTATTCCGGGAAAGCCAAATGCTTAGGAGCTATAGTTTTTTCAAAAACTACTGGCTCTTCATCTTCCTTCTTAGGCTCTTCAACTTTTACATATCTGCCAAGATGTATTGCTTCAGTTGCCGCCTTAAGAAGTCTTTCCTTCTCCACCGCTGTATTCCTGAACCAATCAGTTGACCAGATTCGATAGAATCTCCATCCCATGCGCTCAAGTATTTCCTGACGAAGTCTGTCTCTATCCCTGGCATTCTTGGATGAATGATAAGTTGCACCATCACACTCAATAGCAAGCACATAATCTGAACTATTAGGTTTCTTAAGTCCGATATCAATCCTAAATCCACTGCACCCAACCTGCATATCAACGGTAAAGCCGTGCTCACGCAGGAAATCGCATACATCCATTTCAAATTCAGAATCGAACTGCTCAAAAGGATTAACAGAAATAGATCTCTCTAAAGCCACATCGCCGTTTTCTGCATAGTCCAAATACTCTCTAAGAAGCCTTGCACCTTCTGCAGATGTACGGCTAAGATCAATATCTGTAGCATGCATTGAAGATACAAGCTGCACATTATCCTTGGCACGAGTAACAGCAACGTTAAGCCTTCGCTCACCGCCCGCTCTATTAAGAGGTCCGAAATTGTGAAGTAGTCTACCCTGAGCATCCATACCATAGGCAACGCTGAATATAATGGTATCCCTCTCATCACCCTGCACGGTTTCCAGGTTCTTTATAAAGAACGGTTCCTTGGTTGAATCATCGCGCTTGAAGAACCATTCTTTTGAAGAATCCTCCTGTCTTCTCTTGGAAAGTAATCTCTCAATCAGATCCTGCTGTGCCACACTGAATGCAACTACTCCAAGGCTTCGCTTCGGATACTCATCGATGTTTTTATAGATAAGATCCACTATAAACTCTGCTTCTTTTCTGTTAGTATGGCTCTTTCTATCAAACAAGCCATCTACATGATAATAATCAACGCCAATTCCCTTATGGTCTATTGTTGATGAAGGGAATGTTACCAGCGAACTATCGTAAAAATTCTTATTAGAGAATGTGATAAGTTGCTCATATCTACTTCTATAATGCCACTTCAAACGGCGCTGAGAAAATGATGTGGAACAAAGATCCAAAATAGACTCGAAGTCTGTTACATCTCCAGTTTCCTCATCATTGTCCTCAATCTCCACTGATGAGTTAAAGAAATTACTTGGTGGCATCTGCTTTGAATCACCCACAACGATAAGCTGCTTAGCTCTGTATATTGCTCCAATAGCATCCTGTGGGAATATCTGGGATGCCTCATCAAATACAACCGTGTCAAAAGATATACTGTTCTCACTAAGGAAAGTACTAACACTAAGTGGAGACATGAGAAAACATGGCTTCAAAACCTGAACCAGGTTACTAATTTCTTCCATAAGTTTTCTTATGCTCTTCTGCTTGCGTTTCTTCTCTCCCTCACGGAGTAATATAGAAACTTCACTTCCTCCAGCAGTCATATCAAGCGATGGCCTCTTTGCAGACAGTTCTGCCTTGATCTGAGCCTTGCTGATTTCAAACTGCAGCCTGTCCTTTTCAGAAAACTGCTCAACAGCCTTGTCCTGGGCTATACGAGTAAAGTTCGCAAACACAGGCTTTTCGTATATCACATGATTGATCCACTGCTTATAGAAAAGCTTCTGGTATGAAGAAACAACCATATCCTTTGCAACATGGTTTTCTACTGCGCAGTCCACAAAAGATTTCAAATCGCGATCTTCAAGCTGCTTCAATAAGATATAGAACCTTACCCAGTTTTCAACCTTGCCAATAGAATCCAAGCACTGTTGCATCTTTGACAGAAGATCTGATAATGACAACGCTTCGAACGAAACATATTCTTTGTCGAAATCGTTTTGTAATTCAGACAATACCGGTTTAAAAGTTCCTAACGCTCCAGCCATGGCATTTGCATGATTGCTAAAGGCTGCTCTTGAAGATACGAATGACTCATCAGTCATATTTGCAATGCTTCCACAACTATAGTCATTGTCAAAGCATGATCTTACTATTTCTAATTCTGCAAATAACTGATTCCAGTTAGTATCCGGGCTTATTGCTTCTGAATTCAACAATCCATCAATCTTGCTTTTCTCAGCTTCAAACTGCCCCATCAGGCTCTGATAATCCATAAGAGCCTTCATACTTCCCTGTGCAACACTATAATTTGGCTTCTTTCCACTCTTTGAAGCCAACTGTATTTCAGAAACCATTCCCTTATACTCTGCATTAAACAGACGTGAGAAAAAGCCTGAATATAGTTTTGTTAGCCTATTATAGAAATCCTGTCCATCAATTTTATAAAAACTATTCTCGTAAGAAGCTTCCAATTGCTGCCTTATAGGCAATATCTGTGCGCTAAGCTCAGACATAAACTTTACAATTGGGACCATATTACTAATTCTTTCTGAGAAAAGAGCTGCTGGTCTAAGGAACTGAGTTGTTGCAATGACATTCAATAGTTGGATATATCTTTCCACACCAAAGAGAGTATCCATTTTTACCGAATACTCTTCTTCACATATGTCAGCTTTTGATATCAAATCTTTCAGTCCTGTACTAACTGTCTGAAGATCTTGCTTTAACTTGTTCTGTGCTTCATATGAACCATTTTGGCTCTTATATCCGTACCACTCGTTCTTCCTGTAATCCTCTCCAATAGTAGGTATATACTCCTCATACTGTCCTAAGAGATTTACAGCCTCGTTGAGATATGCTTCATCTTTATTGGCAATATCATTTAAAACCAACTCTAAATCCGGAGCTTTTCTATGAGCAGAATGCGCATCATAGAGCTGATACATAGACTTATTAATTACAGGAATGGGTTTATGCAGTTCCTCAGCATAAGCATCTAATTGTTCCTGTAACTTTGCTTTAGCCTGGATTTCTCTGTCTGCCCTTGAAGAAACAGCGCTCCTATCAGCCTTAAGTGTCTTACATAATTCTTCTATTACTTCCTTTTTGCTTGCCTTGTAACTATGGAGCTCCAAACAGAATTCTTCTAGCCCTGCCTGCTTTAGTTTGTCATAAACAACGCTCAACGCTGCAAGCTTTTCTGATACAAACAAAACCTTCTTTCCATCATGCAAGCACTCTGAAATTATATTTGTAATTGTCTGACTTTTGCCAGTTCCAGGAGGTCCCTGAAGGACAAAGCTTTTCCCTGTCTTTGCCATCTCTATAGCTTCTATCTGGCTTGAGTCCGCGTCTACAACAGTATGTAGATCTATGATTTCATTATCTACATGAGCTTCTTCGCCAACGCCCATTGGCTCTTTGAAAGCAACCGGCTCTCCAAGCAAAAGACGGACATTATCGTTCTGAAGTATCTTATCTGCATTGTTCATCAGATCGTGATACATGTTAATCTTCAGGAATGAGAATATTCCAATCTTACACTCTGGTGTTACCTGCCAATGGAGTTTAGATACTTTTTCCTGTACCTTTGCCATGTAGGATGTGAGTGATTCATCATCCTCATACTCTGGAAGTGTCACTCCATATTGGGCATTCAGGAAATAGCTAAATGTCGGATTTACAACAATATCATCTTCTGTTAGTTCGATGAAATATGGATCAATGGAAGATTCATTCTTTAAGGTAATCGGAACAAGCAGCAATGGTGCTTTGTTGATAATGTCGGAGTTCTCACTTTCCTTCCAGCGAACAAAGCCGAACGCCATATATGCCACGTTCACACCGGTTTCTTCAAGGAAATCCCTGGCCTTTTTATCAATGTTCTTTATAGCAGTAATCGGATTAGGTGTCTTTGCATAGACCAAGACTTGATTTGCTTTACGGATTTTGGGCGAATACAGAGCAGCATAATCACCCTTCTTCATCTTGTCTGCAGTAATGGTTTCCTGTGTCTCATCTGAAGAAGAATTCGCTGAAGAAACTGCTTCCTCATCATCTTCATCATCCATAATCTTTGGATCATAAATTTCAAAAGAAGATGCACTGAGACACTTTTCAAAAAAAGTCTCTCCATCAGGATATACCACCTCTGCTGTAGAAGCCTTGGTAGTTCTGAAATTTATCATGTTATTGCGCTTGCCAGTATCAAGTAATTGCTGGGCCCAGCGCTCTAATTTCTTGTTATCCATAGTTTCACCCTAACTTACATCTATATAATTCACTTATATTATCTTGGCAAATTAGCTTTCTTCTAACTTTTTGGAATTATAAGCTGTTATAGTACTTCTTTATCTTTTGAGCCATACGTTTTCTACGCTCTGTAAGGAACTTCTCGTAATCTCCAGCCCCCATATCCATAACTTCTGCGGGAATACAATTCACTTCAAGATTTGACGCAAATTCTTCTTTGGACTTTATTGTTCCAATAGTTCCTTCTGCCCCCTCACTCTGCTCTTTAGCCATTTTGAAGTACTCATTAGGGGCTTTCTTTCCCACAGCAATATTAATACTTGTATCCAGATATGTGTAATTAGCCACCTGGTTATAACTTGCCTTATCAGTAACGCCGTTGTCCTTCAGATACTGTTTAGGGAAAATGTGATGAACATCTCCCATTGAAGAAACCAGATCCTCAACATCAACATTTCCTGACAATAACGATCTATCCTTAAGGAATATCTGTGCAGCAATGAAAACATTGAAATAAGGGCTGCTGATAGCTGAAGTTTCCAGATTCTGGACCAATCCAACATTCCAATAATCTTCCGAAAGAGATGCAGCTTCCGTTTCCTGAAGAAAAGCCAAGAATCCTTTCTCTCCAATGCGCCTTAAATCCTGGTCCATCCTTGATTCAGGAGAATTTACATATCTTCCTGTTAAGGTAGAAAGAACAAACCATTTCTGCACATATCTCTTAATCTGTACCTTATCTACCTCTCCGCTGTATTGCAGAATAAGGAATAATGTATAAGCAAAATCCAATGTCATTTTTGAATTAAGCAATTTAGGCGATATAAAGCCTGCAGCTTTTATTGCTAAGACAAATTGCTGGAAATTGTATTCGTTCATAAAATTCATGACGCCATCATGAAGCTTCATAAAACTGTCTTGAGCAATATTCTCTTCATACGTTCTTTCAAGGAAATTTCTACCTGAAAGCAAGCTAACTAAATCTCCAAGCTTACCCCTACCAAACTTATGCATAAAGCTTACACGGAGCATATCTCCAAAATCCGGATCATAAATATCCCCGTTGTCATCCTTAAGCCACGAAAGTTTCTGAGCATACTCAGAGGACATAAACTCTTTATCGCTCTCCTTCAGTGTGCTATAAAATGCAGGATCTACGGCAAGATGGCAAAAATAATCAATTGCCTTTCTAAGCATATTTCCACCATACTTCTCATCAGCCGCAATTTTGGACATGGCAAAGTCAGCCTGATTCAAACGCTTTCCCTGAGAGTTAATTCTCACGAAAATCTCAGTCACTTCACCAATATCAAGCTCTGGCACAAGCATTATTGCACCTATCTGGCTGTTCTTTATACCTGATAGTTTTGTTAATGCTTTATTAATATCTGCTGAATTTACATCAGGGTTGTCCTGGATATACTGAGAAATGAAGCTAAAGCTGTCAAAATCCGGCTTGAAAACTATGGATATATCTGGAATCCACTTCTTATCCTTTAAGTGAATCGGAGTCTGGACTTCAAAGCGTGATTCATCATTATCAGCAAGGGGATTAAATGCAATCCTAATCGTTTTCTGCACATAATCCTCAGTCAGAATCTGCTGACCAGCTATCGCTGTCATAATGGCAGTGATACGCTGCTGACCATCGATGAGAACTTTTTTACCAGTAGCACTTGAGCCATCCTTCAGACGAACAGTCGGATTCTGCCATATAATTAAATATCCTGTAGGATAGCCATTATACAGAGAATCAATGAGATCTCTTACCTGACTTCCTTTCCATACAAAAGGCCTTTGTATCTCAGGAATTGCAATCTCTCCGGATTCTATACTTCCAAGAATTGAATTTACAGAATACTGTGTAACTGTATATTTGTCATAGGTTGGATTCATATTACTCTCCTTTTCAATCGGCGGATATATCAGCCTCAGTTTTCTTAGAGAAAATACATTCCTCAATAACTTTCACACATTCATCAGTGTGCTTTTTTATATCATTTCCCCAAAATCTAATTACAGTCCACCCTTGATATAATAGCTGTTTGTTTATCTCATCATCGTGCTCTTTGTTTTTTGAAATCTTGTTTATCCAAAACTCGCTATTATTACTATTTTCAAGCCTTGGTCTTAACACTTCCCAATCTTTTCCATGGAAAAACTCACCGTCACAAAAAATGGCTATCTTATATTTTGTAATAGCAATGTCAGGATGTCCTGGTACCATATTATAATTCTTTCTGTACCTGATTCCTCTTTCCCATAGGGCTCTTCTCAGCAGCACCTCTATGCGAGTATCCTTTCCCTTGATACTCTTCATATTTTTTCTTCTCTGCTCAGGTGTCAAAACATCACTCATAAATAAAAGCCTCAATCAACAAATCTTGCATCATTCAAATAATTTGATTATTTTGTTGGCTATTATCAAACAATCCTGATTATCTCTCGGATTTGCTATTAAATCTTTAATAATGCATTCCATGTTGTATTTTGAATAATCTCGCTCATCATCAGCAGTATAAGGACTGTATAAATCATAAAATTCATCAATTGAACGTTTTAATTCACCTGACATGTTGACCTCATAAAGATACTTTCACATACAATAAATCTCTTATCACCATTTTCACTGATATGTTCTTTTCATCGTGATAGGGCAGATATTTGTATATGCCATCCTGCACATTAATCCAATCGAAGACAACCATTCTAAAGCTGTCATCACCTACGCTTTTCACTAATAAGCACCTATCCGAAGCTCTTGATCCAAGTTCTGGAATAGTATCAATCAATGTCAAATCTTGAAAGTTTTCCCATTCTTTTTGTGAACACTGATTTTTAATCGCAAATAAAATATCGACATTTTCTATAGGGTGGCTCTCTCCAAAACCAGTGCTTAACATATATGCCGAGTGCCCAATCGCAACTTTATAAAGTACCATCCGCGCATAATCTGGAAGAATATGTTTGGTAACCAAATGCTGTATATCTTCTGTAGTTCTCTCATCATTTATATTGTTTTCCAGATTATCCATCAGTAGCTTAAATTTTCTCTCTGCTTTAGAAAATGAGTTATTACATTTTCTGCATGCAGGAATAAGTGTTAAATTATCCGGATATGGTTCTTTCAAAAAACTCTTTGGTGGACAGTGTTCCCGCGTATCAGCCATCCCACTGCAATACACACACGTCATGTTTGACTTACGCTGGTAGACGAGTCTATCCTTCATATTGCTTAGAGATTCTCCCCAAAGCCCATTATGTTCTTTATAATATTCTTCATCTGCCATATTTTTTCTTTCGGTTGTATGATTTTACTTATTCTTTAGTAACAAAAACCCAAGGTACTGATCCACGAAAGGTTCCATCAAGATTTTTGCCATTGAGCAAATGGTATTCTTCCATAAAAAGCTCATAGTTTACTACCTCAAGAGACGTAAGCCTTATCCATTGGGGGTTACGTAATTCCATTCCTTTATAGTATTCTGGATACTTCTCTCCTACATCAATTTCTTTATCCGTAGTAGCCTTAAAGATTCTATTGCCTTGGGTTTTACTCTCCTTTATAAAAATTGTGTTTTCGCATATATATCCGCTAAATATTCTTCCTTTGCTTATCCTTGCAAAATCCACATAGCCATATTTATCAATTATTTCTTTGTGAGCTAAAAAAAAATCAATTCTACTTGGAAGTTTTGATAGCTTCATAAGAACATTTTTTCCCATTTTCCCAACTCCTGAAGTATTCTTCGAAATTATGAACAGCACATATATTCACTAGTTTCTTTTGCAAGGTTTTTAGTACGCTTACTAATTATTACCTTTGTTCCCTCTTCTTGAACACTCTCATTCTCACCATCTCTTTAAAGAGTTCTTCTATCTTTTTTGCCATTTCCTTCGAATCAATCAGTAATCCCATTTCTACATTACCTGTCAATCCGTGATAAGATAGATTAGCAGACGAAACCAACGCCTTCTTTGAATCAACCACAAGAATCTTTGCGTGAGAAGCTGCCATCTTATCATCCTGCTTTTCAAATTCAAATAGCTGCAGATATTTGCTGTTGTAAGCAAACATTCGATCCAGAGTATGGCGCTGTTTTTCTATATCATTAACATAAAACCTGACATAAACTCCCTGCTGACTTTTATCTATAATCTTATCCAGCAGTGCAGAGAAATAATCAGAAACCGAATATCCTGTCATAATTATGCTTTTATCAGCATGATTAATTAAGTTTTCTACTACCGATTTAGTCTTTTTCGTTTTTATGTTAAATGAGTCAGGCGCAGTGACCACTAGGTCCACCGATTCTTTTTGCTTTGAGCTATAAATATCAAAACAAAGTCCAAGAATATCTGTTATTTCTGAATCCGAGCAACTTGGGAACTGCTTTTTCAGTTCCCGTATGGCATCATCCAGAACAGAATCCGCCCCTCTCAATGAGTATGCCTCAATTGCTTGTATTATTTTTGCAGCAAGGTATTCCGCTTTTATACTTGTATTCCACATAATACACTCACAAGCTCCCTAAAGTATCCCATCTCCTCATGCTCTGGAACCGGCACAACTAACGCTCTATCCAAAAGCCTATTACCATTCTCACAAGCAGTTTCAGATATCATGGTACAAGAATGACACGCAGCACCATTAATCCTATCTGACGTAGGATTCTTCATAAAACATTCCGGATCAGTTGTACATGTTAATCCATTCTCTAAAGCCCCCTTCAAAAGCGGAATCAGCTTTTCCATAGATCCAAGTTCTACGAGCCCCCCGAGGGATCCTTCCTTATCTGGTGCTCCTGTATATATAAGCAATCCACACATTTTATCACTGCTATATATTCTCTCATGCAGCGCTGATGATGAATATCCTGACTGTATTGCCATCTCTTTTATGAGCATATGGGATAAGGTGTGCATCAAGACATATTCACCATTTCTCTTCTTGAAATTCTCCCAGCCTTTTCCTTTGCAATATTCCTCATAGCACTTTTCATACTTGTCGGAACGGTCCTTGACTTTGGCTATATTAAGCCACTCGCTCATAGTTTCACGATTAAACTCTATAAATACGCCTTCGCCATTAATATCAACAGCAGGAAGCCATTTCTCAGTACCTGCAGATTTTAGTTTTACTATATGTTTCTGATCGTCTACCTCAGGCTCTGGCATCTCCAATCTGGTAAATCCCAAAAGCACTCTTACCTCTCGAAGTCTATGAATCTTGATAACTCTTGAAAAATACTTCTTCAGACTGTCCTTTATTTCTACCTCTTCAGCCTTGAAGTACTTCACATCATGCTGGAATTCAACCTGTGAATGATGTGTTATGGCATTATATTCCATTTCTTTCAATTCAACATAATCTTTGATATTCTGTTCCAGCCGCTTATAAGCATCATCAAATTCCTGTCGTGTAAACTTGCCTTCAAAAAACTTCTTATAAGCCCTAGAAAGACCCGCTTCCGTATCTTCTAATGCATCAATATAATTATCTATATCTCTTCTATGCTCTAAGATCAGATCATTTATAGGATTAGTCCACGGCGGAATGGATATTGCTGTCCTTGTCACCGGAAAATATACATTGGATGCACCGCGCTGACTTGGAAGACGCTTCTTCTTGCATATTTTCACTGGAGCATTTGGTCTCTGAGGATGGTTTCCAGTACAGTTGCATCCATCAAAGTTTTCTTTCTGCATGGCTCCGCTCATTCTTCTCTTGTCACCACAATCACATTGTACTTCCAACTCTGCGAGCGAAGATGTAGTACCAAGTGATACAAGATGCAATTTGTCGGCACAATCTGTTTTACCATGATGTACCCACCAACGCCATGGAAAATCATCCATATGACCATCTTCACATATAGATATAAACCTTGCAGGATATGCAGAATAATGACAATCAGGGCATTTTACATCACCTTGGTACTTCTTGTATCTCTCCAGATACAACTCATCCTTTAATTCCTCTCGAATATCAAACAATCTTTTACATCTGTCATTAGTACATACATGCATATACGGAAAAGAAGCTGCCGGAACATTTTCACTTCCTTTTGTGCTAGGCATGTAAAAATGTCTGACTTTCATAAATGCTGCCAATCTTGCATCTATAATTTCTCTTCCAATATTATTCTCGCCCCAATACTCTATATCAAGTACAGTAAGAGAATCATGCACTGCGTCCATAATAGAGCCAGGTCCATATGTAGTAATAAGCTGATTGGGTCTGATCTCTCCCAGTTTTTTCTCAAACATTACACATGTCCCCTTTCCTCATAAAGATACACTGCTGAAGACTGCTCAACATCTCTCATAGAAGTAAGTGTTGGTTTTTCCTTTGATGATGCTGGCTGTCCATAAAAACTCAGAAGCCTCTTATTATTCTCTGTATTTGCAACAAAGTAATAAAGATTTTGATCACTTGCTATTTCTTTCCATGTAGCAATAAAGGAGTCCATATCTTCCTCTGCTCCTTCATATGCATATGGCGATACTATTGCCACTCTTTCAAGAATTTTTTTCTTGATTCCATCAAGTTCTTCGTCAGTAATACTTGTTATATTTGTAGCTCCTTTATTTCCGGCTAAAGTTTCGGTCTGTAGCCTTGCAATTGCAACCACAAGTGCATGAAGCACCCTATCTCTTGCTCTTGCAGCAAACGGTGTAGCAGTGGTCCCTTCTACATATCGATACATCTGTGAATGGAAGCCAACAAAATTTTCGTAATTAGAAAGATCTCTTGGTCTGTATGGATTATATACAGTAAAAATGAGTCCTGGGTATTGTCTTCCCACTCGGCTTGTGGCCTGAATGTATTCAGAGTTCTGCTTTGGCTGACCAACAACTGCCATAAGGCCTAGTCTATCAACATCCATTCCAACAGCTATCATATTAGTTGCAATAACAACATCGTAACAGCTCTGCCTTTCTTTGCTGGGATTGAAAGGTTCTGCGAGTTTTTCCAATATCTCTGCAATCTGATAAGACGGTATTCTGGAAGTAATTTCTTTCTTGCCATCAAATCCCAAATATCGCTGTTTTGCATTCTTATACTTCTTCTTAAGTATCTTCAATCTGCTGCTGATGTCATCGTCCAATAATCTTACGGCACCACCAAGCTCTCTTATGGAGTTAAAATAGCCAACCAGCGTGTAGTATGGATCAACATAATTCTGATATTTAGGATCCTCTGATAATATAAATGCCTCCTGCAAAAGAACCGCATAGAGTCTGATCAGTGTAGTCTTCACTGATTGCCCACTTGCACAAACACCTGCATACTGCCTAAAAGGCTTTTCACCCTTTTTGAGCATATCCTTTATATCATTTTCACTTAGGCTCTCAACATCACGCTTCACTAATGGAACTTCATTTATAAAATAAGAATCTCTTGTATCAAAACCACTTGGCGGAAACTGCGCATAGCTCTCCCTTGCATACAGACACTTAATCTGCTCTCCAGCATTTTTAATAGTCGCCGTAGACACAACATACTTAGGATGTATTTTCTTTCCATTCCGTTCCACACAACACATGCCTTCAACAACAGTTTCGTATCCACCATAGATAGTTCCTAATGGGCCCGATATCAAATGCAGCTCATCCTGAATTATTAATTCCGGCGGATAAAAAGGTCTGCACTTCTCAATAACACATGAAGGAATATCTCCTTTTGCATTATGTCTCTGTCCTGCCAATTCTTTTTCGTAACCAATAGCTTGGTATCCATGTCTAGGACAATATCTATCTGTCCTTCCGAACAATAATCCAACCTGCTCAGACCAGGGTAAACGAGCAAATTTATCAACAGTAGAAATAATAACTGTCGGACACTTTGCATATATTTCCTCATCAACAAGGTAAACCGGAAGTGTTTTTCCACCACGTTTTGAATATTTGCAGTTATCATTCGAACATGTGATTTTGACAGAATTGAGCGTGGTATTTATATCGTAGTTCTCTTTCTTTATCTCTCTTCCACAGTAGGGACATCTTATAATCTGCTTAGTCAGCTTCCTTACAAAGTTCTTCCTCTCGTTCTCATCCTTATCATAGTCGCTAAACTTGTTAGGAGTAACATTATCACCCACCCAGAAGCCTATAGATATCGGCGTTTTTCCATATGATGCATCTCCTGTCTTTTCTGCACGTTCACGCAGATCTTCCATAGCAACTATAAGTTTCAATAGCCTATCTCTTTGCTGCGTAGTCAAAAGTCTCAAAGTATATCTTAAAAAAACTGTTACTCCACCATCTTTCTCGTACTCAGTCTCATCTTTAGCTGTAAGTCTTCTATATGCCACCGTGAATGCAATCAATCCAAGATAGGCCTCCGTCTTGCCACCACCAGTTGGGAAATAAAGCAGATCTACGATGTTGCGCTCATCAGATTCTGCATCCATAAGTCCCTTAAGATTCAGCAATATGAAGGCAATCTGGAATGGTCTCCATTCACTATGATCCTGCACCAACCCCTTTTCTTTATTATCCTTCATGTAATCGCTTAAACTGCATGGAATTCCTCGACCACAGTCCTTCGAATAAGCTGTTATACTCCTCTGCAAATACATAGCTTGGTTCATAAAGGTAAAAGCCTTGAAAGCAGTGTCATCTGTTTCTATGAGGCTGATTCCCTCATTCATTCTTCTGAGTGCATCTTCACATTTTCTAATGATCTCATCCGCAGTTGCTTTAAATCCAGTATCATTTATGGAAGGATTCTCTTTAAGTTCATTTTTAATCCAATCCCCATATAGCGCAGTTAGTAGCCTCAAGTTGGCAATACTTACTTCTTTTTTCTTAGGAGAACCTAATTGAAGCATAGAAAATGCTTTTTCTGGAACGTCCTTTACCCGAGCGCTAACACTAGGGATTTCATGATCGGGAATAAATGATGATTTAACCAGATATGCGTTTTCTTCTTCATCGAGCTTTTCCCACATAGCAGCACATCCACGGCCTCTACCATAGACCGGACGCCCTTTGTAATAGTATTCATCTTCAAGCTCTTTTTTACGGCAAACATACTCAGGAACAAATATCGATGTATCATCCGGAGAAGATATCTGTATCTCCACTTGGAACATCACGCGCTCATATTCTTTATCTCCACCATCTTTGTCATTATTATGCAAATATACAGATACCATCTTGTATCCATTATCAAGAAGCATCTGTATAACATAGATAAAAATATGCGCATTCTTCTTAAGAGCTATCTTTTTAGCTCTTCCTATCTCATTAAGATTTAGACGAACCGTTTCATTCATCTGTTCTCTAACATATACTTGGCGTTTTTTCTTCTTTTTGTTTTCCAAGTCCTCTTCCAAAGACTCATCAATCACTTCGCCACCATCGATCTTGTCTGCGTAATATGATCCCCATAAAACGTCTACATCAAGCTCAGTTGTTTCAGACGAAATATAAAATGATACTCCAATGGAGGACGGCTTTTTAAAGCCGCCCTTTACACTTTCCTCTGGCTCATCGTCTTCCAGCACCACTGATTCAGTAGACTGACCATCAGCATCGAATCTTCCTTCTGTAAATTCTACATCGTTATAATTCTCATCCTCTGTAATAGCAGAATCAGCCGGATAAAGCATACCAGTTATGTAACTGCTAGTAGGAATCTCAGTTAAAGCCTCATTAGTGTTAACTGGACCTATCAAATCCATACGCACAGCATCAAGCATCTTTTTTCTGACTTGAGCATATAAATAATCACTACGCTGCGCCATATAACCCTCCCATATATTTATTCTTCTATCTGCTTAACCTCCGCAGCTAATCCAGCTACATATTTAAGTGTATTACCGATTTTTATCTCATCCCCAGGAACAAGCCTATATTTCCATTCCTTGCCATCAGCATCAACTTTTGATGCACATTCACACCATTTGACACCAGCACGAGCCTTCTCCTGCACCTCATCAGTATTGACTTGATTAGCAGCCTTAACCTCAATCATGTATTTGCAATCCTTTGTTTCTACTAAGAAATCCGGATTGTACTGTTTACCAGCCTTATAAAAGAGACCAAGTTGGTTAAGCGGCGGCTTAATAAAGCGAACTACATCCTCGTCATCTTCAAGAACAACTGCAAATCTTCGCTCATCATCACTATCAAAGGAATTAACTGGATAATATGATTTTTTATATCCCTCAAACAAATAGTTCTTAATATTCTTTTTATCAGTAATATCCTTTTTGTAGTTCAACTTACTGTCAGCATTTTTCAACTTTGTTTTTGCGAATCCGCCAAATACAATCAGATCCTGCTGAACGTTATATACAAACTCCGTATGTTCCTCCTTAGAGTTGTATATCTGCGTGCGCAAGTCATCTACAATAACAGTCGCATATCGTCTGATGATCTTTCTCTTTTCTTCCTCATCACCATCAATCTGATCAAGATACTGATTAACAACATCTAAAATAAAATCAGCGTCATCATAACTAAACTCTGGTATACTCTCAAGCAAAGAGCATGCTAAAGTGTTTTCTGGATCATCTACCATCAATGGATCTGCATCCAATGTCTGAATTAGTTTTCCATTTACCGCGTCGTATCTCTCAATCTTGGAAGCAGCCACTTCAAAATCCTGAATGCTGCGCTTTACAGCAAATGGCTTAAACTCAACAGTAGAACTGTAGCTAATACTTATCTTGGGAACTGATATTGCTACTCTCTTCAGTTCCTCAACCACCTTAACAAACACTTCCTTCTCATACAGTTCAGGTGCGCCTTTTCGCTTAAATGACTCTAATGATACTGTAGTATCGTCTATTGAAATATTGTACTCTACAGAACAGTTCTCACCATTTGCAATAGAAGTATTTTGACTATCCTCTTCCTTGCCAGCGATTTCCGTCTTGCTCTCCATATGCTGAGAATCTGTTCCGCTCATATAATCAAACAAAGACATCTGACCATCAGGCTCATTGCCCTTTTTCCTAGGCGATACCTTCTTTACATAGGTTTTTTGATACTCCTCATAAAGCTTATCAATACCCTTGTTCGTATCAATACTCTGGAACGACTTAACATTGGAATTCTTAAGAACATCGTCAAATATTGATAACTGATCATCTTTCACAACAGACTCAACTTTTACAGCTTCTGTTTCAGGTATATCCTCATCGTCAAGATTACGCTTCTTAAAAATCGGGTTATCCTTTATATCATCTACTATTTCTCTATAATGATCGTGTGCGACTATATCAAGAGTATCAATTTCATCTACCCCAGTTATCTTTCCAAAAGGCAATCTTAATCCTCTTCCAATAGTCTGCAATGCAAGGATATCACTCTTCGCAGCATTCAAAGGTATAATCGTAAATAGATTATTAACATCCCAGCCTTCTTTAAGCTTATATACGTGCAATACAATTTCAACTGGATTGGTATTCTGCTCTATAGTAAGCAGCTTCTGAATATTTTCCTCCGTTTCTTCTCCTCTAGTGCTGGAATCAATTTCAATAACCTTTCCAACATAACGGCCACCAAAGAACTCATCTGAATCTATTTTCTCTTTTATCTTCTTTGCATGAGTAGTGTCCTTACAAGCCACTAGCACAATAGGCTTTACCTGCTCCAACCCATTGTCCACACAATATTTATATACAATTGCTTTTCTTTGCTCATGAAGCTTTATTCCATCCTTAAGCTTCATCTCCTCAATATCTTCTTCAGTATACCCGGCAGTATTTGTACGCCCCATTACTACAGGTATCTTCAAAAACTTACCCGCACCTTCTTCTAAACCATAGTGAAAAATTATATTTTTATTTGAAGCTTTTGGGGTCGCTGTAAATTCCAGTCCAAGAACAGGATTCAAATAGTTTATCGCTATCTTTGAAGCCGGAGCGTAATACCTATGTGCTTCATCCATGCAAAAAACAAGATCGTCAAAAGACTTCAGTACATCTGCAAAAGCCCCTCCTAAATTCTCATTGAACTTATGAAATTTAAATTCCAAATCTCCACGAGTAAAAATCTTCGAAATATTAAAAATAAACACTTGAACATCTGATGTTTTCTCAATTTTTAACTCATTCTGTTCATACCTAACAGGATAAGAAAGATAGTTTTCCCCATCATATACCTTGGGTCTTCCCATCTCTGCCTCGAGACCTTTAAACATATACTTTGGATGCCCTGGTATAGTCTCCCTTCTCATTTTGTCATAAATAGTATTTCCAGGAGCCAAAATAAAAAAATGCTTATATCCCTTAGTTTTGTAAAGGTAATAAATACATGCTCCCATGAGCCTAGTTTTTCCTATCCCTGTTGTCATGTCAAAACAAAATGATGGAAAATCAAACTCTTTATCTACGGATATCTTATGCGGATTTTGGCAATTGTTTGCTGCTACACTCTCAGCATCTGCCTTCGATGAAGTTTTATAATCAATTTTCGAACTTATGGCATCAAAGGTCTTCAGCGCCTCATACTGGGGATCTCGCAAACTCATCGCCCGTTTTATCTTATCCACTGTACTCATTTTTCTTGCACCTCGCCCTCAAAATCACATATTTCCAACAAATCCTTGGGAATTCTTTTTATATCGACATTTTCTGGAAGTACCATATCGGCTTGATTCTTTAGGCAATAGATTAATAAACTCTGTCCCTCTTCTAACCCATTCATGATTGACATAACATATTTAGAGTTTACAAATTCTTCCGTTATATGAATAAACCTATTTTCTGATGAATGCCCATGGAAATCACCTAACGGTTTGTATACAAAACCTTCTATTTTGCATATAGCCTCGCAAACCATGTCCCAACTGTAATTTGGATTAATCTGATACACAGGTAATGTGCTATTTCTAACAAGAAGAGGTTCTGCTAATTCATAGAATTTATATCCACCTCCTCCTTTCCATTGAACATCCTTTGATATCCCGCCTTGTTCTCCATCAATAACGTTATCCAATCTAACCTTGCAATGAGTGTAAGCCTGATCACCCATTTCTATTCCGATCCATTTTCTTCCTAACTTGTGAGCAGCTGCAGCTGCTGTACCAGATCCTAAAAATGAATCCAGAACATAATCACCTGGTTCTGTTGTCATTTCAATAATACGTGCCACCAAAGCTTCTGGTTTTTTCCCTTTTGGAAATGCTACTCCACCTTCTTTTGTTAAATTGTTTATACTAGAAGTAAAATCCCAATATGTCCCCTGCAGATCTCTTTTATATAGAATCCCGTCTCTCTCCTCACTAATGTCTCTAAGCCATGCAAAAAGTCTACATTTATCGCCCTTATAAAACTGTTCGTAGAGTTTTCCCTTGTTTTTGCCTGTTTTAGGAACATATTCAATAGAAACTATGTCATCATCGATTCCAAGTTCTTTTTTTGCTGCTATTACTCTAGTTCGTATTGATGATTGCGCATCTTTAGCCTCAAAAATCCTATTACCATATTGATAATAAACTTCTTTTTCTGTTAATCCTTTTAATTCCATCACCTGTTTAATTGACTTTACAGTTGCCCCAGGTCTTTTATATATCTTTATTTCATTTCCATCTCCATCTACTGTAGAACCGATATAATCTTTTTCTCCTTCTTCAAAAAGTACTGAAGTATAATGCCAATTTTTCCCCTGATTTCTGTAGTCCACAACATATTCATACATCTCTGTGTAATCATATGCACCTTTAAAGGGAGCGATTAAATCGTAATTTTTAGCATATGCCATGACAAATTCACAGTTTTTCTTTAACCTTTTATCTTCTCCTCCCCCCGAAGCACCAGCGGCATTTTTCATATTAACAGATACAAGGTTAATGAAGTTTCCACGTCCGAATACTTCATCGCAAAGAATTTTCAAATACGCTTGTTCTTCATCATCTATCTGTATCCATATAGTCCCATCCTCAGCCAATAAATCACGTAACAATAAAAGTCTATCTCTCATTAATCCCAGCCAAATTGAGTGTTCTACATCATCATCATAAAACTCAAATGCCTCCCCCGTATTATATGGAGGATCAATGTAAATACACTTAATCATGCCTGCATATTGGTCAAGTGCTTTCAAAACAAGTAGATTATCACCATGTATCAGCATGTTTTCAGAATCTTCACCATTAGACTTTGATTTGTCTTCTACAAGAATTCTTGTTTCTAACCTTTTTTTCTCGTACTTCCCTACCCATGTTAATTCCAATTTCCCATTTTTCTCCATTTTTTTCTTCTCCTAAAACTTAATTACAATTTTGGTAAATAACTGTGGTGTTATAGACATTTCTTTTTCAAAAACAGCCCTCATTTCATTGGCTTCTTTCTCTATTTCTCCAACCGTTTCATGAAAACTTTGTTCTTTTGATGCCCGTTCCTGTTTTGCCTCTTCTATTTGTCTTTTTATTGCTATTTTCTCTTTAAAACTCTTCTCAGCGTTATATTTATCTGTCAGTTCATCAATCTTGGTACTGTCCTTGATGCTAAGAACGCATTCCTCTTTTCTTAGACTAAGCCAGTTATCAATGCGGGCACCGTTTATCTTTAACATCCTCTGATTATCATTTGAATACTGCTGTGACAAATACTGCTCCACGCTATCTATCACAGCACCTATCTTTTTGTTATCAGGAATTGCCTCCAACAAATTGTCGTCATTTAAGACCTGCATAAGAGTTTTTATCAATTCGTCTTTTGCAGCATATATCTTTCCATCAGTATCCGATATCTGGAATATCGAACGTACAAGCTTATCGTTTTTATAATATCCACCTATCAATAGATATCCGTCCACAATACCAGGTATCGTAATTCCCTGTTTAAGCGCATAGTACTTTGGATAAGAAATTTGATTATGCTCTGTTTCAACACCGTTCC
>JAEEGL011253886.1_pt1 | contig 20186 bp, 19 predicted proteins | sample 9134231 | NCBI WGS metagenome assembly JAEEGL01 (sample SAMN16246548, study PRJNA631951) | gut metagenome | biome: gut microbiome; feature: rumen; material: fiber-attached | host: Bos | place: Iran: Karaj | collected 2018-10
CGATCGAGAACGAGAACATCTACTATCTCGGTGTTCGTATCGCCAGGACCCTTGGTCTGCGCAATGAGTCGTTCCTCAACCCGCACGATCCTTACGCTGCGACGAAGGGTTCGATCAATAACAACACCCCGCTCGGTGCTGGTGAAGATGTCGAGACCACTGTTGGTATCGGCAAGGACGCCAAGGCCGCTGGAGTCGGACGCCAGGCCGATGGCATTGGCTATGACTACAAGCAGCCTACAGCCGCTGAGTTCGGTGGCTAAGATAGATGACCGTATCGGGACGCGTACTCTCCTGCTGCAAAGCAGGAGAGTACGCTTCTCTTCTTTTTTATTTTGACAAAAAGAAGAGCTCCCAATGGAGCTCTCCTATCTCAGCCAAACGGATCATCTGGTTTAGAATGATCCATGTTGAGCAGATCTATTACCTTAGGAACCTTACGAGGAACACGAGGATCCTCTTTAGGTCCAAAGATCTTAGTTGCTTCTTCTGGAGTCAGTAAACCAATCTTGATCAGTCCTTCTATAGCTGTAGCCTTTACACGCTTAAGAGGCCCTCCGATCGGTTTACCTTTCAACCTAGGTATAGGAGTCACACGCCTTGCAGGTTTAACGATCTGTATCCTGCGAGCTGCCCCCTTCCGTTCTTCCTTCTTCTTAAGTAGAACAAAATGATCAACTTCTCTGATAGCCAATGCATTACCATCTTTGATGTAGCGCATGACGCCGGGTTCTTTGTGGTGGTTGATGTACCAACCAACTACTTCGAACGTGACATTCTTCCCAATGCTCGGAATTCCTTCAGAGTGCAGTGTTCCTACTGCATACTTTGCAGGCAAGTCGATATCGAATTTCATTGTTTAGGTCCTTTCTTTGTGGCTAATAACTTACTGATATAATCTTCTGCAGATGAGTATCCAGGATATTCCACAACATGATTCTCAAGAGTATGAACATTAATACCTAGAATTCTTGCCCACTGGGCAATAGTGTGTGTTTCTCCTCCGACAGCTATCCATCTATTGTTACGTTTATTATTTGCCTGTTCTACATGAGTTGCCCATCTGCAGTTATTCGGGCTGTACGGACCGTTTACATTTATACGGTCAATTGTAAGATCTTGAGAATATCCGTTCATTTTGGCCCACAATACGAAGTTTTCGGGCTTATCTTTCCATTCAGGACACACTGTTATGCCACGACCGCCATAATAACAATATGACGGTTCATTTTCATTGTAACATCTATTCATTATCCCATAATACACTCTTGCTATTTTCTTATCGGTTGGTGTATCATATTTCTTCCTAGCAGCTACTACACGCTTCCTATTCTCACAACCGCATGATGTACTATTACCCCTTGTAAGATTTGTAGATATTACATCACACTCATTCCCGCATTCACATCTGCATCTCCATAAAGAAAACGAACACCTACTTCCATTGCGATATAAAACTACTAGTTTTCCAAATCGCATTCCTGTCAGATCTTTATAATTAGACATAGTGCCTCCTATCGTTCATATGTGTAATATATGCCTAAACGCGCACACATTTTATGAACCATAAATAGGAGAATTTATGTTTAGGCTCTCAACTAGTTGCGCTGAAAAATATTCAGGTTCTTGTGAATCACTATGGGATCATATTCAATATATGATAACTTCCGATCGTTCTATATCCGAGAAAATCGGAAACATGCTTTATCAGATGGGAAAGATGGATGAGGATGATAAGAGGAAAGTTGAATCCATAACTATCCCATTCAAGATGGCTAAGCTTGATGATGTTAAGAAGCTAATGGACTTCTCCAAACAGGCGGTTGAGTTCGTAATGGAGAAATGTCGTAAATACGAATCCAAGTCATATTCTTCTATAGCAGAGGAAAGACAGGAGATGCAGCAAGAAGTAGAATCTGCTGCTAATCAATTTGAGGCTTCTCATGATGTTAAAGAGATCCATTACATCCTTAGTAATGAAGAAGCTGAGAAGGATAAAACCTATGCTGTTCAGGGTTACACCTTCGACAACCTATATCTCATAGCCAAAGCATTTAAGGATGCCCAAACCGGGTACCTTACAAGGATGCGCAAGATGAAGTTCATCACCACGATCCTTGCACACGGGTTCACCAATGACGGGCATGTGAAAGTTGCCAATACAGCTTCGTGGAAGTTCACTAAGCTTCTTAACAGAGCTATGGACTGCTACACCTATGTCAATAAGTTCTTATTCTTCACGTACAAGGAGCTTCTCCGCAACAAACTCATCCATGAGTAATACACACTCTAAGTAGTCCTGTCCGATTGGACAGGACTACTTAGGTAGTTATTTCATTTGTCTTCAAGCTTAGCGTATAACGCCATCTTTGAGACACTAATTACATAAGTTTTAGTATCCGCACAAGTAACCACAGACCAATTATCTGGATTAGGAAGTTTCTCAAGACATTTATACAATGAAGCTTTTCTTACAGTGCAGATATTCTCAGCTATAATGTCAAAGTCTTGCATAGCAAGATCATCCAACGCATCATAAGAAACCGGAGCGTTAGTTGTCTTTGCTATATTCTCTAAAGCCGAGAGTTCATATGCAGTTACTCCCTTTAGTATCCTCATTGTCCCTCCTAAAATTGAAAAAAGAAAGACGACACCAGATGATGTCGCCTTCCTGTACTTTAGTACTCGACGCGTTCAGCATCGATTACTCGTACATTCTCAACTGCTGTAGGCGATGCCTGTACCTGATGGTAGTAGACTCTCGCCGCAGGCTCTGACCGCGTATGGAAGATGGTCTGACGGCCACGCCCGTAGTACTCAACCCTGGGGTTGAAGAAGGTATTGCCTGCAGGGAGACCTTGCGCGAACACGTTGACAACTGGAGCCCTGATAGCAGGGGCAGGAGTCACTACAACCTGCGGCGGAGGGTAAACCACCGTAGGTGCAGGTTCATGTATGCAAGGCCTACCATCGCAGTACCTGTTGTACGTGGTGTGGCAGCCAGTTGTTATTGCCATCATCACGATGGCGGTCAGAATGATCATGAGTTTGTTCATGTTTTTGTTCCTTTCTACTCGTTTGAGTATGGGGATGATATATAGCTCAAATTAATTGAACTACAGATCGTCAACAACTCTGACATCATACCAAACATTAGAAGGGCTTGATTGGTGTTCTGCTATAAATACCCACAGTTTGTACTTGAACTTTCGAGGATAGCACATTCTCGGGACAATGTACTGAACCTGAAATAGCTGTCTATCAGAATACTTGTCACTTTTTACAGGATCAGTAAAATCGATAAACAAGTTTTTCAGGTAGCAGGCATCCATTACACATTTCATAGCTTCCCACTTTTCAGCGAACTTGGTTCCTGAAGCAGTTAGCATAGCAACCAGATGATTCTTTTCGTCCTTATCTGGAACCAGAGGTCCTCCTCTCAGAGGAACTGTGAACGTAGCTTCTTCTACGAATTCTCCCATGGCACTCCTTTAGTTTTCACATGAGTTTGCTTTGTGCTCACACCAAATCAAGAACCCGATGAACCTACGCTCAGCAAGGTTATGGATCGGCGAGAGCTTGTTTTCTAACTCTTTATAAGCGGAGCTTTTCCTGAACTTCAGATATTCATCTGCAGTATGAAGCATTCCTTCAACGTCAGGTTTTGGAGAAACCCATTCTTCTAACGCATCGGGTGTCATGCTGGCGATGTTCTCAAGCATATCGTGTATACGCTTCTGTGCAGATTTAAATACCTTACCCCTGCAGTCTTTAACGTTCTGGAACTCAAGATTGTAGAAATCTTGAATAGTGACAAACTTCTTATTGGTCGCACCAATAGCTTCAAGAAGAGCAACTATAGTTGGACCAGGAAGCACACTATCAAAGTACCCGACCGGTATCTTTGAATTCAGAATGTCAGATGCACGCTGCGGACTCTCCCCGAAAAGACCATCGGGGAAAAGCGCGCACTGTTCTTTCAATGGATTGGTTATCACATCATCTGCCATGATCTTGTTCCTTTCTGTTAGTTGATTATGGCTTACTATAGATGTAATAAATACATAAAAAGGAAAAGAGTACCAGGCTGGCGTTGCCAGCCTGGTACTCAGGGGGGTTAAAACATACCTTGACCCGGAGGAGGTTCGTTGAGTGCCGCACCTTCCTCTTCTTGATTCTGAGTAGTTTCCTCTTCAGCATTAGGCTGTTCCTCTTCTCCAGTCGGAGTTGGTTCCTCTGAAGTGGACACAGGAGCCGCCTTGCTGTTAGCAGGTAACTGTCCCTTAACAAGATCAGCAGCGTTCTTGATACGCCTCTTAAGGTTGCTAAGATACATGAAGATTTCCCTAGCATAGTCAGCGTCGATTCCGCTAGGCTCAGGTATATCTGCAATGGCCTGACAACCAAGTTTAGGCAGGAACTCTCTAAGAAGCTTAGAAGTGATAGCCGCTCTAATAACACTCATGTTGCTCTTAAGGTCATCATCAACAACTGTTTCGTCAGAGTAGATGATGTTGACTATCTTCTCGATCATATCGGCGAACGACTGAATCTCTTCGAAGTGTGCCTTCTTAGCAGCCATCTGAGGAGGAGGAAGACTCACGTTCAAGGAATTGATAATATCCTTAACACGAGTCTCGATCTTCTCATCTGTGACTTCAGGAGATTTGTTCTTATCCAGATCTTTGTCATTTCCTTTATTCTCAGTAGAGATTGTCTCTCTAATAAGTTTAAGGAGTCTAGAACTAGAACTTGTATAGAGCGAGATGAATTTCTTGTTGTGCGGCTCGATCATCATCTGCCAACCAGCAACTGTATTGGCAAAATACATGTTCGTTGTAGCCACAGAGCGAGCGAACTCATTTTCTCCGAGCTGGTTAAGTACAGATGCGGGAAGTCCTCCCATGCCCATACCTATCCAGTTGTTGAGTTTTTCAAGAAGATCCGTATCAGGAGCCTGTGCGTTACCGTAAGACTTCTCTACATTAACAGATAGGTTGTCAGTTGTCCCGGCGATAGACTTCGGTTTAATGCGAAGACTTCTGCTAATGAGAGATTCAGCAGCTGTCTGCACTTCAGTTGTGAAAGAAGGAGTGTACTTCGACACAGCCTCTCTTGCAACCATCTGCATAACCTGCTGAGGATTAGTCTCCTGCTCGTCGATATCTACCTCAACTGTGCGCTGAAGTGTAGCATTGTCAACTGCAGCCATAAGGCGTGCAATGACGAACGTTGTTCTGAGAGCAAGTAACTGGCTCACATCCTCTAGAAGCGTCTTACCAGTACCATCCTCACGATGGTCGAACCTGTAGTAAACAAGCATGGGCTCAGGAACGAATACCATCCTGATCCTATTATTAGCAAGCAAGTTAAGGAACAGTGCCTTACCTACTGCATTATGCATGTTTATATTTAACCCAGTCAATCCTTTTTCAGACAACTTTGATTCGAGCAGCTTATTGACTGCAACCGCAAAGACGTCTGACATTTGCTGGAGCATGAATGTTGGGTTGGTTGTGAGCTGGGCGAAGGAAGTAAGGGTAGCGTTACCATACACGGATTTGGCTGCCTGCATAGCGAGTCTGTTGGTGACTTCTGTACTTCCTGTTTTGAAGTAGTTGTTGGTTCCACTGATAGGTTGTCCATTTTCATCTACCAAAATAAAGTAGCCTATGTGGTTCTTATTATCCCTTGGTGCACACACAGGTATAACTGCATCTGCTGGAATTTCAATGACTATCGGAAGATCATTATCTCCAACCTTAATGTCATCAGAGATGGAGTAGCACCTTATATCAGCTGCAACAGACACATCTTTGTTATCAGGATCAAATCCCTTAAGCTGTGCCTTAGCATCCTTCAGGAGCTGATTCATCACATCGCTGTTACCCTTAACTCCCTTGGTTATGTCGGTAACATCTCTGGTGACAACTACACTACCGTCACCATTACGACGTAAGAGTTTAAGAGTTCCTTCACGAAGACTCTTGGTTAGATCTACTTTATTCTTAATGGTAATAGTCTTCTTGTCTTCAGTGGACTCTGTAAATCCTTTTTCATGCTCTTCAAAGAACTTATCTACACCAAGAGACTCAAGAGATGTCTCAATCTCAGCATCCAGAAGGTTAAGCATTAATTCATGCCTATTCTTCTGTTGCTCAGTCAGATGAACCTTAGCATTCTCAGTAGCAGGAATGTACAGGTCTTCAGTGCTAGACTCTATGCTCTTAAGAGATTCAACTAACTCTAGATTTTCTTTGGATGCTAGAACGTCAGCGATAGCGTTCTGAACATCAAGTTCGTGCTTAGGAAGAACTAGGATGGACTTAGATCCCTCTTCAAATCCAGCAGTCTGCAACCAGTCATTTAACTTAGATGCAAGATGATACTCTTTATTGAAGAAGGTATTGAGTTTCTCTAGAAGGTCGTTCTTGATTTCCTCAGAGAGTCCCTCGTAATCCATCGAAATGTTGACTACATTGGTCTGAAGATCCTGTGGCGACATGATAGTCGACACAATAACTCTCTTAGAGAGTTTAATCTCAGGAGCAACGATAGTCAGATTTCTAAGCTCTTCTATCTTCGTGTGGGTATTGTCGGATACCTGCTCTAGGTAAGTTAGAATTGCATTTTCTCTAGGAACTGGCTTCTTACCCAACATGGTTGGTATAGAAGAACTAACTCCAGCAAGATGCCGTAGTTCATCAGCTGAAAACACTCCATAATTCAAATTGTCTGCAGGAGATTTGGTGCCAGTATCTGATATCTCAGCTGAGCTAGTAACACCTAGAAGTTGCAGTATCCTTCCGACTCCTCGCACGGCTTTATTTTCCGAATCCTTGGCCATGTTATGTCCTTATTTTTAGACGTTAAAAGCGGAGGAAGACACTATGCTTCTGACCAAACTGGCGAATCAGGAAATCGTTAATTTCCTGAGGACAGTAACGATCAAGAACAGTTATTTCGCCGACCAAATTGCAGCGTCATGTGTCAATGTAGCGTACAACGGAAGTCTGTCTGCTGAGTTAAATCCGTACTACCTTCATTTAACAGGGCAGTATATCCTTAAGGATCCTGTGACCGCAACGGTCACTGACCCTAATACAGGAGTAAAATTCACTCAGACCTACAAAGATTATCAGACCACAACAGATAATAAAGGCAACACTATCACCGTTTCCAACAAAAAGCTTTACGCTTATGGATTCGATGAGATGATGTATGTCACTTCTCTTGATACCAAGGAAGAGATTCCTTTTACTAGAGAGAACCTACACGGTTGTGGTGGTAATACCGCTATACACAAGAAGACACTTGAAGCGTATAAGGTCGGAGGTAACTACTTCAACCTGCTATGTGAAAAGTATCCCAAGCAGGTCGACCTCATAAAATCTATAGTATATTTGATCCCTCCAAAGGAATTATCTGCTTCCGAAAAGGCCGTTTATTCCAGCAGTACTCTAGATGACGATTACCTTAGGATGCGCAACGCTATAGATTCCAAAAATTTTACTCTATTGCAGTGCGATGACACATTTCTGGAAGACAGAGAAAAACAGAGCATCTTTGACTGTGTCAGATCTGTACTGGAAATGTTCAGAACTCGTTGGTGTGTCAATGAATACGTATTTGAAGAGAATTATGCTAATGTTCTCTGGGCTGTTCTGTGGAGTATACTTCCTTTAGCAATAGCCGGGCAGAGATATTCCAACATCAGAGGGCCGAATGCACATTCTAGCCACATCTGGGATTATCTTACATCTCACGGATTGGATTCTTATCGCGGATATCTTAGTGCCGATCAAGAAGCTTTTCTCTATAAAAACATTAGGTATTTAAGACAACACGGTGGTGAGCACAGAATCCTGAACATTCTCGTCGACAATCTACTAGCCGAATACAACCTGCATATTGAACAGAAAACTGTTGTATACGATACTTCAAAGGTACTAGATACGGCAAGTGTTGGAACTAGCTATGCATCACAATGCTCCATCTGTGCTAGGAGATCTGTATGTTACAAGAACATAAAAACCTACAAATGTCTGGAGTTTCTTGGAATAAAAGAAACATGCAAACCAACGTCAGTGATATTGTCAGAAGAGCTCCAGGGTGCAACGAAAAAGCGCATCATAACTCTCCTAAAGTCACGATACGGATGCACGGACGAGGAAGCGGAATTCCGGTACAACAGGTCTTTCCTATGGAAGGACGAGGCCATAGAGCTTATACGTTCGGAGTTAGACAAAATTCAGACAACCGAACGTTCCCTAATAACGGAAGACTTGGACACAACGATTCAGCGGGAGCATGCGTCTGCTCTGGAACCTGTGTACAACGACGGTGTGGTGGAGCGCCAGCATACGGAACTTCGCCATGCGCGCAGTGCCATTATTCCCACTAAGCTTCTTGAGATAGTAGAAGATCCTACAGAACCTAAGTACGAAGAAATGTTCGCTAGGTTCCTAACAGATACTCTTCTACATCTTGCACCCTACATCAAGAATAATGAATCCATAAACTACGTCAATGACACATTTAAGGTGATCATTGGTCAGGAAGCAACCCAGGTCACATTGACATTCGGAGAATTGCTGGCTGCGATGTATGTCGGATTCATTAGGGAATATTCTCCTAACTTGATTGTTGACAACAATGGGTCTGTGAGATTTACCAGAGATAGGACAAATGGAACCTACGAATCTACTATTGACAACAGGTCTGTTCTAACTGACTTTAACAAGTATCAGACGTACGGATTCAAGGTTCCTACTTCTGCAAATATCGGATCCACATTCAAGCTAGGAATGCCTATAAAGCAAGAAGACCTTGTATCTGCGTATGAATCTGGAGACGAATCGATTGCCGAACTCGGAACGTATCGAGAAACTTCAGATCTAGAACCTGATGAAGAGAAAGTGTATTTTACACTTGTCGATGGAAACTACAAGCAGGAAACTGATCTAGAAGTATTTAGTGACGACACGACCTATTACGAGTTTATAACTCTTCCACAGTTCGTTACAAATGGAGATTCAGATGACGAAGATCTATTTGAGGATCCGGACACAGGAGAAGTTGTAAAATTTAAGGTTGTATCTATAGATGGAAGGATCTACGCAGTTAGGAAAAAGAATCTTCCGTCTTCGCCAACTAAGGGATCTTCAGATTGGACTCCGTACGGATACATATATGAAGTTCTCGGTAGATTCAGTCTGTCTAACCAGCAGTACTCGTACAAAGAAAATGGTGGAGAGATACCTGTGATACCTACGTATTTCAAGTGGTTTTCTAAGCATCTTGGAATATATGAGCACTATGCAGTGGATGACTTGAAAAAGTTAACTGCTGTAGAAGAAGGCGCCATAGGCAGAGCGTGGGGAAATAAGTCGTACGGAAATCTAGAGGCTAATCCACCAGATTACGGGCTGTACATATTCCACAAAGACGGCGGATGGTCTCAATTCGACGGATCTGGTGGAGCGTACGTTCAAATACGTAGAATTCTCCAGGTCACTTCCGAAGGGACGCCTGAACCTTTAACTGCGCATGTAGCGTATGAGAATATTTTAGAGGATAAAGACGCTGGAAATAACTCGATTGAATACGCTTACACAGATGCATATCCGCCATACGGCATCAAAACAGATGAACTGACGGAGATAGGCGCCCGTGAAAACGATGATGGATACATTAGCGATGTGGTGATCTACTCTGACATAACATCAACCTCGTCTAGTCAGAATAAGCCGAAGATGTATGCTCTATGTCAACTTTATCCAGAGACACATGGAGAAGAGTACGATCTTGTCAAAATGGACAGGTACGTAAATGTTGACTACATCATAAATCATCTGTATAAAGATGCCTTCGATGGAATTAATTCTCAGGAAGAACTTGGAGAATACATAGAGAGTCTGTTCACAATGACTGAACGACTTGATATGATTCGTACTAGCTGTGGCGACACAAAGACACATCAAGCTATATGTACCTTCTTCAAGGCCGTAACCATAGACAGAACAACTAAGAAGTTTAACCTTCTAGGTGCATACGGAGCATCAGATCCCACATACGACGACTGGTTCGTTAAGAACGCCGAATTAGGTGATGCTATCAAGAAGCTAGACGGATCTGAGCAAGTAGAACTTGCGTGGAATGAGTTTAACTTAAAGTTATTCTCAACCCTGCTTAAGTACTGCAAACTTTCGTATGTTACATCTTCTACTAGTAAAACGCGGTACCGTAAACTTAAAGAGCTAGTAAAGAGTCTTAGTAGTTATCTCGTAAACTACATCGACAATGAAGGTAGTGATTCAACAAGTACTGAATTGTCTCATCTTAAAGAGGACACCTCTGAGGTGAAGCTTCAGTTCACGTCTTATATAGACTTTGATCCTGTATGTCAGACATTCAACTACGTACAGATAGGAGATCTAGATAAAGACATCTACCTGCCAGCGTCTGAAGTTACAGCTAAAGAAGGTGTTGAGTATTATGTTTACAACCTTGTGTCTTCCGAGGGCATAGAGGACGCTTATAGGTACGACAGAGACAATGTTGAGATTGGAGAAGACCTTAGAGGAAATCAGAGGTATTTCAGAGTCAACTTCAGAGAAGCTTTAGATCTTAAGTACACGGAAGCTACAGATAGGATTCCTAAGAGTACTACAGAATACTTCATAAAGAACTCAGATGAAACCTACGTATCAGTAGGTACACCTGAGGAATTCGAAGATGGAGTGACCTACTATGTAACTTCTAGTACAGCATTCAGGATATGGAACATAAACGGTAGTTGGTATTACCAAGTAGGAAAGGACACTTCTGTTGAACTTGAAGCAGAAACGTATCCTGCAGATAATGCAGTGACGTCGTCTGAAGCTGGAGTACTTACAGAAGTGGCTCAGTCTATGATGGTAACCAGTAAAGATCCCAGTATTGCAAAGTACTTCAAGCAAGTGGAATGCACTACTGTGAACTGGAACACCAGATCACTACCATCTAGTTCATATGGATCACTAAAGTCCGGAACAGAAATACCGCTTGCAGCAGGGGCTCTTGGAATAGTTAGAGGTACTTACGGAGACAGTGTCATCGTAGAAATCCTCCTACCTGTTCCAGATAAGTGCAAAGAGTATCTTGATCTTATGGTGAGATCGTTCCACACATCTATCCAGCCACGATTGGATCCCACGGATCCGAACTGCACAGCTGAGGTTGTGTTTGAATCTGCCGTAGCCGGGTATTCTCCTGCAGAACTTGCTGACAGTATGGTACTATCTGATGAAATGGTAATAACCAAACGAACATCACAACTATAAAGAGGTAAGAAACCAATGAGTGAAATAGCGTATGCAACATCACATGTGTGTACTACAGAGCTTGGCAGGATAAATCAGCTTGCTGCCTCTGTGGCTACCAAGTTCCTTAAGTTGGATGACACCACTCTCAATGCCAAATACGGTGTAAAATCCAAGTTTGAGATAAAGACATATCCTAGAATCAGATACTTCGGTATCGGTATACGCGGATGTGCCTGCATTTCTAGTGAGAGCGGTATAATGCAGCCGTATGTTCCTAGTCCTTCGAATATGGATCTATATCAACCAATTCCGTTTAGGTGCATTCCTGTAACAGAAGCTGGGAGTGTGGATCTTACGAAGTATAGAATGCTAGTAGTCACAGAGATCAACGGCACCAAATATCTACAGTGCTGGTTAAAGCTTCTGGAGTTTGAAACGGATACTCCTAAGCTCACTTCCATCACTAATGGTAAAGAGCAGTCATGGACGATGGATACGTCCAATTTGTATCCAAATCCTGTAGCTCTAAATCCTACAGATGTTAGCAGCACTATAGGAACCAGAACTGAGGTCTCTGTTACTGCCATACGTAGGGTTACAGGCGCTGAGGTGTGCGAAGTAATGAACGTGATGTACGGCGGAGATCTTCGTCGTGCGAGAATAAGCGAATTCGGATTGTACTCCGGCGTTGAAACCACCAACACAATTGGCGATGTTAATGGCGGGGCATCATTCCCAGAAGCAGCTTATGTGCAGTTGGCATCTCACATGTGCACTGTAGGGCACGATCTCTCTGACGAGAAGTCTGTCCTAGAAGAGCGCTGTGTAATACAAAATGGTGCGCTCATCCAGCTCTAACAAAAAAGAAGCGAAGCTCTGCTCCTGCCTGATGGCAGGAGCAGAGTGTTCTTCGCTCTTTTTCACATCAGCTGTACGTATACTTAACAGAACCGACCCACAGTGCACCATCGCACGCAGATCCATATTCTAACTGTATCTTACTCTCATCAACTTCACATACGACCTTCGTCGGAGCGTCTTTCTGTGATGTGGAGTCAGACTTATTCGTCCTCTCGATAGATCTCTTGAGGAAGAATGCAACATCGCTGTAGACTTTGTCTTTATAGACTTTCGGAGTGCACTCGCCATTAGCGTTCCACTCAACAACACTCGACGAAGGACTATTGCACCAGGTGATGATGCGAGGCACCTGGAACACCGTAAAGTTCTTGTCAAGAGCCATGAGCTTACCGCGAAGGTGTTGCTCTGCCGAGATAGCCGATTCAGGCTTAGTCCCGTCGATAGTCTTGATGCTAGACAGATACCTGATGAACAGAGAATCTGTCGACTCCCAATTCCCCGTTGCAGAATTATTCCACACAGGAGGAACTGCCTTACCATAAACATCAAGTATAGTCTTATCCGACATCGGATCTAGTATCCTGGATGCAGCCGAACTAGACACACATGTGTTTATCACCTTAGCCACGATCTTCCTGAACGATTGGTCGAATCCTGGCATAGACTTGAGAGCATCACGAGTTTCCTTCGGAAGGTTGTTCGTCAGGATATCATGCAGCTGAGACAAGCTCTTCACCGTCACAGCGAATCTCTCATTGTTCTCAGAAGCCTGTTCTCCACAGAAGACATGCGCATGATATTCGTCTAGGACGAGTTTCTCAAACGCTGCAACTGCGCCGGACGGATGCTCGGCACACACAGTGAGTGTAGCTTTGATCTTGCGATCGAGATCATTGGGATTAATGTTCCCTGTCGCAGTCGCTACCGCTTTCATCAATGCTTGTACCGCGTTACGGTCAGCTTCTAAGACTTTCAGTTCGTTATAGCACACAGTCAAGAACATGCGTGCATTACGATTGTCACCTAGGAGATTGGAATACGCTCTAAGCGCTTCGTCTCCAGACACATAGATCGGTCTATTGTCTACCGCATACACCTCAATGATAGGTGCTCCATCGAACCCGGTGAACTCTGCACGAGCGAACGCTGTGTTGTTGGGAAGCTGATGCGATATAGACCTTTCCGGAATCAATTCAGGCTCCTTATACGGCGGCAATTCTTGCTTTTTCTGCGGAGTCGCGGGAGCGGCCGGTGCTGGAGTCGGAGGTGTTTTCATCATGGTGGAACCAGCCGGAACTGGAACAGCTCCAGCAGGAGCAGCGCCGAATCTCATCGGCTGAGTTCCGGGATTATTGCCAGTATACCAACCAGATCCAGGCTGACGCTGTGCAGCTCCAGCCCATCCAGTTGGTTGAGGCATCCCATAACCTCCACCATAGACCATTGGTCCTCCAGGATACGGCATGCCCATTCCGCCACCATACATCATCTGTTGCTGCCGCACTGCAGTAACGATCCTGTTGATGAAGTTATCTCGGATGAGCTGCTCCATGTGAGCTTCTCCATTAATGGTAGGAAGCTGAGCTATCAAGTTCCCTACGAACTGAGAGAACTCAGGGCCATTCTGTTTCTGGAGAAGTACGTTGGCTTCGTACTGATTGATCTGCCCGCACTGCAGATACTTGTTAATCAGCCGAGGATACATGTTGCTAGCCAACGTTGCATACGGATGACTTTGATTGATCATTGTTGTTGCGATCCTTTCTAAACTTTAGTCGAACACGTGTTCGAGCTCTTTGGCATAAGGCGGTTTAATGATGTTACCTTCCTCATCCACCTTGAGATAAGGATTGATAGAACCGGTTGCTACCGGATTACTTGACGGAATATCCAGAAGACTTGTAACTACAATCTGAGAAGGATGCGACTCCAACAGATGCGGAGGCGTCTTCGTACTCTTCCTCTTACCACCTCTTCCCTGAGACTCGATGGAATCGAGAGACAGGAATCTCTTAGCCCCTACGGACATCAAGAAGTTGCTGTTATACACAGTCGGTTTCGGTCTGAACACAGGTGCTGTGCTTATCCAAGATGCATTCCTAGACGCCTTCTTACAGAACGTCTTAAACACTTCAGGTGTCATGTTGATACCACGCTTGGAATTAATCACGTTATACTGGTTGTTGACTATCCGACGTATGACGCCAGCCATCAACTGGTCAAGAGACCCGATCATCTTGTCATACAGGTTAATCGGATTATACGACACTATCATGTCGTCAATGTTAAAGAACATGTACTTCAATAGATCATAGATGTCATTGACTATGATACCAACGGAAGACAGCTTCTTAATCGCTACGCTATCTAGCATCAAGTCAGTCATGTCGAGATGCGTAATAGCATTACGAAGTATTAGTGCATTCATTGGAGCTTGACGATTCTTAGAACCAATCATCTTACCAAGTGTGGTGCAATAATACTCTGTCTCACTTCCTAGAACATCAGCTGGAGTGAACACTGTATTCGTGATGAATGTCACGAACAGCGACACTACAACTCTCCTGAAGAACATGTCATCAGACAGTCTATCACGATCTGCCTTCAGATACAATCCGTTCGGGAGCATGAAATACTCGAAATCCTCATCTTCATCATTCGCTTCTGGAACAACAGAGATCTCTTTTGACTTGACACCATACATCTCCATTGCCTTAACGAATCCAAGTCTGCAGAGATTGTAGAGTATCAACGGGATTCTCTCACCGGACTTCCCTACTTCACCCTGATAGATCTTCACTGTCAGCAGAAGATCCCAATATTGTCTTCCACTAACAGCAGACAACTGCACTTTATCAGAGGGTCTGCGACCGAACGTTATCGGTATGCGCATAACCTTGATGATTACAGTGTGGCTGTCAGTTACATTTACACCACCGCGTTCCACAATTGGGAACAACGGATAGTATTCCGTATCATTGAACATCACACATTCATTCCTGAGATACGGAACTTCTATGTAGATGTAATACGGATCACCGTTGAATTCGAACTCGAATCTCACGTTGGAAGTATCTGTTCTACGTATAGACACATAACCCTTACGGATCATGTTGTCAAATGCATAGTCCAGTCGTTCTTCAGGAGTCAAGGTCCGATATCCAACATACTTCAGCTGGTTGTTGAAGAATGCAACCATCTGTCTAAACGAGCTATCAAGATACTGCGGAATGCAAGATATTCGTCTCTTGCGAAATCCATAAATGAGGTCGTCGTTAAACTGCCTCATTGAACTAGATATCTCGTTAGAGATTTCTGTCAATATACCCATTTAACCTCCTAACCTTTCTTGGCTTTATAGATTGCCAAACCTAGACCAGCTACTGCTACTACAGCTGCACCTATCACCTTGATGGTATCTACAGTCTGATCAGATCTCTTAACCAGACGGTCGTACTCTTCATCTCGTGATTTGGCCAACTGAGACAATAGTTTATCTTCGTGTGTTACTCTATCAAGCTGTGCTGCATGTAGAGACTTCCACTGTTCATTCTGACTCTTCAGACTTTCTATTTCTCTATCCCTAGATGCCACCTTAGTTCTTAATTCTGTTATCTCTGCATCTTTACGAACGGACACAGATTGAATCTTAAGCTGGCAATCCTTCTTGGTTTCTTCTAATTGTTTCTCCAGGTTCTTAACTGTCTGTTCATGAACTTCTAACGACATCATTCCTTGTATCTGAGGTCTACCATGTGTGTGATCATTCTTCTTAGCAATTACTCGCTGTAACGCTTCTTCAGAACTTGCAACGCAAATGATATCACCAGACGGAACAATATAAGGTTCTTCAAGATCCAGATCCTTCAAGTTGATCGTGAACACTGGAACAGTCTCACGCTCTCCCATCTGCGAATTGGACGGATACCTTAAATAGCACTTTAACACACATTCTCCGAACTCATTCGGCACTCTTATGTTATCAATGTCTGGAATCTTGTTACCATGACTGCATTTAACCTTAATGGTTTGACCCATCACGTTAAGATACAGCATGTCCCATCGATTACAAGTATCTCTAACCTCATAAACGAATCTAGGATCCGTCAGTTCAAAGTCAGATACATACTCAGACTGCGCCGGACAATATGTCGTCTCTGTCACCATGTTCTTGGCAATCAGAGAATGCTCTGTCGTAGAAATTATTACACCCGCTTCTTTTATCTGTACAGGATACAAAACGAAATCCTCATACGGAATCGTATAAGTTCTTGTCGGGATCGGTATGTCCTTTTGAACATTCGTCTTGTTATCTGTACTTACTCTATAGCCAGTGCACTCTCTTATCGACAACTCCGCATATGGAGTTGTCGACATTATAGAGCTTGGCCATTTCGGAACTACGGTCTGCTTGCCAGTTAGATCGGTTACTACCAAATCCACTGGAGTCCAGTTATTAACCTGTGTCTCATTATAGAAGGAAGGATAGAGTTTTGTCAGAGGAAGGCTGTCAGACTCTCGGGTTGTATAACCCATTTGTTTACCTCCAATTAAAGGTCGACACAATACATAAAAGTAATATATGTCTATACCTCATATGGAACGGCAAAGTATACATTTGAGAAGAAATGTATAAAAAGAAAGATCCACCGACTGCCCATTTAGGGCAGTCGGTGGTTATCTCACCATAAAGCGTCTGATACAGATTTACGACGTCTGACACGAGTGCATTTCGGAGGTTTCCAACCAGTTCTTATATTCTCAAGAGCAAACGATGTCTTGAAAGTACTAACAGACATCCCTCCTGGAAGACTAGCTAGTTTAGAACTAGTAAGTTTATGTCTTGTACGAGTACTGCCGGTCTTTATAAGACTTTTTATTTGAGGTACTGTTGCTCTAGCAGCCAGCAGTGGATCATTTTGAATTATACCTGCCATCATTCCGGAACCAAGTGTATTAGAAGCTAACAATTTCTTAGTAGCAAATGATGTCCCGTATTCAACTCCTGCAGAGAATATATCACCGGCTTTTATACCAAACTTATCCATTACAGTGCCTACAGCGCCAAATGCCGCACCAGAACCTGGCATATTACCTATTAATTTTCCAAGAGTACCCGCTCCTCCAATAGCGGACCCGGCTGTAACAGCAAGACCTTTATAGACAACTGCAGATCCGAGAGCTGCAGCAGTCTTACATGCAGTGGTAAGTGCACCTGTAGCAAGAGCACCTCCTACTTTCTTAAAGTCCCCGTTTACAAGAGCTCTTGCAGTACCAGGGCAGTCTAATAACCCATTGACGGCGCTCATGAGTCCATTTTTAAGGAACCCCATCAAGTCGCCTAATCCGGCAGAAGCACGTTTACGAGCAAGTTTAGGTCTATTTGGACATCCTACACAATCAGGATAAGGAGCATTTGTACACATTCCTCCTTTAATTAATCCAAATGCATCAGATATAAGTCCACCGACCATATTAGCTTTGTCAGCCAGCCAGTCATATCCATCTGAAATAGCATCTCCAACGGAATTCATGGTATCAGACACATACCATCCAAAATCTTTGCCGCCTGCTTCTTCTATAAGTTGATCGTCTGTCAACCCGCCTTCTTCATAAGAAAGTCTGGCCATTTCGGCTTCTTGACGTGCAGCTTCTTTAGCTTCTTCTTGGATTTTCTTATACTCTTCCATTGCTCCAACATTTTGAGCAAGGATTGTACCAGAAACAGAATATACAGCAATGACCTTTCCATCTTTATCTACAATTTTGTCGCCTTCATCTTTATATCCTGCGGCGGCCATTGCTTCTTCATATTTCTTCTTTTCTATTCTTGCAAATAGCTCATCTCTTCTAGAATTATTCAATCCGCCTATTCCTTCTGGCGGATCGGCTTCTCTCTCAGCTCTAGCTAGAGCCTTTTCTTCTTGAGCTTTGTTGAATGATCCAACAGTAGCAGCATTCATTTTACTAAGGCTACTTGATATATCAGCCTTAGACTGCTGCGTAGAACGCTCGTTACGAGAAGAATCAAGAACTTGTTTAAGGTCTCCTAAAAGACCACTAGAGGATCCATATCCAAACATATCTCACCTCCTTAAATGTTGCTTTCTAGCATCATGCAGCGAAGCCACACCTTTGCTATCTCAGCAGAACGTACACGAGTTCTAGGGTCAAGAGTAGAAAGTCGAGCTTCACCGTTTTCCTGCATCTGGCGTTTAAAGTCTCCATATGCAGTAACGTCTCCTCCACGAACCTTAATGAGCTCAGTTAGAGTTGAAGTAAGACCTCTGACACCAAGAGACTGAATTTCAGGTGCAGATAATGCACATGCATCATCGCCACGCATCACTTGCCCAGTCATAGAGTCAATGGTCTTATCACGTTCAGGAACTGAAAGTTTTTTATCCCATTCCTGCTGCGCACGTCTAACTGGAAGAGTCAATACGAGATATTTCTCGTTAGTAAGATACTTCCTGCCGCTAACTTTATCGTAAAGCCATAGACGATGAGCTATCTTGACACCTGCATCATCGGCAGCCTTAATGAGATTACTAATCTTCATCGGCTTAGTCATATTAGGCATTACGACATTTACCTGGATGTCTCCTTTACGAAGCATCTCCATGTACTCTGCAAATTTCTGATCACTAAGCGTAGAGAAGAACTCTTTATACCGCTTAGCATTATCTCCAGAAGGATCTATACCATTAACGCGATCCATGATAAGTTTTTCTATCTTGGCGCGTTTGGCTTTGACATCCTTAAGGGATTCTGTACTTGAACCGAAATTCATAGCCATAGCAGACTCCTTAATGTCTATATTCTACCTGCCACACTCTACCCCTAGCATCTGTGGTTTCGTAGTAATCGAACTTACACTCATGCTTAGGTACTTCAGGTTTGTCGCCCATATTTGGTTTACGTACACTGATACTGCGTCTGTTGGATACACTGACATTATCAGTACCAGCCTTATGGAAATATCTAGAACCACTACTATTCTCAAATTCTAAGTCTCTATCGCCCAAAGATGAGAACAACTCTTTGCGATTTGCAGCTTCCGCAAATAGTTCGTCTTGACGCCTCTTTTGAGCTTTAGTAAAATGAAGTACATTCATATACGTCTCCAAATAAAGCATAAAATAGAAAAAGATAAAATATAGAATACCAACGTAGAGCGCAGCATTTAGCTGCGCTCTACGCCAGTTATCTATCTGTACCTTGCACGCTTGGCTATAACAGTTCGTATCATCGGCATGTCCAAAGACATCCTCATCAACGAATCAGCATCTCCGGGCATCTGATCAGCCTTCAGTAGCTTGATTTCAATCCTCGGAACCAGATTAACATCCACGACATTAGAGTCGAGTTGATATCCTGAATCAGTAAGATCGTTATCAAGCATAGAGAAAGCGTCACTCATGCACTCAAGTATGCAGCTATCGTCAAACCCAGATCCTATTTGCGACACAGCTTGGACTATAAAGTCAAAGAATGCGCTTGCAGGATCGGTGTGAGCTTGGCCGTATTCAGATTGCTCGATGTATGGCAATAGACAGCTTTCAGCATTCTTATGAAGCTCCCGTACAAGCATGTCTTCAGTCTTTATGACATCACTTCTCTTCATCATCGGCAACCTCCTCATCTTCATAGATAGATTGGTCAGCGATTTCTTGAGCAGCAAGACCGTCAGGGTCATCGTCAGTTTCCACTTCCGACTCTTCATCTTCGTCTGCCTCAGTCACGTCTTTCTTACGAAAGCATACATAGCACAGGTCAGGGTCATAGTCGCCACGAGATTCCTCGGGCCATTCGGATGGGTCGTTATACCCACCACAAGATTTACATTTTTTCATTATTTAGGTCCTTTCATTGTAGGTCATTTGTGTAATATATCGCTGAAATTCAAATAGAATTCAGGTCCGATAATTCCACAACACAAAAAAGAGTGGAACTAGGGGACCTAAATACCCAGTTCCACTCATAACTTGCTCTGGAGTCCGCTAGACTCCCACAAGC
>JAEEGL014341498.1_pt1 | contig 20186 bp, 14 predicted proteins | sample 9134231 | NCBI WGS metagenome assembly JAEEGL01 (sample SAMN16246548, study PRJNA631951) | gut metagenome | biome: gut microbiome; feature: rumen; material: fiber-attached | host: Bos | place: Iran: Karaj | collected 2018-10
CCGTCATCCTGCACGCTACTTGGCTGGTTCAGACTTCCGTCCATAGACCAATCTTCCCCCCTGCTGCCTCCCGAAGGCGTTTGGACCGTGTCTCAGTTCCAATGTGGGGGACCTTCCTCTCAGAACCCCTACTGATCGTCGCCTTGGTGGGCCGTTACCCCGCCAACAAGCTAATCAGACGCATCCCCATCCATTACCGTTGAAACTTTAGTCTCGCTTAGATGTCTGCACGAGACCACATCAGGGATTAATCCAGTTTTCACTGGGCTATACCTGAGTAATGGGCAGGTTGGATACGCGTTACTCACCCGTGCGCCGGTCGCCATCAACAATAGCAAGCTATCGTCATGCTGCCCCTCGACTTGCATGTGTTAAGCCTGTAGCTAGCGTTCATCCTGAGCCAGGATCAAACTCTCCATTGTAAAATATCTTTTTCTGAACTACTGTCTGCATCTCCCTTGCGGGCTCTGCAGCCAGTGCCAGTCTTAATGTCTGTATTGATCCCCAGAATGACTCTCGAATTTTTAGCATAAAAGAATTGATGTAAGACTTTTGTTTACCCATTGACAGTATCTATTTCTTTTTCCCTTAAAAGGAAGCGGAAATGTAATACTGCCGATGCTTCTTGTACTACTACTTTCTGTTTATGTAAATCTTGTCAAAGAACTCTTTCTTTTGGTTTTGCTTTTCCTTGTCTCATCGGTGGTTGATTACCCCATGTTTTTTGGAAAGCGAGTGCAAAGGTACACCTTTTCCGCGAACTGGCAAAATGTTTTCGCGTTTTTTTTTGAAAAAGGGGCGTTTTTGGGCGTTTGTTTGATAAGAGTCAAGGCAAAAGGGCAACAGAGAGGGGAAAACCCTGCGGGAAAACCGCAGGGCACTCTATAAGGGGCGGTGGGAGCTCTGAGGGGCGCGGCGGGGGCATTATGGAGGGACGAGGAGGGGGCGGTGGGCACGGAATGGAAGGGAAAGGGAAGCGGAGAGGATATTGATGAGAGTATATATATAATAATAATGTACGCGCGATAGAGGGGATTACTTGGGCTTGCTATAGTTAAACATGGTTAAAGCAATCACACTTGAGCCACAATGCGAAATCTTTTGATTACCTTTGCATTCTAAGCAATACGAACAGATTTCAACAATATGGAAAAGATTTATGATTTCAAGGCTCTTACGAGCAAAGGGAAGGAATTGAATTTCAAGGACTTTGAAGGCAAGGTGCTGCTCATTGTCAATACTGCCAGCAAATGTGGGTTCACGCCTCAGTTTGCTGGGTTGGAGGCTCTGAATAAGAAGTATCAGGATCGCGGACTTGTTGTGATTGGCTTTCCCTGCAATCAGTTTGCCTCCCAGGACCCAGGCACGGACAGTGAGATTGAGGGATTCTGCCAGCTGAACTATGGTGTCACGTTCCAGATAATGAAAAAAGTAGATGTGAACGGCGAAGCTGCACACCCCATATTCAAGTATCTGAAAAGCCAAACGAAGGGATTCCTCACCAGCAGCATAAAATGGAATTTCACAAAGTTCCTAATCTCCAAGGACGGCACCGCCATAAAACGCTATGCCCCAACAACGAAGCCGGAGAAGCTGGAGAAAGACATAGAGGCATTCCTCAGCATGTAATCTCCTATGAAAGAGACTCATCACAGATAGGCGCTTAGAGCTATTATTGGAAATTACAGAAAATGAATAGAAGCAAAACAATCCTTATTGCCCTCATTGCCATTATGGCGATGACCGCACACGCACAGAAATTCCAGCAGGAATTCGGCAATCCCCGCAAGGAGTATGTGGAAGTAGTGGCTACTCCCAATCATCCGGACAGTCATTATCTGCCCGGACAGACTGCTACGGTCCGCATAGTAGCGCGTGAGGGTGGCCGTCCCCTTGACGGAGTAAAGATTATCTACAAGGCAGGTCCCGAGATGCTCATGCCATCCCAAAGCGATACCACTGCTTTTGTTGCAGGCGAGGCGACGCTGTGTATGGGGACAATGCAGGAGCCCGGATTCCTGGCATGCAAGTATGAGTTCAGCGTGGATGGTAAGAAATATGGTGACCTCGTAAAGGTTGCTTACACGCCCGATCAGATAAAGAGCTACACCTCCATGCCCCAGGACTTTGACAAGTTCTGGGCAAAGACAGTAGCGGCAGCACGCAAAGTTCCGCTGGAACCGGAATACTTTCCTGTGCCAGATGCCACCGATGACAAGCTGGAGACACAGCTGGTTCGCCTCCATGTGGGCAAGGACAAATGGATATACGGCTACCTCACCCGTCCCAAAGACGGCAAGAAGCATCCCGTGGTGCTCGTACCGCCAGGTGCTGGCAGCAACAAAATATCTCCCTCTGACTATTTCTCGCTCGAAGGGTTTATCTATATGAAGATAGAGATACACGGCAATGACCCTCGCCTTCCTGATGATGAGTATAAACGTATGAGCAAGGAAAAATGTGACGGATACATGCATCGCGGCATGGAGTCACGCGACACCTACTACTACAAAGACGTCTATGCCGGTTGTGTGCGTGCCGTTGACTTCCTATGCTCCTTGCCCGACTGGGACGGCAAGAACGTCCTCGTCACTGGAGGCTCCCAGGGCGGCGCCCTCACCATCATCACCTCTGCGCTCAACGAGAAGGTGACGATGTGCGCCCCGTTCTATCCTGCACTATGCGACCTGATGGGCTTCCTGCACCACAGAGCCGGAGGATGGCCTAAATTCTTCTCAGGGCTCTATGAGGACAGCCGCATCGACATCGCGCAAGAGCAGGCAGAGACTACCCTACCCTATTATGATGTGGTAAACTTTGCTCGCCGCCTGCGCGTTCCCACGTTCATGAGCTGGGGATACAGCGACGACACATGCTCGCCGACCTCCGTGTGGGCTGCCTGGAATGAGATCAGCTCAGAGAAAGTGTGTGACATCACACCCACAAGCGGACATTGGAGGTTCACAGCCAGCCAAAACCGCTGCATGCAATGGATAAAGAAACACCTGTCACAATAGGTGGGGGCTATTAACCCCCACCCCATTTATCTAATAAAGCCAACTGACATAACACACCTATAGTTTACAGAACTAATTAAAACTACCATAAATTAAAATTACTATGAACAGAACATTACGTTTATTACTGATTGTTACATTGGCTGCTTTTGTCGGCAGCATGAGTGCTCAGACCATTGTCACCTTTGACGCCACAGCAGATAAAGGTACCCGAACCACGGAGAATCCTGGCGAGGACATGATAACAAAGGACGGTGTCACCATAACCATCAGCAATGGCTGCATGGCACTGGATAACCACTATCGCTGCTATGCAGGTGCCGATTTCACCGTTTCTTCTACAGGAGACAAGATCCTGAAGGTAGAGATAACCTGCGCCGCCAAGGGTGAGGCAAAGTATGGTCCGGGCTGCCTTACGGAGCCTTCGGAGGGTGCCTATGAATTTGAAGCAGACGGACATGTGGGTACATGGATTGGCAATAACGCCGCCTTCTCACTGACAGCCACGAAACAGGTTCGCATCACCAAGGTTGAGGTGACCGTAGGCGAGGCACCTGACGCCCCTACCCTCACCCTGCCTGAGGGACAATATTTTGAGGCGAAGACCGTTTCGTTCGAACATGAACAGGGATGCACCGTCCTCTATACCCTGAACGGCGAAGACCCAACCTATACTGACGGTACGCACTATACCGGAACGCTATGGGACGGCAACCCTCTGAACATTGCCCAGACCACGACCGTCAAAGCCATTGCCGTAAGCGGTGACGGGAAAAGCAGTGCCGTCGCTGTTGCCACATACACCATCGTATGCATACAAGGCGATGTGACATTTGAGGCTAAGACGGACAAGGGCAGTCGCACCTCAACAGACCCAGGCGAGGACATGATAACAAAAGACGGTTTTACCATCGCCGTCAGCAACGGCTGCATGGGGCTGGACAACCACTATCGCTGCTATGCCGGAGCAGGCATGACATTCACTTCTATAGGAAACAAGATAGTGAAGGTGGAGATAACATGTACTGCCAAAGGTGACGAAAAGTATGGTCCGGGCAGCCTTTCTGGCCCTTCAGAGGGTATCTATGAATTTGATACAGACGGAAATGTGGGCACATGGATAGGCAATGCTGAGTCCTTCACCCTGAACGCTACGAAGCAGGTGCGCATCACCAAGGTGGTGGTGACATACAGCGACACCCCCGTCATGCCTGTTTTCAGCATCAACGAGGGCATCTATTTTGGAGCACAGAAGATGACAATGAGCAGCGGAGCCGAGAATTTTATCATCTATACGACAAACGGTGACGAGCCCGCATATACTGACGAGTCACACTATACCGGAACGAAATATGACGGCGCAGAGCTGGACATAACAGAAACAACTACCGTCAAGGCCATTGCCGTAAGCGGCATAGGCAAGAGCAGCAGCCCGGCAACAGCAACAATCAGCATCGTCAAAACCGAGGGCGAGGGCACCGCAGAAAAGCCATTCACCGTTGATGACTCAAGAAAGGTGATTGATGAACTGATAACAGAGGGGCTCACACCTCCATTCTATACCAAGGGCTATGTGGTTAGCGAGGTGACGACAGAGAATGGAGAAGCCGAGTTCTGGATTGGCGCTACACCGGGCGCTACCACCAATCTGATGAATGTCTATAAGGCGAAAGGACTGGATAATACCAAATACAAGGAGGGTGATGTGAAGATTGGTGACGAAGTAGTCATCTATGCACAGATGGAACTCTTTGCAGGCGACTATGAGACATATCACGGATATATCTACTCCATCAACGGCCAGACAGAACCAACAGGCATACAGACCATCGCCGCCGAGAAGATGGAGAAGGGTACCATCTACAACATTAAGGGCGAAAAGCAGAATGCTGCACTCAACGCCCTGCCTCACGGTCTCTATATAGTAAACGGTAAGACGGTGGCGAAGTAATATGGTATAATACACACAACATTACGCCAACCATATTTTACGCTACCATATCCGAATAGCTATTATTACCGAGCCCACCTGAAAAAGCCCATAATCGATGATTGTTGACTTTTTCAGGTAGGCTCAATTATTGTTATCATTATGCAATTTCTTTCAAAAAAAGCCCGATTTCCTCTACTACCCGATTTTACAAAATGACACTTTTTTAACAAAAAAATGAACAAAATGACATTTTGAGTTTTACCACTAAAAAAAGAAATCTAGAGAGCCGGAAAGGGAAAAATAATGCATAATTCTCAGTTCATAATGCAAAACTGAGGGTCGAGAAGAGAATTTTGGGGGTAAAAGCAGGTCTTTTAGGGTGTCCGCGATGATGCGGAAGACCCTTCTCGCAGGTCTATTAGGGGGTAAAAGCAGGTCTTTTACCCTGTTTTTGGTGGACGGTTTTTCGATTCTGTTGTTCTGTTTTGACGGGGAAACCGTCAAACACTCTGTTATTCAGCGCGTTAGCTATTCGTGCTCTCTCGTGCGATATTTGCGAACGCGAGTGACTTTGCTCAGAAATATGCCCGATTTTTGAAGGTTGAAAAATCACTTTTGTCACTTTTTTAACACAAAATTGAACAAAATGACATTTTGGCTTTTTCGGGCAATTCGGCTTATACTTTGCGCGCGCGTGTGCCTGCAACGTATATATAAGAGGTGTTACATCCAGGGAGTCAGCATATCCCGTATGGCACTCGGGACGAGTTGCGACACGTCTTCGCCGTTGCGCAGCATCTGTCGGATTTGAGTGCTGGTGATATTGATTAGCGGCACATGGACGATGGTGATATTTCCACACTGAATAGACGGGACACTCTGCTCTGCTCCTGAGCGGGGAAAGACTGCTATCTCATAGTGTTGCACTATCTCTTCTGCGTGTGCCCACTGCGGGAAGCGTTCCCAATTGTCGCCTCCCACTATGAGCACGAACTGATGCTGAGGGTAGTCGCGCTCCAAGTGCTGCAGGGTATTCCAAGTGTATGACGGCTTCGGCAGGTGAAACTCATAGTCCGAGGCCACGAGTCCCTTCTCCCCTCTCAGGGCTGCCCTGACGGTATCGTAACGCACATCCTCCGGCGCCAGATCATCAGCCCCGCGCTTCCACGGGTTCTCCGGCGATACCATATACCACACCTCATCAAGCGACAATGCGCGGAGCATTGTACGACCGATGGCTATGTGGCCATTATGGATGGGGTTGAATGAACCTCCGAATAGTCCTACCTTCATCTTTCTACACCTGTTTCCCACACCTTTAATCTATTCCGGCATGTTCTTTTTAGTATTTCTCTATGCCCAGTACAGTCCGCAAAGTTACAAATAAATATCGAAAAACCGGACGAAATCGATGTAAAATTGAACATTCTTTGCGGTTAAATAGTGTTAAAGCTTTGCAAGCGGGTCAAATGTTAGGAAAAGAATTAGTAACTTTGCACCCTAAAATGTGGGAGCGGTACGTTTGTTATTCGTACAGAAGCCCCGCAGGAAGCCTCCTTTACGGAGAAGAAGTCAAAGATATAAGAAAAGGAATTAAAACAAGTTTAGGATTAGCTAATGAAAAAGATTATGACTATCGCAGCTCTTGCTGCGCTGTTGGTATCCTGTGGCGGAAGTCAAGGCAAGCCGGATTTCAGCGATAACGAGTTTGCCGTACGCACCATTGGTGCAGCCAATGCTGACCTTCAGACCACCTACCCTGCTACGTTCAAAGGTGTTCAGGATGTGGAAATTCGTCCGAAGGTGGGTGGATTCATTACAAAGATATTAGTAAAAGAGGGTCAGCAGGTAGGTGCCGGACAGGTGCTTTTCACCCTTGATGACGTGACATTCCGTGCAGAGGTAAACCGTTGCCAGGCTGCAGTAGCCTCTGCCAAGAGTGCGTTGAACACAGCAAAGCTCTCATACGAGAATGCCCAGAAGCTCTTTGAGGCAAACGTAATAGGTGACTTTGAGCTGCAGTCCACGAAGAACAAGTATGAAAGTGCGCAGGCAGCACTCGGTCAGGCCGAGGCAGCACTGGCATCAGCCAGAGAGAACCTGAGCTTCTGCACAGTCAAATCTCCCACAACGGGCGTGGTGGGTTCACTGCCATACAAGGTTGGCGCATTGGTAGGATCAACAATGAATCCTGCATTCACAACCGTCTCAAACGGCTCACACGTTGACGTTTACTTCTCACTGAACGAGAAAGAGATGATGCAGCTCATCCGCGAGAGCGGCTCCCTACAGGCTGCCATAGCCAAGATGCCCGCGCTGAAGCTGCAGTTGGCTGACGGAACCATATACGGCTCTGAGGGTAAGGTAGTTAAAGCCAGCGGCATCATAGACCCAGTGACCGGTACTACGAGCCTCATCGCAGCCTTCCCCAACCCCCAGCGCCTCATAAAGTCAGGTGGTTCAGGCAAGGTGATAATGCCTTACGTTTCAACCAACGTAATCATCATTCCACAGGACGCTACCGTGGAGGTGCAGGACAAGCATTTCGTATATGTAGTGGGTAAGGACAATAAGGTGAAATATACCGAAGTGACCATTGACCCACAGAATGACGGTCAGAACTATATCGTTACCTCCGGCATCAAGAAGGGTGACCGCATCGTGGTGTATGGCGTAAACCAACTCACTGAAGGCATGGAGATTAAGCCCATCAGCGAAGCTGACTATGCCAAGAAGATGAAGAAGGCAGAGGAGCTGTCAAAGGTTCAGGGCGACGGAGTGTTTGCCGTAGTCAAGGCGCTGAAGAGCTAAGTGAAGAGTGAAAAGTGAAGAGTGAAGAATTGATGAGCAACGGGGAAACCGTCGCGCACTCGAGAGGGGGAGAGACGATAGAAGAGAGATGATAGTTAAAAGACAAACAAGACCAAATGAAATTAGATAATTTTATCAACAGACCGGTGCTCTCTACCGTGATCTCAATCATTGTTGTGATCCTCGGTATCATAGGCTTAGTGACGCTGCCTATTGAGCAATATCCAGACATTGCGCCTCCTACCATCGTGGTGCAGTGTTACTACCCGGGTGCTGATGCCAACACTGTGCAGAACTCTGTGTTGGCACCGCTTGAGAACCAGATTAACGGTGTGGAAGGCATGACATACATGACCTCCACAGCCTCTAACGAGGGTTCTGCGATGATTACCGTATATTTTGAGCAGGGTTCAGACCCTAACATGGCGCAAGTCAACGTGCAGAACCGCGTCTCACAGGCCCAGGCTCTGCTGCCTGCCGAAGTGACGAGGGGTGGTGTGACCGTACAGAAACGCCAGACCTCTACGGTGCTCATCATGGGTCTCACCTCGCCTGATGACCGTTACGACGAGAAGTTCCTCGGCAACTACGCCGACATCAATATCATACCGGAGATGAAGCGTATCAACGGTATAGGTGACTGTGAGTCAATCGGCCTGAAGACCTACACCATGCGTCTGTGGCTCGACCCATCAAAGATGCGCGAACTGAACCTCATGCCTTCGGACATCATGAATGCCCTCGGAGAGCAGAACATTGAGGCTGCGCCGGGTAAGTTCGGTGACCAGTCAGACAAGCAGTACGAGTACTCCATGAAGTACACGGGACGTCTGAAGACACCGGAGGAGTTTGGCGACATGATAATCAAGACCGATGCTCTCGGACACGTGCTGCACGTGAAAGACGTAGCAAAGGTGGAGATGGGTGCGCTCTACTATTCTGTGACCACACAGCTGGATGGCCACCCTGCCGTGATGATGATGGTCACACAGCGTGCAGGCTCCAACGCTACGGCAATTGCCAACGATGTGAAGAAAACTGCTGAGCGCCTGTCCAAGAACTTCCCTCCAGGCATGGAGATACAGTTCATGCAGGACGTGACAGAGTTCATCAGCGCGTCACAGCATGAGGTGTATAAGACCCTCATCGAGGCCCTGGTGCTCGTGTTCATCGTGGTGTTCATCTTCCTTCAGGACTTCCGCTCTACGCTCATCCCAATGATTGCCGTGCCGGTGTCGCTGATAGGTACCATGTTCTTCCTCAGGGTCATGGGCTTCTCCATCAACCTTCTCACGCTGGCAGCCCTTGTCCTTGCCATCGCTATCGTGGTGGATGACGCCATTGTGGTGGTCGAGGCCGTACACGCCAAGCTTGATATGGGGTATAAGAACGCGCGCAAGGCCTCTATCGATGCCATGAGCGAGATAGGCGGTGCCATTGTCTCCATTACACTTGTGATGTCTGCCGTGTTCGTGCCGGTATCATTTATGAGCGGCACCACGGGTACTTTCTATCGAGAATTCGGTCTTACTATGGCCGTTTCCATCATAATCTCTGCTGTCAACGCGCTTACGCTCTCTCCGGCCCTCTGTGCTATTCTGCTGAAGCCGCACAAGGCAGACGGTGGTAAGCACGAGACATCTTTCAAGGAAAGATTCTTCACCAGCTTCAATGCTTCCTACAACAAGTTGCAGTCGAAATATCAGAAGGCAGTTTCTCGCATTGTCCACAATTGGTGGATTGCCGTTGCAGCCGTTGTAGTGGGCTTCGTTGCGCTTGGTGCCGAGGCATTCCTAACCAAGACAGGCCTTGTGCCTGACGAGGATACCGGCACGGTATTCGTCACAGTATCCACTCCGCCTGCCACATCGCTTGCCAAGACAAACGAAGTGATGAATCAGGTGCAGCGCATGCTTGACAACAACCCCGCCATTGACAAGAGTCTTCGCATCACGGGTTATAACTTCATTGCAGGACAGGGTTCCAACCAAGGCACCTTCATCGTCAAGCTCAAGCCTTTCGATGACCGTAACCGTTCAGAGTACTCTACGATGGTGCTCGGCATGATCTACAAGCAGACAGCGGTAATCAAGGGTGCACAGATTCTGGCATTCCAGCCTCCTATGGTGACGGGCTTCTCCGCTTCCAACGGTCTGACATTCTCTATGCAGGACCGTACAGGCGGCGACCTTGACAAGTTCTTCGACATAACGAAGCAGTTCCTTGCAGAATTGAACAAACGTCCGGAGTTCTCTAATGCTATGACGGCGTTCAACTCTTCATATCCGCAGTACCAGATAGACGTGGATGTCTCAAAGTGTAAGCAAGCAGGCATCTCGCCCTCTACGGTCCTGTCCACCATGCAGGGCTACTACGGCGGTATATATTCCTCAAACTTCAATGCCTACGGCAAGCTGTACCGCGTTTACGTGCAGGGCGATCCGAAGACACGTGAGGACTATTCATCACTGAAGGATGTCTATGTACGCACAGCCAATGGTCAGATGTCTCCGGTAAATGAGTTCATCAACCTTAAGCGCGTATATGGTCCGCAGGTTATCAACCGCTTCAACCTCTTTACCGCTATCAACATCAACGCTACCCCTGCAAGCGGATACTCTACGGGTGACTGTATCGCAGCAATGGACGAAGTGGCAAGAAACACACTCCCTGCCGGTTATACGTATGAGTTCTCAGGCCTGACACGTAATGAGGCAGAGTCAAGCAACTCGACCGGTATCATCCTTGTGCTCTGTCTGGTATTCGTTTACCTCATTCTGTCGGCACAGTATGAGTCCTACCTCCTGCCCCTCTCTGTTATTCTGTCCATACCGTTCGGACTTGCAGGAGCGTTCCTCTTTACCAACCTCTTTGGCAAGAACAATGACATCTATATGCAGATTGCCCTCATCATGCTTGTGGGTCTGCTTGCAAAGAATGCCATCCTTATCGTTCAGTTTGCCTTGGAGCGCCGCCGTCTCGGCATGGGCATATCATGGTCTGCCATCCTCGGATCAGCAGCACGTCTGCGTCCTATCCTCATGACGGCACTGGCAATGATTATCGGACTCTTCCCGCTTATCATTACCGGAATACCCGGACTGAGCCTCTTCATGCCACCGGCTGTGGGCGAGAACGGATATGTAACCCTCGGTGCTGCCGCTATCGGCGGTATGCTCATCGGTACATTCTGCCAGATTCTTGTGGTGCCAAGCCTCTTCGTGGTCTTCCAATGGTTGCAGGAAAAGATTTCTCCGCTTCACTTTGATGACGAGGCCAACGCGTCTATTGAGGCACAGCTGAGCCAGTACTATGCACCGCGCAAGATACGCACCAGTGAGTTTGATGACAAATATGTTAAGTAAAAGCAATATGAAGATACTCAATATAATCACAGTTGGTCTTGTAGCTGTTCTGATGAGCAGCTGCGGACTGTACAAGAAATACGAGCGTCCCGAAGTGACGGTCAATACCTCTGCGGTTATGCGAGATGCGGAGCAATATGCCAACACCACCGACAGCCTCGGCTTCGGCGATGTGGCGTGGCGTGAGGTATTTACTGACCCTCAGTTGCAGGAGCTCATCGAAGAAGGACTTGAGAACAACCTGAATGTCTATAAGGCCGTAGCAAGTGTGAAGCAGATGGAGGAGGCACTGAGATGTGCGCGTCTGGCATTTCTGCCAAGCCTTGCCCTTGCGCCCAACGGAACATTCTCAAAGGTGCTCACTGGCGACTACAAGTCTGATTGGAATAAGTCATACGCACTCCCCATATCTGCTTCATGGACTCTCGATATCTTTGGCAACATCCTTGCGCAGAAACGTAATGCCGAGGCGACACTGGCAATGACAAAGGACTATGAGCAGGCAGCACGCTCCGGAGTCATCTGTGGTGTAGCAAACAGCTACTATACCCTGCTCATGCTCGACCGTCAGCTGGAGATTCTTGACGAAATGGAGAAGCTCTCCAAAGAGACCTGGGAGATGATGAAGCTCCAGAAAGACCTTGGCGGAGCCCGTGAGACCAGCGTTGTTTCCGCACAGGCAGCCTTCCTGAAAGTCCAGGCGCAGGCAGTAGATATGCGCAGACAGGTGAGAGAAGTGGAGAATGCTCTCTCCCTCATGATTGGCCGCGAGGCACAGACCATCAGCCGTGGCAAGCTGGCAGACCAGTCATTGCCCACAGAGTTCAGCACAGGATATCCCTTGCGAATCCTCAGCATACGCCCCGACGTGCATGCCAAGGAGATGGATCTTGCAGCATGTTTCTATGATGTGCAGAAGGCGCGCAGCAGCATGTACCCCAGCATCACCATCTCTGCCAACGGCTCATATACCAACAGTCTCGGCTCTATGATTGCCAACCCGGGACAGCTCATTGCCAGCTTCGTCGGTTCCCTGACCCAGCCTCTCTTTGCCAACGGCAGGCTGACAGCACAGTTGCGCATAGCAAAGATTGACTATGACGTGGCAGAAAAGGAATGGATAAACTCCATACTCAATGCCGGAGCAGAGATAAGCAACTGTCTCATAGTATATCATAGCGCCAATGACAAGGGCGTGCTGGACCGTCAGCAGGTTGAGGTGCTCAAAAAGAGCGTGGATTATACCCGCGACCTGTTCAAGATGGGCTCAAGTACATACCTTGAGGTGCTCACTGCACAATCCTCGCTGCTCAACGCAGAGATAGCACAGGTGACCGATGACTTCAACAAAATGCAGGCAGTAGTAAACCTCTATAGCGCCTTAGGAGGAGGCAGATACTAATTATGAGTAACATTTCAGACAAAGCCTTTATAGATCCAAAGGCAAAGATAGGCAATAACGTCACCATCATGCCATTCGCCTATATAGAAGGCGATGTGGAGATAGGCGACAATTGCACCATATACCCATTCGTAAGTATCATGAACGGAACCCGCATGGGAAAGAATAATAAGGTGCACCAGGGGGCTGTCATCAGCGCCATACCACAGGACTTTGCCTATAAGGGAGGTAAGACCCTCACCGTTATTGGAGACGATAACATATTCCGCGAGAATGTCATCGTGGCACGCTCCAGCTATGAGGAGGAGGGAAAATCCACATGGATTGGCAACCGTAACTTCTTTATGGAGGGTGTTCACATATCTCATGACAACAGCATAGGCTACGACAACGTCTTCGGATACGGCTCAAAGCTTGCCGGTTGCGTAAAAGTTGAGGACGATGTCATTCTCTCCACCAATGTTGTAGTAAATGCGGATGTGCGTATAGGACGTACTGCTATGATAGGAGCCGACTCGTTCATCACCAAGGATGTGCCGCCTTACATCATCGCAGCAGAAAATCCCGCAGCCTTCCAGAGCGTAAACCGCTTTGCTATGGAGCGTCTGGGCAAGGACATGAAGACAATAAACCACATTGCCAATGCCTACCGACTCGTCTTCAACGGACAGACAGATCTGATTGATGTGTGCCATCAGATAGAGGAACAGATTCCTGAATCTAAGGAGATGACAAACATCATAAAGTTCCTTTCAACCTCCAATTTGGGATTGATAGGACGTATATAAGAGATACATATCTTTGCACTTTTTTTGACATATAAGGGGCAGGTTATTGTGAAATAACCTGCCCCTGCCTCGTTTTGTCGATACCTTATTTACATATAAGGGATGTTTATGCGAAATCTATGGTGTGTTTATGCGATGTATATAGGGAGTAACGTGTGCTATCTCAGCATGAATGCCGTGAGATTTCGCCCACATTTCTCCGTGCCTTTCTGCTCCCGTCGTGCCGAGAAATAGTTTTCATCGGTAAAGGTGTCAACGTCTGACACTGTTATATTATCGTGCTTTAAGCCAGTTAAAAGCAACTGGTTGCGATTTACTTCCTTTAGGTTAATGTGCCATTTATCCACTCCGGCAGAACGTCCCTCCTCTGTCGGCGCTTCTGAGGCAGGGTATATCTTTGCCAATCGCTCATTAGCATCCTCACCATACGAGGCATTTGGCAGCAATCTGGAGCCGATGAAAGAGGCATATACCTCATCGCCCACCTCAAAGGAGTCCATTGATATGCCCGGTCCGATAACTGCCTTACAGTCTGCGGGGTTTGTCCCGAAGGCTATATGCATCTCGTCTATGGCCTTCTGCACTATGCGCAACACAGTGCCACGCCATCCTGCATGTATAGCTGCAGCTGCATGATGAACGGGGTCATAGACCAACACAGGTATGCAGTCAGCTGTTGACACACCTATTATAACATTGCGAGCCTGCGAAACCACAGCATCTACGCCCTCGAGAAGTATCTTCTGTGTCGGCTCAGGGAGCGAAAAGAAATCATCTGAAATCTGCATCACACGGTCGCTGTGTATCTGGTGTGGGTAGAGCAGAGCGGCCTCAGCGCCGTCAGAAGCTGACGAAGCTTTCAAGGCCTGCTTTATAAGCTGCGGATCGCGCCCTAGGGTACGATCGGTAGTAAAAGCAAGGGTTGAAGGATTTAGGTCGTAATAAAGCACTTTGTAAGTATTTTTTTAGTTTATTGTGTTATGCTGCCACGTCAATTAGAGCCGTGCAGCCCTTTCTGGACGCACTTGCAAAATAGGAAGATCAGCGGTTTACCGAGATATTACCAAAGTGTGGTAACACCTTGTTGCATGCTGAAAACGTTATATTTGACACTCTGCTTGCGTAACTATATGTTGTGTATTTGTGTCAGTTAAGGTGGTCATTCCCTCCTTAAACATATTCAAAGTCTTCCAAATCCTCAGCGTCATACATCTCATCATCGTCATTTTGCGTATCTTCTTCATCGTCGGGGATATCCTCAAGGTCTGCGAAGTCGGCTATGTCACGGTCACGATGCACGAGTGTCTCCTCTGCGATAACACCTTGTATCTTATTGCTCTCGCTGTTGAGCTCTTGCCATAGCAGGTCCTTCAAGTCCTCTATGCCAAACCCAGTGACCGAAGAAATGAACACGACAGGAAGAGATGTCAGGTTCTCAAGTTCCTCCTTCAGCATTGTGAGCAGCTCCTCATCCAGTATGTCGCACTTTGTCACAGCAAGGACTCTATGCTTCTGCAGCATATCGGGATTGAACTTCTCCAACTCCCTCAGCAACAGTTCGTACTCTTTTCTTATATCATCACTCTCTGCCGGCACCATGAAGAGCAGGAGCGAGTTGCGCTCTATGTGACGCAGGAAACGCAGTCCGAGCCCCTTACCCTCTGCAGCACCTTCTATGATACCGGGTATATCAGCCATCACGAACGACTGTCCGCTCCTATAGGGCACGATGCCGAGAGAGGGTTCAAGCGTAGTAAACGGATAATTAGCTATCTTGGGACGCGCCGAAGACAATGCGGACAGCAACGTTGACTTGCCTGCATTGGGCAAACCGACCAATCCCACATCTGCAAGCAGCTTCAGTTCCATTATCACCGTCATCTCCTGCATGGGTTCTCCGGGCTGTGCGTAGCGCGGTGCCTGGTTGGTAGCAGAGCGGAATTGGAAATTGCCCAAGCCGCCCCGGCCGCCTTTCAGCAATACAACCTCCTGTCCGTCACGCATCACATCACAGACATACTTACCCGTTTCCGCATTATATACCACGGTACCGCACGGCACATCTATATAAACATCCTTGCCATCGGTGCCGTGTCTCTTGTCATGTCCACCGTTACCGCCGTGCTCAGCATAGACATGCTGCTGATAACGCAGGTGCAGGAGAGTCCAATAGTTGTGGTTTCCGCGCAGGATAATAGATCCTCCCTTTCCACCATCTCCACCGTCTGGCCCGCCGTTAGGGTTATATTTGACATGCTTCAGGTGCATGGAACCACGTCCGCCCTTACCTGAGCGGCATCGTATCTTGACGTAATCTACGAAATTTGAGTTCACTTTATGAATTCGTTAATTTGTTAATTTGTTAATTTGCGAATTATGCCAGCGCTGCCTTCCTGTGAGCATCGATGCCCAGGAATATGAACAACAGCAGCGTAAATCCCCACAACGAAGAGCCGCCATAGCTGAAGAAAGGCAACGGTATGCCAATAACAGGGGTGAGGCCCAATACCATACCAACATTGACAAACACATGGAAGAGGAATACACTGAGCACACAATAGCCATACACACGCCCGAATGGATTTGCCTGTCGCTCGGCTACATATATCAGTCTCCATATCAGGAAGAGGAATAACAGCAAGACTGTGGTACATCCCAAGAAGCCTTCTTCCTCTCCTACGGTACAGAAGATAAAGTCTGTATCCTGCTCAGGCACAAACTTCAGCTTTGTCTGAGTGCCATTCAGGAAGCCTTTACCCATCAACGCTCCTGAACCTATGGCTATCTCGCTCTGATGCACATTATATCCCGCGCCTGCCAGGTCCTCCTCCAGTCCCAGAAGCACGTTGATACGCACGCGCTGGTGCTCCTCCATTATATTGTTCAGCACATACGAGGCAGAATAGAAGAAACCGACAGAGAATATAGTGAACAATCCCACAAAGAGGTAGCGCTTCTGTTTCAGGATGAAACTTCTCGTCAAGATATATATAACCGTTGTGAGTGTCACGAGGAGCTGCACCCATTCCACATTGAACGGTATCACAAATTCTGAGAACAGCAGCGCCAATATGGTGACGCCAAAGGAAGCCAGTAGCAGCACCTTCATCTCTTGCACAGACTGACAGTACACCAATAGCAGGATGGCCGTAAAGCTTTGTATCATCAACAATATAACAAACGGCCCGAGCACCGTCGGTGTATCCCACAGCAATGTCTCGCTGAAGCGTATGCCTACGACGAAGTATATCACCATTGCGATGCCGGTAAAGAGGAAACTTCCAGTCATGCCTTCGCGGTAGAGCATCAGGAAGAAAGCCGCAAACACAAGTGCAGAACCCGTCTCGCGCTGCATGACAATAAAGAGCATCGGCACCACAATGATTGCAATAGCCTTGAGCAGGTCGCCCCAATTCCTTAATGTGTAATGGTAACCGGACATCAACTTTGCAACGGCCAATGCCGTAGTAAACTTTGCGAACTCTGCCGGCTGGAGTCGTAAGGGGCCCATCACGATCCATGAGCGCGAGCCTTTAATCTCATGGGGATTGAAAATTGTCAAAAATAGCACCACCAATGTGATGGCATACAACGCATAGGCAAAGGTTTCGTATATCTTGCCATCGATAAGCAACAGTCCCGTTCCAAGCAGCAAGCTGGTACCTATCCACACCAACTGCATACCTGAACGCGTACTAAGCGAAACGATGTCAGGCTGCTCCATAGAATAACTTGCCCCGCAAACACTCACCCATCCGAAGGCAAGCAAAGCGAGGTAAAGCGTAATTGTTATCCAGTCTATGGATTTAAGAACTGATTGTTGTTCCTGCATGCAATGTACAAAAATACTGTCTGTAGAACCGGTGTTAACGGAAGAGACTGTTATATAGTTTTCGCGAAATGTTTTGCAAAGGTAAAAAAAATTAGGGGAACGCTATTATAAATAAGGTAAAATTATCAGGTATTTTTGACTATATCAATAAATTTAACGCATATTTACCGCTAATTGATATTTTTTTTGTACCTTTGCACCCGTTTTATACTCACAAGGTGATATTCAGGATATTTACATACTTACTCATTTTTCTCACGAGCATCTGCGGCGTGTCACACGCTCAGTTGATGGATAACAGTCGCAAGGTAGAGACCTTGTCTCTGAAAGAGAGGATTTCCGTACACACAAGTCTGACAGATTGGGTGCTGTTGACACCCAACATCGGCGTTGAGTATGACCTGACAAACAAAAACTGGAACCGCTATAGCGCTCTTGTCAATCTTCGTTTTCGCCCCAAGAGCAGCGACACTTTCGTTCAGCCCATGGTCTTCGACATCTTTGAAGTTACGCTGGAAGGACGTGTCTATTGGCGTGAACGACAGGCACAGGCCTCCGGATACCTGAGTCCTCACCATAGTTGGTGGGACAAGCTGTGGTCATGCCGTGTCAAGGTGCCAAGCCATCCCAAGTGGATTTTCTATCGAGGAATATACCTTACATATAGCGATTACAACATCTATATCGATGGTATCAACGGAAGAGACGGCCAGGCCATCATGTTCGGTGGCACCTGGGGATTCATAAAGCCTTTCCTGGCATTCAAGAACGGCAACTCTCTTGACATGGACTTCGGTCTCTCTGTAGGCATCTGCTACCAGAAATTCCGTTCCTATACACACAACCAGAAGACCAACACCTATCCCACTGTAAGTCGGGTCGGTTGGCGTCTGGAGCACTATCCTATGCCCCGCGACATACATATCGGCGTGGTATATCGCTTCGGCAACTACCCTATTCAGAAGAAATACCGCTGGCGCTACGATGTTGACATGGAATACAGAGCCCGAATTGACTCCATCTATGAGCATCGTCTCTCTGACAATGAGCATAAATTCATCCGCGACTCAATCTATCAGGTTGTGTCCAAGGACTTCCGTCTGCTCTACGACTCATGCGTTCAGGCTCGGAAAGCTGAAGCACAGAAGGCCATCGACGCCCGTGCTCCTAAACGTATAGAGACCGGAACAGCCACCAAACCCAAGAAAGAGAAGAAAGAAAAGCAAAAAGATAAGAAGTGAAACGCCTACTCGTCATAATCAGCATCATCTGCCTCACCCTTCCTATGAGGGCCCAGTTGATTGGTGTCAATACCGATGTTGCCATGGATATCCTCATGACACCGTCGGTGGGTGTGGAGATTACGATGACAAAGAAGTCCACGCTGAACATCAACGGCATGTTTGGCAAGAACCTCTTTGGGCGTGATGTGCGCTTCAATGCCATCCAGCCCGAGTGGCGTATCTACATGTCAGGCCGTCCGATGTACCACCACTACTGTGGTATCATAGGTCTGTTTGCCTCATACAAGACACGGTATGACAAAAAATGGCATGACGGAGACTGCGGCGGCTTAGGCGTATCCCTCGGATATGTGTGGCCGTTGACAAACAGATTGTCAATAGATTTCCACACCAGTCTCGGAGTCATTCGCTACCACCAGAAGGAATACACAGACGAAGAAGGGTATGATTACGACTCCGAGCACCTCAACAGTGACGGATACCCAATGGCAAATGCCAGAGGAACACGCTTCCTGCCACTCAGAATAGGCATCTCTGTCGCATACATTATTAAATAATATACAGATGACGAGGAAACTCTTCTACATATTATTCCTGCTCATAAGTGCTATCAGCATGAGTGCCCAAAGCAATGTCGCTTTGGACGTTAATATGCATGTAGTCTTTGAGACAGCCGGCCAGAAGGAGTATCGCACGGTTCGGTATGCGCTGTTCAAGACTCAGACAAAGGCGGAATCCGTGATGCAACAACTGCAAACGGCCTTGGCGGCACAGCGTGGTGACAACGGTTCCGTGGAGCTGGACGCTTGGGAAAAGGCTGTGAGCCACAATAAAGTGAAGTTCCGCACATCAAAGGGAAACGGTGATTTCCGTGTGCATGCTTACCCTGATATGGCTGTATTGGTATCCACATACCTGCCCGACGAAGAGCTGACCATCGAAGATGCACGCTTTGTCGTCATCCCTATCAAGGACGGTATGACGGAACACACGCACACCTTCCAGCTGAAGATGGACAGCGGATCACACACCATCAGCAATGTGGATGTGCTGGGTACCAACCGCGATACCATCACCATCTCGTCCGCACCGGCCATCGATGACGGCAAGAATATGTATTTCAAGGTTCACATTGAACTGCCTGCCGGCTACGGCAATGAGCGCGGAAGGCTCATCGTGCAGCCTATGGGAGTGGATTGTCAGACTGAGGACACCGTGGATTACATCAAGGGTCTTGTGATGGAAGGTACTGAATACCACAAGGTGCAGAACCGTCGCATGAGGTTCAACTACATGAAATACGACAAAGTGGCACCGGCATTCATCAACCGCCCGATGTATTCGGATGAGAGAATCTACATCGACACCACACTCGTATATGTGAAGCCAGACCGCAGGAAGACGTATAAGATACCGTACAACGTACAGATAGCAGACTTCAACCACGTTTACTTTGACCGCAGCTGCACCACCGGTTCGTGCAATGCGAAGAACATATTCAAGTTCCTGGACCTTGGAGTAGCCGCAGCACAAATGGACTTGGAGGAGTTCCGCATTGATGCAGAGAGCGTCTATGACACGAAAAACCGTGACCTGAAGCTGAATTTTGTGGTTGGTAAGTCTGAACTTACGGCCGATTCCATCAACCAGGTAATGCTCCACGACCTCATTAAGGAGCTGAAGAGCTATGGCGACCAGCTCATGGAGGTCAGTGTCTCTGCTACTGCATCCCCTGACGGCAGCGTGGAAGCCAACAAGCGTCTGGCTGCAGAGCGCACACGCGTAGCAGCCAAC
>JAEEGL017031313.1_pt1 | contig 20186 bp, 19 predicted proteins | sample 9134231 | NCBI WGS metagenome assembly JAEEGL01 (sample SAMN16246548, study PRJNA631951) | gut metagenome | biome: gut microbiome; feature: rumen; material: fiber-attached | host: Bos | place: Iran: Karaj | collected 2018-10
CGGCTCCTTCTCGCCGCGCTTCGTGAAAGCGTATTTGACCGCCGACTTCAGCGCTCCTTCCACCGACTCCGCACCGCTGTTCGTGAAGAACACGCGGTCCATGGAAGAAACGGCCTTGAGCTTGTGCGCCGCCTCGATCGAGGGCTCATTATAGAAAAGGTTCGAAGTATGGAGGATCTTGTCGATCTGCCCCTTCAGCGCGTCGTTATACGCCTTATTGCCGTAGCCGAGCGCGAAGACGGCGATGCCCGCCGCGAAATCGAGATACTTTTTCCCGTCCCTGTCGTACAGGTAAGCGCCCTCTCCGCGGTCCAGAACGATCTGGTACCGGTTGTAGGTGTGGAGCAGGTCCGCTTCCGCCTGTGCGATGAGTTCTTTTGTGGTCATATTGCCGTCCCTTTCTGCCTGTTATGCTGATGAAAGCCTGAATGTTCCGTTTATGGATGCCGTGCGCTTCAATTATAGAACATCGTGCCGAAGCCGCGGTCGGTGAAGATCTCGAGGAGCATCGCATGAGGTACGCGCCCGTCCAGGATGTGGACGCGGTTCACGCCCTCCCGTACTGCGCCTATGCAGTTCGCGAGCTTCGGGAGCATGCCGCCGCCGATCATGCCGCCCTTGATCAGTTCCTCCGCCTCGCTGCTGCTGATCTTGGAGATAAAAGTGGATTTGTCGTTGAAATCGCGGTAGAGTCCCTCGACATCGGTCAGAAAGACCAGCTTGTCCGCGTGGACCGCTTTGGCCACCGCGCACGCGGCGTCGTCCGCGTTGATGTTATAGGTCGCGAATTCATCGTCGAGCCCGATCGGCGCCACGATCGGCAGATAGTCGTTTTCCAGAAGGTCATACAGGATCTTCGGCTCCACGCCGGTGATCTCGCCGACATAGCCGATGTCCCGGCCGTCCGCCAGTTTCTTTTTCACCCGGATGAGGCCGCCGTCCTTGCCGCTCACCGAGACCGCCTTCACGCCGAGCTCCCCGACCATCGTGACGAGCTGCTTGCTGACGCGTCCCAGCACCATCTCGGCGATCTCCATCGTCTCGTCGTCCGTGACGCGGAGCCCGTTCACGAACTGAGCCTCTTTTCCGGTCTTCGCCACCCACCGGCTGATCTCCTTGCCGCCGCCGTGCACGATGATCGGCTTGAAGCCGACGAGCTTTAACAGCGTGACGTCCTTGATGACGCTTCTCTTTAATTCCTCGCTGTTCATCGCGCTTCCGCCGTACTTCACGACGATGATCTTCCGGTTGAACTGTTGTATGTAGGGCAGCGCCTCCACAAGCACTTCCGCCTTATGCTGCGCTTCGTTCATGTAGTTGTCCATATTTATCCCTCGCTGAAGCAGACTGTCAGCTCCTGTAATCCGCGTTGATCTTTACGTAGTCGTATGTGAGGTCGCACCCCCACGCGGTCGCGCTCTCCTGTCCCATATTCATGTCCGAGACGATCCGCACCGTATCCCCGCGGAGCATCTGAGTCGCCTCCTCCTCGCTGTAATCCGCCGCGCTGCCGTTATGGAAGATCAGGATCCTCTTCTCCCCGTTCTCGAAGTAAAGGTCCGTCTTATCCGGATCGAACTGCACGCCGGAGTATCCGAGCGCGCACAGGATCCGTCCCCAGTTCGCGTCGCATCCGAAGACCGCGGCCTTCGTGAGGCTCGAGCAGACGACGGACTTCGCGAGTATCTTCGCGTGCTCCTTCGTGTCAGCGTGAAGGACGGCCGATTCGATCAGCTTCGTCGCGCCTTCGCCGTCAGCTGCCATTTTCTTCGCCAGCGTCTCACAGATATACCGGATCGCTTCATACAGTGCGCGGTAGTCTTCGTTATCCTCCGTGATCACCTCGTTCCCCGCGCTTCCGTTCGCGAGCACAAGGAGCGTGTCGTTGGTCGACGTGTCGCCGTCTACCGAGATCATGTTGAACGTGTCCTGCACGATCTCCGAGAGAGCCTTCTGCAGCATCTCCCCGCTCACGGCGGCGTCCGTCGTGACGTAGCCGAGCATCGTGCACATGTTCGGGTGGATCATGCCGGAACCCTTGCTCATGCCGCCGACCCTGACGCTTTTGCCGGAAAGCGTGATCTCGACCGCCGCCTCCTTTTTCACCGTATCCGTCGTCATGATGGCCTGCGCCGCTTCCGTGCCCGCTTCCAGGGTGCTCTTTTTCGCATCCGAAAGAAGCTTCACGCCCGCGCAGATCCGGTCGACGGGAAGCTGCATGCCGATCACGCCGGTCGATCCGACGAGCACGGACGATGCCGGAATGCCGAGCGCCTCCCCGGCCGCCTCCGCCGTCCTGCGGCAGTACTCCATGCCCTCTTCCCCCGTGCACGCGTTCGCGATGCCGGAGTTGACGACGACTGCCTGTACAGGTGCGCCGGAACGGACGATCTCCCTGTCGTAGATGACCGGTGCCGCCTTTACGACGTTGGTCGTAAAAGTACCCGCCGCGGTGCACGGATATTCGCTGTAGACCAGCGCCATGTCGGTCCTGTTCTTGTACTTGATGCCTGCCGCGGCTGCCGCGGCATAAAACCCGTTCGCGGCAGTGACGCCGCCGTCGATGATCTTCATCTGTGCTCCCCTGTTTCCCCGGAATGCTTCCGGTATTTATTCTCTGCCGCCTGACCCGTCAGGGATTTGCCGGTATGAAACCGATTCCCGCGTCCTCCGGAAGGCCGAACATGAGATTCATGTTCTGTACTGCCTGCGAGGCCGCTCCTTTCATGAGGTTGTCCAGAGCGCCCATCATGATGACGCGGCCGGTCCTGTAGTCCGGCTTCGCGCAGATATCCACGTAGTTGCTGCCCTCCACGCATCTCGTGTCCGGGCAGGACCCGGCGGGCAGGATGCGGATAAAGTGCTTATCTCCGTAATACTTCCTGTAGACCTCAAGGATCTCCTCTTCGCCCGGCAGCGTGCCGTCGGCCTTCGGATACAGCTCCGCGTAAGCCGTGACGAGGATCCCCCGGTTCATGGGGACGAGGTGCGGCGTGAACGTGATCGTGATATCACTGCCGCACGCGTATCCGAGCTGTTCCTCGATCTCGGGCGTATGCCGGTGGGAGGCGACGCCGTAGGCTTTCGCGCTCTCGTTGACCTCGCAGTAGAGGTTTGCGACCTTCGCGCCGCGGCCCGCGCCGGAGACGCCGCTCAGAGCGTCCACGATCAGAGTGTTCGGATCGATCATTCCCTCCTTCACGAGGGGGTAGGCCGTCAGAATGGAGCAGGTCGTGTAGCACCCCGGGTTCGCGATGAGACGCGCGTTCTTCACGCGGTCCGCCGCGAGCTCGCACAGTCCGTAGACCGCTTCGTCCAGGAATCCCTGCGCGATGTGCCCGATCCTGTACCATTTCTGATAAATATCTACATTCTTCAGACGGAAGTCCGCCGACATGTCGATCACTTTCGTGCGGCTGAGCAGCTCCTCCGAGACGAGCTGCATGCAGGCCCCCTGCGGCGTCGCCGTGAAGATGACGTCCGTCTGCGTATCCCTGGCAAGCTGTGCGATGCCGGCCTTCAGCCGCTCCGTATCATCGTCGATGCAGTCCAGGTCAACGATCTGGTAAAGATTGCCGAACAGGCTCCCGAATGCCTTGCCTGCGTAGCTTCTCGAACCGAGCCACGCGATCTCGACGTCCGGATGCATCGCGAGGAGTCTCGCGATCTCCGCGCCGGCGTATCCGGTCGCCCCGATGATGCCTGCCCTGATCTTTCCTTCTCTCTTCTGATTCGTCATGGAAAAGCTTCTCCTCTTTGCCATCCTGTGTCCGGTGCTTTCGATGTTCCATTATACACTTACGGGCACTCTCCCGCCTCTGTTCCTTCTTCCTTGTAATATTGAAGAAATGATGTTCCCTCCTCGGTTATCCCGCGAAGATGCGGTTTGTGCCGGAAGTTCTTCCTGCTGCCGGAATCCGGCCTGTCAGACCGCGGGATCGGCTTCGATGAAATGTGTGATGTTCTCTGTATTCAGGACGAACTCATAGTAGTTGCAGTCGCTCCGCCGGTTCCATCCGATCTGCTTCCAGAACGCGTTGCCCCCGTCGTTATGCGCGAAGGCGATCAGCGTGACCTTGTTGATCTTCTCCGCCTGCAGCGCCTGCATGCAGAAGCTGACGAGCCGCGTCCCGATGCCGCGCCTCCGGTAAGGCTTTGCCACGCAGACGTGATAGAGGCTTCCCTGGCGGCCGTCGTTGCCGCACAGGATCGAGCCGATGACCTTTCCCTCCGGCGTCTGTGCCACGACGCTCGTGTCCGGGTTGCGCCGGATGAACCGCTCGATGTCTTCCCTGCTGTCGTCGATACTGCGGATGCCGAATCCGCCGATCGTCTGCCACAGTTCCCGGATCCTGTCATAGTCTTCCTCCCGCATCGGGCGGATCAGGATCTCTTCATCATTATTCTGAAATTTCTGCGTCATGTTTTCAGAGTTCCTCGCTTATAAAGTCGGTATATGTTGCATAACTATACAACTATCATACGATTTTATCAAGTACTTCTATCGTATAAATGTATTATATGCATAATTTATGCATATAATTGCACTTGCAATTCATCTCCCTACGGTGTATAGTGCATATTGCGTGAAAAAAACGCATAATCATACAGGAATCCGCCGGAGATGCGGCGGAAAACCTTTTTCTGAAATAAGGAGGAGAATCTGAAATGGCAAAAGAAAAGGTAGTTCTGGCGTATTCGGGCGGACTCGACACGACGGCGATCATCCCGTGGCTGAAAGAGAACTTTGACTACGACGTCATCTGCGTCTGCATCAATCTCGGCCAGGAGGAAGAGCTCGACCATCTCGAGGATCGCGCGAAATACTGCGGCGCTGACAAGCTCTACATCCTCGACGTGACGGATGAATTCTGCGACGAATACATTGCGCCCTGCATCCAGGCGCACGCCGTCTATGAAAATAAATACCTGCTCGGCACTTCCATGGCGCGCCCGCTGATCGCTAAGAAGCTCGTAGAGATCGCCCGCAAGGAAGGTGCTACCGCCATCTGCCACGGCGCGACCGGAAAGGGCAATGACCAGATCCGCTTCGAGCTCGGCATCAAGGCACTCGCTCCAGACCTGAAGATCATCGCTGCATGGCGCAATGAGAAATGGACGCTCGACTCCCGCCAGTCGGAGATCGACTACTGCAAGGCACACGGCATCGACCTGCCCTTCTCCGCGGACTCCTCCTACAGCCGCGACCGCAACATCTGGCACATCAGCCATGAAGGCCTGGAGCTGGAAGATCCCGCGAGCGAGCCGAACTACGATCATCTGCTGGTGCTTGGCGTGACGCCCGAGAAGGCACCCGATGAGAAGACCTATCTCACGATCGGTTTCGAGGCCGGCGTTCCGAAGACCCTGAACGGCGAGGCGATGAAGCTCTCCGACATCATCCGCGAACTCAACCGGCTCGGCGGCGAAAACGGCATCGGCATTGTCGACATCGTCGAGAACCGCGTCGTCGGCATGAAGTCCCGCGGCGTTTATGAGACCCCCGGCGGAACGATCCTGTATGAGGCGCACCAGCAGCTTGAGGAGCTCATCCTCGACCGCGACACCTACGCCATGAAAGACGAGATCGCCCATAAATACGCCAGCCTCATCTATGAAGGCAAGTGGTTCACTCCTCTCCGCGAGGCGGAGCAGGCCTTCATCGAGTCCACGCAGAAATACGTCACCGGCGAAGTGAAGCTCGCGCTCTACAAGGGCAATATCATCAAGGCCGGCACGACATCTCCGTACTCTCTCTACAATGAGAGCATCGCATCCTTCACGACCGGCGACCTGTACGATCACCACGACGCGGAAGGCTTCATCAACCTCTTCGGCCTGTCCGTCAAGGTGCGGGCAATGAAGATGGCGGAGAAAGGGGAGCTCTGATCTCCGGCCAGGAAATGATTCCCTGCCAGAAAATGAATACCGGCCAGCCATGCGGTTCTTCCGCAGGCTGGCCGTTTTTCGTAACGGCACCTTCTTGTGTTTATCTGATTTGTGCCGTAATTCTGACCCTTCCGGAAGGCTTTTCCCGGTAATTTTACGGCACTGACTTGTGTTTTCCTGGTCGGTGCCGTAATCCCAGGCTGTCCGGAAGGTCCTCTGAAGACGCATACGCCGGATCGGCTTCCCTGACCATGTCGCCCAGAATATCCTTCAGATCTTCAAATGCTTTGAGAACTTCCGAGGGCAAGTCGACATGTGCAATAAAGTTCTTTCCCTTCGGTCCATACCCGGATCCGTCGTCCTTAAGTCTCGGAATCTCTCCCATGAGCAGCGTGATGTACCGGTCCATGTCCCACATCCCGTGGATCTGAGAAGCGTACTTCAAACCGTCCCCATCACCGACAACATCAGCCGCATATGCAGCGAAGTTGATGATCGTCATCTCTGCCGGAGCATACTTTCTGAGGCCCGCGTCCATCCGGCGCTGCATCGTGGCGTCCTGGCACAGGATGATGCTGTCATGAGGAACGGATGCCTCCTTAAGAAGAGCAAGCAGATTTGTGATGTTGTTCCCGCAATTCGTAGAGCGCGTCTCCAGAAGATCTGCCTGAAGTCCGTATGCCTTTCCGAGATAAAGCTGCATGGCTTCCGACTCCGGGAGACCATACGTCCTGATCTCCGGGTACTCGCCGTGAATTCTCTTCCTCAGTGCTTCTGTCGTGTGGCCTTCCCCGCCGACGATGACGTATTTCTCTGCGGCCCCATCCCGGATCGCGCCGGCAAAGAGGTCTGCACCCGCGAGGATGCTCCCGCCGAACAGCACCATGACGTCTGCCTTCTCCAGCCCGTATTTCTTAAGAAGACATTCCCGGCTGAGAATCGGGAGATCCCGCATTCCGCAGAACCTGCCCAGTATGTTGATCTTTTCCGCGATTTCGCTGTTCATGATGTAAAGATCCCTGCTTGAAACGCTGCCTGTGCGCAGTCCTCCATCTGACGTCTGTTCGCAGCTCCGGCATCTGACGTCTGTTCGCAGCTCCGGCATCTGACGTCTGTCCGCAGCTCCGGCATCTGGAGTTCCCGCGCTTTTTCTGGTATTCTCACGATATGATGAGATTATATGATTCCAATGAGATGGCGCGCGTCTCGTCCCCCGCATGTGCGGGATGCGGACAATGCTGCCGGGGCATGGGCGAGAGCGTCCGCCTCGATCCCTATGACGTTCACATGCTGACCGGGTATCTCGGCCTTGATTTTCAGGGCCTTCTGGACCGGTGCGCCGGGCTTTCCGCGGAGGAGGGCCTCATACTTCCGTATCTGAGATCAGACCCGCGCTGCGCCTTTCTGAATGAAGAAGGCAGGTGTGATGTTCATGCCGTCCGTCCCGGGATCTGCCGGCTGTTTCCGCTCGGCAGAAATTATGACTGGGACGATGAAGGGCGCTGCCATCTGCGGTATTTTGTCGTTGAAGGCGGCTGCCCGCAGCCCGGCCTTGCGAAAGCAAAGATCAGGGACTGGATCGGCGTCGCGGACATCGGCCGCTATGAGCGTTTTGTTGAGGACTGGCACCGGCTTGTCAGCATCGCAAAGGAGTATCTGCGGCAGCTGTCCGGGCAGGAGAACGCCGAAGAGGCGAACGATCTGGCGCGCCAGCTGAACCTTTTCATCCTGAAGACTTTCTTCGCGACACCGTTCCGTGCCGTTTCAGCCGCAGGAGTAACTGGCACTCCGGATACCGCAAACCAGATCTCCCCGGATGCTGCCCGGGAAAAAGCCGTCTTCACAAATGAGCCGGTTATTCCGGACGACGAAGAAGAGTTTTACCGCATTTTTCAGATCCGGCTGAACGCCGCGCTCGAGGCACTGCAGTAGTAGTTTTCTCCGCTCACTGCCCCGCCAGTGCTCTCTCCGTGAAGGCAGAGAAGGCGGACGGCACGGAGTAGACATCCCGGATCTCCCGGATCTCCGCGAGGAAGATCCCTTCTCCGGAAGGAGAAGGTGCCAGTTCGTCCGCGCGGACCTCGTATCCTGTCATATGCCACTCCCGGTGAGTGAAAATGTGCTTCGCCGGCGGAAGCGCCTGAATGCGGAGCGGCGTGAAGCCGAGCCGCCGGACAAATGTCTCTGCTTCTCTCCCGTCAAGATGACCTTCCGTATTCGGGAACTCATACAGCCCTGCGAGCAGTCCTTTCGCAGGGCGTTTTCTGAGCGCGATCCTCTCGTCGTCCCGGATCAGGAACACGGTCAGTTCCTGGACGGTGCGGCTTTTTTTGGCCGGCATCACCGGAAATGAGAGCTCCTCCCCGCGCGCGTGTGCCTCGCACAGGCCGCTCCAGGGGCATTCCCCGCACAGCGGGGCCCCGTTTGGCAGGCAGAGTGTGGCACCGAGGTCCATCAGCGCCTGGTTGACGTCGCCGGGCACGTTCCGGCCGGGGCACTCCGTCCTCAGCATCGGGAGGAAATACCCGGCTGCCGCCCTCTTCGCCGCCTCCGAGCGGCTGTCTTCCCCGTATGCCGTCATCCGGGCAAACACGCGCAGAAGATTTCCGTCGACCGCGGGGACCGCTTTCCCGAAAGCGATCGAGGCGATCGCCGCCGCCGTGTACGGCCCGATCCCGGCGAGCCTGATGAGTTCTTCCTCGCTCCGCGGCATCTCTCCGCCGTATTCTTCCGTGATCTGCACAGCCGCTTTATGAAGGTTGCGCACACGGCTGTAGTAGCCCAGACCTTCCCAGAGCTTTAAGTACTCGTCTTCCTGAGCTTCAGCGAGCGAAGCGATGTCCGGAAGCGCCTCGAGAAAACGTGCATAATACTCCTTCACCGCCTCGACCCTCGTCTGCTGGAGCATGATCTCCGAAAGCCAGACGTGATAAGGCGACGGGTCCTCACGCCACGGCAGGACGCGCCGGTTCGCATCATACCAGGCAAGCAGCTGTCCTGTTTGCGTTGTGGAATCGATTGTCATAAAATCATTATACGATATTTGAGAAAGTACACGGTCAGAGGTTTATGCAGTCATCCGCCGCCTACGGCTTTCGAAATTTTAATGAATTGGTTCCCGATGTGGTCAGAAGCCGCATCCTGCCCGCCGCGGATACCCGGTTCGCGGTGACGGGCGAGTTTTTCTCCGAGGCGAAGAATCACTGCGGCGCGGTCTGCGCGACCAATGTCCTTCTGTACTTCCGGGCTGTCGCCGGCATTCCGGTGCGTTCTGCCGCGGAGAGGCACCGGATCTTTGCCGCGGTCCATGACGTCGTCGGCAACGGGCCCATCTTTTCCCTTCAGAAAAAGATCTCCCGCTGCCCCTTCATAGCGGTCCGCGGGAAAAAGCTGCACGGGATCCCGGAACTGGTCTCAGCCCTTGACCACGGCCTCCCCTGTATCCTGCTTCTGGCAAACGGCCTGTTCGACTGGCACTGGGTGCTCTGCGTCGGTTACCTGATCATCCGTGAGAACGGAAAAGAGAAGATCTGCCTGCGCCTCGCCGACAGCTGGACGCCGTTCAGCGACACCCTGTATGAGCCCGGCGTCGGTTCCAGGATCCTGTCGATGACGGCATACCGGCATAAATAGAGATTATAGTTAATTGAAATTATCGTCTTCTTGTTTTATTATAGATTAGCATGTGTTTCCGGAGGATCGGTTCCGGAACGGGAACATGCATCCCAAGCGCTTTAGAGGTTTTCAGTCATGCCGGATATGACGACGCCCAGAGAGATACACGATTATTATAAAAAGCTCGCCTTTCCGCTCCTTTGGGAAGCGCTTTTTGTCGTTTCCTATATCCTCTTTCCCGCTTATTCCCTTTATCTGCAGCTGGCATTCTATGCGGGGATCATCTTCTGGTTCCGGCGCGATTTCTCCTTTCGAGAACTTTCCGAAAATGCGGCCAAGGGTGGTGTCCGCTTCTGGGGGCCGGTCGTAATCACCGCCGCAGCCATGTGGGCCGTCTTCCGGCTGGTCAACACCATGGAGGCTCTTCTGATCCCTTTTCTTGACGACGGTATGATCCAGATCCGCGTCATGAGTTCTTTTACTACTTTCGAGTCGATCCTGAACATCCTTCTGTATGCTGCCGCCATGATCCTTCTTCCGCCGCTGGCGGAGGGCCTGTTCTTCCGGAAAGCGGTGATCTGTTCTCCGGAACTCGATATCATGCCTTTCACTGTCCTGATCGGCCTGTTCCTGTGCGCGGTCTCTCACGCGCTCGACTGGCCGGGGATCATAGAAATGTTCCTGATCGCACTGCCGGTAACCATCTGCTATGTGCTGACCAGGAACATCTACATTTCAATTACGGCTCATTTTCTTTTCCAGCTCGTGACCAACGTCTACTACGTCGGTTACGCGATCGCCCGCATCATTACCCGCTGAGCGGGGAAACCCATTCTTTTATCCTGAAACATCAGTCTTCCAGGGAACGTGTCTTCTTGACGACGACCGTGGAGTCGTAGCATGTGAAGATCTCGTCGACCATTGCCTTGTCCAGCTTCGGTGTGATGAGGCTCACGAGCGGGACGACGACGAGTCCGAGCAGCATGGTCACAGCGCCTGCGTTGATGGGTGACTTGATGAAGTGCAGCTTCATGTTCGCGACGGTGAAGAGAACGCCGATCGCGTAGCTCACCCAGACGGAAGCATTCGTGATCTTCTTGGAGTACCGGCCATACATGAACGGTGCGAGGAAAGCGCCTGCCAGCGCGCCCCATGACACACCCATGAGCTGTGCGATGAAGGTCGGGGGATTGAAGGCGATCACGACTGAGATGATCACGAAGACCGCTACCAGTACCCTCATGACGACCATCTGCTGCTTCTCGTCCATGTCTTTCCATACCGTCACTTTTAACAGGTCAAGCGTCAGCGTGGAGCTCGAAGTCAGGACCAGTGAGGAAAGCGTCGACATGGAAGCCGAGAGGACCAGGACGACCGTGATGCCGATCAGGATATCGGGCAGCGTGAGCAGCATCTGCGGCACGATCGTGTCGTATGCAATGTTTCCGTTTGCGCCGTAGATCGCGGGGGAATCGAACAGTCTTCCGAAACCGCCCAGGAAATAGCAGCCGCCGGCGATCACGATCGCGAAGAACGTCGATACGATGGTTCCGGTGCGGACCGACTTCTCATCCTTGATCGTGTAGAACTTATGCACCATCTGCGGCAGTCCCCAGGTGCCGAGGGAAGTCAGTATGACGACACCGAGCAGGTTCAGCGGATCCGGCCCGAAGAAGGACGTCAGAAGGCCCTGGGAGCCCGCGAGCTGCGGCGTGACCGTATCTTCGGGGTAGATTTCGGACAGCTGCCGGATCGCGTTCAGGAACCCTCCCTGGCTCTTCAGGACGGCCAGGATGATCGAAGTGATGCCGATCAGCATGATGATGCCCTGAATGAAGTCATTGAGCGCCGTCGCCGTGTAGCCGCCGGCGATGACATATACACCGGTCAGAAGCGCCATCACGACCACGCAGATCTTGTAGTCGATGGAAAAGGCCATACCGAACAGCCTCGAAAGACCGTTGTATACGGATGCCGTGTAAGGGATCAGGAAAATGAAAGCGATGACCGAGCCGACGATCTGAAGCGCCTTGGAGTCATATCTCTTGGCGAAGAACTCCGGCATCGTCCTCGCGTCCAGCTTCTGGGTCATGACGCGCGTCCTGCGCCCCAGGATAAGCCATGCCAGAAGGCTGCCGATGAATGCGTTCCCGAGGCCGACCCATGTTGAGGAGAGACCGTACTTCCAGCCGAACTGGCCAGCGTAACCGATAAACACGACGGCCGAGAAATAAGACGTGCCAAATGCAAAAGCCGTGAGCCAGGGGCCTACATTCCTGCCGCCGAGTACGTAGTCATTGACACCGGCGGTCCGTTTCGCAGACCAGAGACCCACGGCGATCATCACGCCGAAGAATACGATCAACATCAGAATTTTCGCTGCCATTTTCTGTACCTCCTCATGTTGTTGAATGGCACGCGCCGGTCTCCTCCGTGCCTGACCCGCAGATGTCCTCACCAGCGGCTCTTCTCTGGCACTTTAGCGCACCAACGCGTTTAAGCGTTTAAGCGTCAACGTGTGAAAGCAATTGTAAGACAAAAAAAGAGGTCAGTCAACCTCTTCTTTTGTATTGAATCCTGTACAATCCGATCCGCCACCGAAGCAGTTTCCGCTGTGTACCTTGTTTTCCGGCCGTTGCCGGGATCAGAGCACCGTGTGCTCGGCGTCTCTTCCTTCGGCAAAGGCGAGCGGTCCGGCGAGGCATCCTTCCGTCATGTAGCGGACTGCCTGTTCCGTGTAGAACGCCGTGTGCGGGCTCATGATGACATTCGGGAAAGAGCGCAGCACTGCCATGCCCCTGTTCGCAATCGGCTTTCCTTCGAGGTTGGCGTAATACAGGCCGTCCTCCACTTCCAGCACGTCGAGCGCCGCGGCGCCTACCTTGCCGGACTCGATCGCGCTGATCAGCGCGTCGGTATCTATCAGTTTGCCGCGCGCCGTGTTGATGATGACGACGCCCTTTTTCATCTTCGCAAACGCCTCCGCGTTCAGGAGGTGGTGGTTTTCCTCTGTGGCGTTGGTGTGGAGAGTGATGATGTCAGACTCTTTGAACAGCGTATCCAGATCCGTGTACTCGGCGTATTGCGCCGCCTCCTCATTGCGGTAAGGGTCGTAGCACAGGATCCGGCAGCCGAAGCCGGACAGGTGCCGGATGACCGTTCCGCCGATCTTGCCCGTCCCGATCACGCCGACCGTGGAAAAGCTGATATCCTTTCCGATCTTGCCTTCCAGAGAGAAATCCTGTACGCCCGCGCGTCCCATGATCTGCATGATCCTGCGCTGGCACATCATCATCAGCATGATCGCGTAGTTCGCGACGCCGGACGGGGGATACGCGACGTTGGATACGCGCATGCCCAGTTCCTTCGCCATCTCCAGATCCACATGGTCGTAGCCGATGGAATTGCAGCTGATATACTTCACGCCGCGGTCCGCAAAAGCCTGCAGCATCTCCGCGCCCATGTCGCTGGGCGTGACGCAGACCGCGTCATACCCTGCCGCGAGATCGACGCCGTCCGTCGCGGGATATCCGGTCGTCCATCCCATGCGGATGTCATGCTCCGCCGCGTAGCGCTCCGCGATCGGGAGCATGTCGTAGGGCCGCATGCAGTAGAAAAAGACGGAGACCTTCTCCTTCTTCGGTTCCTCCTCTTGCGCTGCTTCCGGCGCCTCCTCTGCCTCAGGCTCTTCCGGCACGTTTTCGTCCTTCCCGGACTCGATCTCATAATGCATCTCGGCGTCCAGGCAAACGCGGTCCAGCGCCTCCAGATAGTCCGTGAGCTCCGGCACGTTTGCCGCCGCCTCGTCCTGTCCGGTCACCGTCAGCATCGCCCGGTACTCCGAGAGCAGGTCATAAAGCGCGTCCAGGTTCATCCCGTAGTAATCCGGAAGGCCGAGCGCCTTCTTCAGCAGACGGTGCAGTTCCTCTTTCGACCGCACATAGCTGATATCCACCAGGTAATCTTTTCCGTGTTCCATTTCGTTTTCTCCGTGGCCGCTTGTGCCGCGGCCTGTTCCTTAAGAGTGTTCCTTAAGCCTTTTTTCAGTATAGCTGAGTGAACGTCTCATAGTGGTCGTCCGTGTAATAGATCCTTCCATCGTCGGAAAAGATGATCCGCTTCGCCCCGCGGCTTTTCCTCCCGGCCGTGCCGATGTCGCACTCATGGTAATCGACTCCCTTGACCTTCGGGAGCTTTTTTTCGTAATTGCCGAAGTAGTCGCCGCCGATGCTCATCCCGGGCGCGTAAGGTTCAAGAGAACCTCCCGGCCAGCCGAGCTTCTGCGCCTCCTTCTTGGTGATGTAGTTGCCGGGCAGATGCCCGTAAGTGTGAATGTACAGCGCGACTTCATCCTTGCTGTCGTACCACCCGTCCTCGTCGATCGCGGGATTTTTCTTTGCGGATTTGCTCTCTTCCTTCGCGGGCTTGCTGTCTTCCTTCGCCTGCCCGGACACCGTCTCGGAAGAAAGTGCTTCCTTCGCCTTGTCAGCTGCTGCCTTTGCTTCTTCCGGATCCGCTCCGGCCGCTTCCAGCACTGACTCCGCCAGATTCTGCGCGTTCTCCGGATCTTCTCCCGCGGTCTGCAGGATCGCGTTAACGAGATCCTGTACTCCCTCCGGGTCTTCTCCGGCTGACTGCAGGACGGACTCCGCTATCTCCTGCAGCTGCTCCGGATGCTGTCCGGCAGCCTCCAGAAGTTCCTTCGCGAGATCCTGCTCCGGCTCGGCGAGTTCGAATTCCGTCTTTTCCGGCGCCGCCTGCGGCGGCTCTTTCTGCGCGTTCTGTCCGCCCTTCCCGCATCCCGTAATAAGCGAGAGCATAAGGAGCGCGGCTGCGAGCCACAGCCCCGGCAGAAAGCGTTTCTTCTGTTTCCCGTCCTGTTTTGTCATGATCATTCTCAGCCCTCTCGTTCCAGCTTTTCCCGGCAGATCGCGAGGATCGCTTCCGTGACCTCTTCGATCGTCATGTCGGAGCTGTCGATGTAGACCGCGTCGTCCGCCTGCTTCAGCGGTGCGATGGGTCTCGTCATATCGCGGTGGTCGCGCTCCCTGATCTCGGCTTCGATCTTCGCGAGATCCGCTTCCTGGCCTTTTTCCACAAGTTCCTTGTACCGGCGCATCCCCCTGACTTCCACGCTCGCGGTGAGATAGATCTTCACCTGGGCGTCGGGCAGAATGACCGTCCCGATGTCGCGGCCGTCCATGACGACGTTCTGTTTCGCGGCCAGCTGCCGCTGCAGATCCGCCATCTTCGCTCTCACGTCCGGGTTCACGCTGCTCACGGAGGCCATGTTGCCGACTTCCTCCGTGCGCAGGTAAGGCGTCACGTTCTCGCCGTTTAAGAGGACGACCTGCTCTCCGTCCCGGTATTCGATCGTGATGTCCGCACTCTGCGCGTCGCGCGAGATCGCTTCCGCGTCCGTGGTGTCTGTTCCCATGTGGATCAGGTGGATCGCCATCGCGCGGAACATCGCCCCCGTGTCGACATAGATATACTGAAGCGTCTTTGCGACTCTTTTCGCGATCGTGCTCTTTCCGGCGCCAGCGGGGCCGTCGATCGCAATGTTGACCGTTCTGTTCATGTCATTCCATCTCCTTATCAGTACAGACAAAGCCTGTTTTTTCCTTCATCATTATGCGGAACGCGCCTTAGTCCCGCGCTCCCGGCTCTGCAGCAGCACGGACGCGGCTCCCGTCATTCCTGCACTCCGGTCTCTTCCGTATTCCGCACGAGTCTCGTCAGGATCTTGCGCAGCTGTTTCCTTTCCTTGTCGGAAAGGACCGCAAACATGCTCTCTTCGTCCTTCTCCTGCAGCGTGTTCAGAACTTCCTCTCCCTTCGGCGTGATCCCGAGAAGGAGCTTTCGCCTGTCTTCTTTGCTTTTCGTCCTTCGGATCCAGCCTTTCTCTTCCATCTTGCCCGTTGTTTCCGACAGGCTCCCGGAGCGGATCCCGAGCCTTTCCTGGAGATCGCGCTGGCTGGTCATTCCGTCCTTCCTGAGGATCCGAAGGATGCGGTACTGCGCGTCGGAACCGCCCGCCTTCCTGCGGATCGCGTAAGCCACCTGGAAAAGCATTGGCGCCAGTGCTGCCTGTTCCTTCTCCTTGCCGGCTTTCTTGTTCTTTTTCTTTTCAGTCACTTCTTTGCTGATCTTCATATCCGGTCCTCCCGGCCAAAGATATTACAAGGTACCTTTATGATTTTCCCCCTGATCCGATCCGTCTGTCAATGGATACCGCCGGCTCTGCAGCGAGAAAACGGCAGCAGACACCCCGGCAGGAAAACGGGGATCCTTTTCAGAGTTTCGCCGCTCCCAGAAGGATATCCGCGGAGATGGAAGGGATCCTCCCCAGCGCATCGGGTCCCACGTTGAGAAGGTAGTTGATCCCGAGCTCCTTCAGGTGTTTCCTCGTGCGGGCGATCTCCTCCGGTGTCTTCCAGCTGTGATCGAAATACTTGAATCCCCACGTATCGTTCAGCGTGGCTGCGGCCTCATAGAGTCCGTATGGAGAGTACTTGAAGCCGTCCAGGCTGTTCATGTCGCTCTCCTCCTCGGACAAGGGCTGATCCGGGAGCTTCTCCGGAATCTCGTTGTCCCCGAGAGATACGTAGTCGAAGGCGCCGTTCCCGATGCGGGAGTTGATCAGGCACGCCGGCTGGTATTCTTTGACCATGTGATAGAGTTCCAGGCTCTGCTCCTTCCGGATCGTGTGCGGCACGTCGAACCAGATGAGACACAGGTCGCCATAGCCGGTCAGGATCTCCTTCACCTGGGGCTTGATCTTCTCCTCGAAGCAGCGGTCAAAGACCTTTTTCTCCTTGTCCGGGAAATCCCAGGAATTCTCCCAGCTCACACCGTCGCACGGGGCGCTGTTGGTGTATCCGCCGCCGTCCGGGTGGGACCAGTCCAGCTCCTGTGAGTAATACAGTCCCATCTTCAGGCCGTGCTTATAGCAGGCTTCCGCAAGTTCTCCCACGACGTCCCGGCCGAACGGTGTCGCATCGACGACGTTGAACGGATCTGCCTTGGATCGGAACATCGCAAAGCCGTCATGGTGCTTCGACGTGAATACGAAGTACTTCATCCCCGCTTCCTTCGCGAGGCGGATCCACTCGTCCGCGTTAAAATACACCGGATTGAAGATCTTCGCGAGCGCGTGATACTCCTCATTCGGGATCGCGAGGTTCGCCTGGATCCATTCGCCGTAATGCGGCACTCTCTTTCCCCGGTACTCTCCCATAAGGATGCTGTACAGACCCCAGTGCGCCATCATGCCGTACTGCGCCTCTTTGAACCACTCGTGCTGCTTCATGTGTGATTTCCTCCGACAGTCTCCCGGATCCATAGTATAATGTATCTGATCGCAGAAACGATCCGGCGTTTTGATCTCTTCGCTTTCCCGCACAGCCTCACTGCCGGGAACAGGTTTATGCGCTGAATCCTATTATCTCATAATCAATTGTGCACAGAAAGGTGGTACCTATGGATCTTCTGAGTTTACTCCTCGGCACGATGACCGCTGACAGTACGGTGGACACCCTGTCCGAAAAAAGCGGCGCTTCTTCCGCCATGACGCGGAAGCTCCTCATGCTGGCGATCCCGCTGCTCCTGAAAGCTCTCACGAACAACGCGCAGTCGCCTTCCGGCGCTTCTTCCCTTCTCGGGGCGCTCTCCCAGCACACAAGCACGGATACGCTTCAGCATCAGATCGAGCTCGCCGATCCGTCCGACGGACAGGCGATCATCGGCCACATCCTCGGCGGCAGCACACAGAACGCGGTCAGCCAGCTCTCGCTGCAGTCCGGTATGAGTGGTGACCAGGTCAGCTCCACGCTGAACAATCTCGCACCAGCGCTCCTGTCCGGCCTGTCCGCCGCCAGCAGCAGTGCCTCCCAGAACAACGGGATCGCGGACATTGCCTCGCTCGCCCCGATGTTCGGCGCTCCAGCGGGACTCAGCACTTCATCATCCTCTGCGGCTTCCGACAGCCTCGGCCTCATCACTTCCATCCTCGGCGGCAGCAAGCCGAAGCCGTCGTCCTCCCCGCTTGGCCTTCTTGGCGCACTGTTCGGGAAAAAGAAGAAGAAAAAGGAAGAAGATCTGGGTTCCATCGACGGTTCCGCGCTCCTGAGCCTTCTGTTGAACGCGAGATAAAAAGACATACACTGTGGCATTGAAAAGAGGGGGCGCTGCCCCCTCTTTCATGTCTGTCTGCTGTACCATATTCTCCGTTTTCCAGACCGGATACCGCATCAGTCCTTCCGCATCTGCATGCCGGCGCGCAGGAACCGGAACATCCGGACCGCGCCGAGGTAATACAGTTCTTCCGCCCTCTCCAGCGCTTCATCGAGCGGCATCGGCGCATCCACGGTCGTCATCAGCGACTCGATGCCGAAGTCAAAGATCTTTGCCGCATCCCTGCCGAGCGAGCCGGACAGGCCGACGGCCGGAACTCCTTTCACCTTCGCGCGGGATCCGACGCCCTGCATGACCTTGCCGAAGCAGCTCTGCCAGTCGGTTCTGCCCTCTCCCGTCACGACGAGATCGACACCCTCCAGCCTCCGGTCGAAACCGATGAGATCCAGTACAGTCTCAATACCCGACTTCATCTCTCCGCCGAGGAAGACCATCAGTGCCGTCCCGAGGCCTCCGGCGGCGCCTGCCCCTTGGATCGCGTCGGGATCGATGCCGAACTGCTTCCGGATAATATCCCGGTAATTGATCATGCCCGCTTCCAGCCGGTCTCTGATCTCCGGCGTCGCGCCTTTCTGCGGGCCGAAGGTGAAGGTCGCCCCGTTCTCACCGCACAGCGGATTCGTGACGTCACACATGACGGTGATCTTCGTCTGGTGGATGCGCGGGTCTAGCCCCGAGGTGTCGATCAGGCTGACCTTTTCCAGGTCCTGTCCTCGTCCCTCCAGTTCATTCCCGTCTTTGTCCAGAAAGCGGACCCCGAGTGCCCTGGCGCACCCCATGCCGCCGTCGTTGGTCGCGCTGCCGCCGATCGCGATAGCGATCTGTGTGAATCCCTTGTCCAGTGCATCCCGGATCATTTCACCCGTGCCGAAGCTCGTGGTATGAAGCGGATTCCTCTTTTCCGGAGGGACCATCGGAAGGCCGGACGCTGCCGCCATCTCCAACACCGCGCGATGCCCGTCCAGTTTCCCGTAATACGCCGCTGTCTCCTCCATCAGAGGGCCATGGACCGGGACTAAGATCTTCTCTCCGTGCTCCGCCGAGATCACGGCATCCGTCGTCCCCTCGCCTCCGTCGGCGACCGCGACGCTTGCGCACTCGACCTCTCCGAACACTTCACCGGCAGCCTTCTCGAGCAGGACCGCCGTCTGTTCACTGGACAGAGTTCCCTTGAAAGAATCCGAAGCAAATAGCAGTTTCATATGCCCTCCTTATTGATCACCTTATCTTGCCCTCACTCCGCTTCCGTCAGCGTGGAGCGGTTCCCCAGCAGCACGCCCTTGCCGTCGTCCTCATAACACAGGCGCCAGAGGCCTTCCTCCGCGCCGCTGTCCATCCTGACCCAGCGGACCGGCCAGTCCTCACTGTTCTTGTCCTCCGTGTCGTAGTTGAAGAGATAGTCCTTTCCCAGCACCTCGGAGCCGTCCTCCGCGTACAGATAGGGCTCGAACCAGCCCACGGTCGGAAAATCAAATCGGTATCCATGTTCCGTGGGTGTGACCGTCACATCCGTGCCGGGAACATGCTCTCTTTCCTCGACGAGGATCTCCCCGTCATCGGAATCCGAGTTCTCCCTCCTGCTGAAGGAAGTAAACCGGATGCGGAACGGTCCCAGATCTCCGTATGACGACCGGGCGTAATCAAGGGAACGGGAATAGATCTCCAGATCCTGTCCGGACGCGTACACGACGACGTTGTCCGGGAGGATCCCGTATTCATCGCGCATCTGCCGCGCCTTTTCCAGACGGATGCCGGACAGGTCCATCCCCTCCGGAAGGTAGTACCAGTGGTGCAGCCCGATCAGCGGGCGTCCCTCCGGTTCCCTCACGAACTCTTCCAGCCTTTTTCCCGAGAGCACGGTCTCCGCCGGCAGGCCGGCATATGCAAAGCTGTCATGGCCCACGCGCCGCTCCGTCCCCGGGGCAAGCGTCGGAAGAACGAGCCACGCGAAGCCCTCCGTGCCGGCATAAGTCTCATAGCCGTTTCCGAATCCAAACCGCTCCGCGACGCAGCTGACACAGGCGTCCCTGAATTCTGTTTCGTTCTCTTCTGTCAGGCCGAAATATACCTCTCCTGTCACGGCGTTGATGAGAAAATCCTGTTCCCCGCCCTCATCGCTTCTGAACTTCCCGGCCACATAATCGCTGAGGTATCGCGGGCCACTCGGATAGTAATCAATGTGGTTCCCCGTCCCGGTGATCTCCGCACCCGGGCCATTCTCCGCAAGGCAGGACTGCATCTTCTGCGTGCCGCTTTCCAGGAGCTGTTTTGCCTCATCCTCCCGGTACTGCTCTCCCGTGCAGGCGCTAAGGAGCAGGCAGACGAGCGCCGCCAGGATCCCGGCAAGAAGGCGTTTTGAGGCATCCGGCACTATGCTTTTCCCTGCAGTAACGCGCATGTTATCCTCTTCCTCTCTTTCCATGGCTGCTTCTTCCCATTTCTCCCGTCTTTATTGTCGCCGCATACGCGCTGTTGCACAAGCCGAG
>JAEEGL011352195.1_pt1 | contig 20185 bp, 15 predicted proteins | sample 9134231 | NCBI WGS metagenome assembly JAEEGL01 (sample SAMN16246548, study PRJNA631951) | gut metagenome | biome: gut microbiome; feature: rumen; material: fiber-attached | host: Bos | place: Iran: Karaj | collected 2018-10
TACCCACTCCCGAACAGCCTTCCAAGAAGAAGTCCAAGAAGCAGCAGTCGGCTCCCGTAGCCCTGACGCTTGGTCTGCAAAGCGAGAATCCCGATGCCTACCAGATTACCGTTGGCAAGCAGGGCGTCACCATCCAGGGCGCTTCCGAGAGCGGTGTCTTCTACGGCATCCAGACACTGCGCAAGAGCATCGCCGCCGAGCCTGGCGATACCGTAGCCCTGCCCTGGGCTGTTGTCAGTGCCGAGCCACGTTTCCTCTATCGCGGCACGATGCTCGACTGTGCCCGCCATTTCTTCCCCCTCGAGTTCGTGAAGACATATATCGACATCCTGGCCCTACACGGCGTTAACAAGTTCCATTGGCACCTGACCGACGACCAAGGCTGGCGTCCCGAGATCAAGGCTCTGCCCGACCTGGCCCGCAAGGCGAGCTACCGCCCCTACACGATTGTGGGTAAGAACATAGGTCTCGCAGACCCCGCCAACACAATCTACGACGACACGCCCGAACAGGGGTTCTACACCCAGGCTGAGATGCGCGAGATTGTGCAGTACGCTGCCGAGCGCTATATCACTGTCATTCCCGAGATCGACCTGCCCGGCCACATGGTTGCGGCCCTCAGCGTCTATCCCGAACTGGGCTGTACCGGCGGTCCCTATTTTGTACGTCCCTACTGGGGTGTTGACCCCGATGTACTCTGCGCCGGCAATCCCAAGACACTGGAGTTCATCAAGACCGTGCTGGGAGAGATATGCGAGGTGTTCCCCAGCAAGTACATCCATATCGGAGGCGACGAAAGTCCGCGCACCCGCTGGAAGACCTGCCCCAAATGCCAGGCCAAGATGAAGGAGAAAGGCCTGACCCAAGAGGCTCAGCTGCAGAGCGAGATCAACAAGGAGGTAGAGAAGTTCCTCACCTCTAAGGGTCGCGAGCTAATCGGATGGGACGAGATACTGGAGGGCGGCCTGTCCGAGAACGCTACTGTCATGAGCTGGCGCGGCTTCAAAGGCGGCATAGAGGCAGCCCGTCAGCACCACCGCGTTATCATGACTCCCACCAGCCATTGCTACATCGATTACTACCAGCTAAAGAACCACGACCAGCAGCCCCTGGCCATCGGCGGCTATCTGCCCCTGAGCAAGGTCTATGAGCTGGAACCCGTGCCCAGCGAGCTGAGCGAGGAAGAGGGCAAATTCATCCTGGGGGCCCAGTGTAACCTATGGACCGAGTACGTAGCCAGCCCAGACCACGCGATGTACATGCTCCTGCCCCGCCTGGCCGCCATCGCCGAGGTGCAGTGGATGCAGCCCGAGGCCAAGAACTACGAGCAGTTCACGGGTCGCCTGAGCGACTTGCAGCGCGTCTATCGCAAGCAAGGCTATAAGTACTGTGCTACCTATGAATAAAGAGACAGAAATAGAACTTGCAGACCTGACTACCGGCTATGGCCGGCACGCCGTCACAAGTCACATCCATGCTGTTCTGCGGCCCGGGCAACTCATATCTCTGCTCGGGCCCAACGGCGTGGGCAAAAGTACCCTGCTGCGCACCCTCGGCGCATTCCAGCCGCCCCTCGGAGGACAGATACTGGTGGGCGGACAGCCAGTCAGCGAGATGACCTCTGCCCAGCTGAGCCGCATCATCGGTGTTGTACTTACCGAACGGCCCGACATCCAGAACATGACGGTCCGCGAGATGGTCAGCATGGGCAGAAGCCCCTACACAGGCTTTTGGGGACGCCTGACACCTCAGGATGAAACCCTCGTTGACGAAGCCATGCAGCAGACAGGGATAACCTTCCTTTCCGACCGCATGATAAACACCCTGAGCGACGGCGAGCGCCAGAAGGTGATGATAGCCAAGGCGCTGGCACAGCACACCCCCATTATTCTGCTCGACGAGCCGACTGCCTTTCTGGACTTCCCCAGCAAGGTGGAAATGATGCGCCTGCTCGGCCGCCTGGCACACCAGATGCAGAAGATCATCTTCCTCAGCACGCACGATGTGGAAATGGCCCTCCAACTCTCAGACAGCCTTTGGCTTATGACTAAAGAAGGCATCACCACAGGCACACCTTCCCAGCTGGCCCAGGACGGCACCATCGCTCGCTTCATCCAATGCGAAGGTGTGCTATTCGATGCCGCCACCCTCACTCTGCGAATCGGATGAGGGACATCGGTTCATGGCTCCGCCAGCAGCTGGGAGGCCGCGCCCAGAAACTGTCCGTCAGTTCGGGCCTTTCTTGCCCCAACCGCGACGGCACCCTGGGCACAGGCGGATGCACCTTCTGCCAGAACAGGGCCTTCACTCCCTCCTATGCCGATCCCGCACTCAGCATCACCGCTCAGCTCGAAGCCGGGAAACGCTTCTTTGCCCCCAGCCCCCTTTACCTGGCCTACTTCCAGTCTTTCAGCAACACCTATTCATCCCTTCCCCGCTTGAGGGAAATGTACGAGGAGGCTCTTTCCGTCCCCGATATCGCCGGACTGGTCATCGCTACACGTCCCGACTGCATCTCCCCTGCCCTGCTCGACTATTTTGAAAACCTCTCCCGCCGCACCTTCCTGCTCATCGAGTACGGCATAGAGAGCGCAAGCGACGATACGCTGCGCCGCATCCGCCGGGGCCACACCTTTCAGCAGTCGCAGGAAGCAGTCCGCCTCACTGCCGGGCGGGGCATCGCCGTGGGCGGGCACATCATCCTGGGCTTCCCCTGGGAAGACCATGCAGAGCTAATGCGGCAGGCCGACCTCATTGCGCAGTTGCCCCTCACCACCCTGAAGCTCCATCAACTGCAAATCATCCGCGGCACAGAGATGGCCCGCCAGTACGAGGCCGCTCCCTGGCCCATGCCTACTGCCCTGGAATATGCCCGCCTGGTAGTCGAGTACGTCAGCCACCTCCCCTCTTCCCTCGTCCTCGACCGCTTCGTCAGCCAGAGTCCGCCCGAAATGGTCATTGCGCCCCGCTGGGGAATCAAGAGCAGCGAGTTCGACAAACTGCTTCATCTTGAAAGCAGATAAGTGTGCAATTCTTTTCCGTCCAAGCCTGATTTCATCCTCTATCCGATAGGTGAAATGAAGAAAGCCGGGAAGACCATGTTCCTAAAAACGACACTATAGCCCAGCAACATAATCCAGGCGGTAAGCCATCCAACAAGATGAACTATACGACAGAAAAGTGCCTGCATGCCCAAGGATTTTTTATTGCTGGGCCAGCAACACAAGTTGCTGGGCGAGCAACATAAGTTGTTGGGCTGGCAACATAAGTTGCTGGGCTGGCAACATAAATTACTCAGGCATGCAAATAAAGTTGCTCAGGCTAGGAGAAGAAGATGTTTAGGCAAGCGGAAAAAGTTGAAAAGGCTAAAGGGAATAAGAAGAAAAGGCTAAAGGCAAAAAATGCTTAGGCATGCAAGAAAGATGAGAAGAAGGGGGCGCTGTTCACAAAAGAGAATAGCGCCCCCTACTCTATTCATATTACGTTCACTCATATTACGTTCATTCTCAGAGCCTGGCGAGGGAGATGATAGTTTTCTGTCCCTTTATCTTCTGCCCCTTCACGCGCTCCAGAAGGCTACGTACCACATCACGCTCCACAGCTACAAAGGCCCAGTCGGGCATTACGTCTATGCGGCCCACCTGTTCGCGGCCTAGTCCGCCTACCTTTGTCAGGAAGCCCAGTACATCCACGCGGTTCACCTTGTCTCTTCGTCCACGCCCGATATAGAGCGTCACCCACTTAGGCTTCGACGGGGCTGGCACTTGTTCGGGAATCAGGAATGCTTCGGGATTAGCCTGAACATAGTCGGGAACGTGCTCCTCGGGGCCCAGCAACAGGTAGGCACACCCCTTGGCATCCCAACGGGCTGTGCGACCATTGCGATGAATATATGCCTCTTCATTCAGAGGCAGATGGTAGTGAATGACATTGTCCGTCTGAGTGATATCGAGACCGCGAGAAGCCAGGTCAGTACTGACTAGCACATTGCACGAACCATTCGAGAATCGGAACAGGGCCCGTTCCCGGTCTCGCTGTTCCATTCCGCCGTGAAAGACATCCGCACTTATCCCGTTTTCCTGCAAGAAGTGTCCCACTCGCTCTACGCTCTCACGATAATTGACAAACACAAGGCTGTTCTGCTGGCCCAATGTGCAGAGTAGGGCAAAGAGCGTCTCCAGCTTATCCTTCTGGGGTGATTTCACAAGCCGCAGCTCTATACGGTCGGGCACTTGCTCAGACTCATCCAGATAATCCAGCCGGCAGGCATTACCGGCATCCACGAAATCAGGTATAGAGGGACTGTCCGTAGCACTGAGCAGGACACGTTTCCGGGCAGCTGGCAATGCGGCCAGTATAGCACTCATCTGATCATGGAAGCCCTGCTCGAGGCACTTGTCGAACTCGTCTATTACAAGTGTGCCGATGCGCCCTGTCTGGAAGTTCTGCTTCTGAATGTGATCCAAGACACGTCCGGGCGTACCAATAATAACATGCGGTTTCAACTGCCGGATAATGCGATGCTCGTCCATAGCCGGCCGGCCTCCGTGACAGGCTACTGCCCGAGCCTCGCCCGTCAGGGCTTTGAGCACAGAAAGAGTCTGCTGGGCCAACTCGCGCGAAGGAACAAGAACCAGGGCCTGGGGCTCTTCTCCAACATCATGCATCTGCTCCAACAGGGGGAGCATATACGCCAGCGTTTTTCCACTGCCTGTGGCACTGAGAAGAACCAGGGAAGAATGACGCCGATAGAGGCTGAGCATATCCTGCTGCATGGCGTTTAGCTGTTCAACGCCCAACTTGCTGAGTGTGTAATTCATAAGCGTTAAGGACAATTACCTCAGGAAATAGTCAACAAGGAAATAGACACCAAGTGAAAGAAGCCAGCCCAAGAACACCTTAGCCGTCACGTTGCGGAGATACCACCAAATCGTTACGTCCTCACTTTTCAAAAGGGCATAGCCTGCGGTATTGCCGATAGGGAGGAGCAGTCCGCCCACGCATCCGCTCAGGGCTATGAGGTGCCAGTACTGCCCGTTCTGGGTGAAGCTGAGGAGGTAGTCGCTCAGAGCTGCACTCTCAGGCAGAACGGAATAAATGGAAATACCGCTTAGCACCAAGGCTATATTGTCCATTACCGAGCTGACAACACCGACGAAAAGAGACATGAGGTAGATGTTATGGATATGCTGGTCGCACCATCGGGCTGCATGATCCATAGCTCCAACCTCGACGAGAGCATCCACACAAAGACCGATGCCGACAAAGAACATGATCATCTGCAACACTTCGTACTGCAGGCTCCGACTGGCGCCGATAGAAAGGGGCGGCTGATCCGAGAGAATACTCTTGCGGTTGACAACTTCATTAACAACCCACAGCACACCCAGCACACACAGCGCACCAAGGAAGGGCGGCAGCATAGTGAGGCGGTGGAAGGTGGGCACAAACCACAGACCTCCGATACCCACGAAGAGCATCATCAGACGTTGCCAGACAGGCAACGCACTGTCATCGCCCCGGAAGATAACGCCGTGCCTTTTCAAATCCACACGCTCGGGAAGCTTGGCACCAAGTAGAATAGTAGGTACTGCAGTAGCCACAAGAGCAGGCAGTACCAAGGCACCGCTATAGCTGGTGGGCGTAACCGCGCCGCGTGTCCAGATCATAAGGGAAGTAACGTCGCCAATAACCGTGAAGCAGCCCCCGCAGCTCGTCGCTATGACAATGATGCTGCCCAGCAACATGCGCTGGCGCGGATTGATGACAAGCTGTTTCAGTATCATCAGCATAACCACAGAAGCAGTCAGGTTGTCCAGATTGGCGCTCAGGATGAAACTAAAGAAGGCCAGACCCAGGACCATGCGCCAGCGGTTGCGCACCCAGCACCAGTCTTTGATAAAGTCGAAGCATCCATTGTTCTGCAGCAACTCTACGATAGCCATTGTCGAGAGCAGGTACATGACGATGGAACTGAGCTGGAACATGTGGCGTGCAAAAAGGTGGTCGGCGATGTAGCGGTTTATGTCGTTCACGGTATAGGACATGTTTCCGTCCATGAAACGGAGGAAATCGGCCTGATGCAGGTTCATGATGTACTGGGGTCCCACGCAGATGAAAAGAACCCAGCCCACAACTCCGCAGAACATGGCCACTGTAGCCTTGTTGATGCGGGTGATATGTTCGGTGCAGATGAGCACATAGCCCAAAAGCATGATAATGACTATTGCAAGCGTCATATTGGCACAATAAAGGTTAAATTCTGTGCAAAATACGTTAATTTCCACGACTTTTCCAAGCTTTAATTGGTCAATTCTCATAAAATCCTTACTTTTGCAACCAATTATGACGAGAAAGTTCCTTTTGCTTCTCATATTCCTGCCCCTGCTCGCTTTGGGGCAAAGAATATCAGTCATGGTAGGGCCTGGCTTCATTGAGATCCCTGCTGAGCTGACCCAAACGGAAATACGTCCGGGCTGGAAAATCGTTGATATACAGCTTCGCAGCCATACTACGCGTTATCTGCAGGGTCGCACGGCTCGTCAGTTCTCTGATGACCAGATGCCGGTGCTTCGCATCATGCCGGGCAAGAACGAGATGTTGGTCGATTACGCCCTCATCAGGCTGAAGCAGAGGCAAAGCTATCGGCAACTGCCCAAGCCCGATTTAAGGCAGAACGAATACGTACGCATTGAGCCGAAGAGCTTCAGCATCAGCATTGTGAATGATTCGACATTCGAATGCAAGCCATTGACCGCGCTACAGCCTGGCGCATACATTCTGACTAACGTGGCACAAAAGCCTTCTGGCGAAATGGGAGACTATTCGGTATTCCCTCTGCAAGTGCCGTAGATTAGAGTTGGGAGTCCCCTTCCCCCTAAGGGGAGAGGAGAATTAGGAGTTAGGAGTTAAACTATTAATAAATATAGAAGTATGAAAGCAAGAACATTTTTCCTGACGGCAATCCTGGCCGTAGGTATCTGGACCATGATGCCCGCAACAGCCGGTGCACAGAAGAAACAAGAAGCGCACATGTCCTATGTACTGAAGAACTTAAAGCTCGACAGCCAGACAAAAGCCAAGTTTGAACCCGTACTGAAACGCTATTACAGTGAAGTAGCTACAGCAAAATCGGAATACAAAAAACTCAAGGACAAGTACGATGAGTTGCGCGATACGGGCAAGCTTTCCGATGCCCAGTGCGATCAGCTCTTCAATGGCAAGCTGAAGCAGGAACGTGCCGAGCTGGACGTAAGGGAGAAGTACTACGCCGAGTTCAAGAAGGTACTGAGCATAAAGCAGGCCTATCAGGCCATACGTCTCTGCAACGACAAGGTCGAATAATTACTCGGCCTAATCGCGGGAAGGGAAAAAGCAGTAAACCTGTAACGACGGAACTGAAGAAGGGGGCTCAACACCCCCTTTTTCATCTTGAGAAGCGAACGGGTTTTCCTGTCTTTGCACTCTTCCTTGCAGCCTCCAGGATGCGCACAACCAAAAGATTATTCTCCAGGGAACTCAAGTCATAGGGAGGAAGCGTGATTTCGTTCCGAACCACAGCACGCAAGAAGCGGAACGAATCGTTGTAGGGAGGATCCAAACGAGGCGCTTCGAAACGTCCGCTCTGGCGACGGTCTATAAAGGTCTCCATCTGCGTAGGCGTCAGTTGGAAAATGCTACCCTTCAGACCATAGACGTACATATCCTTACGCCCCTGAGGCCAGCACCACGAAGCCATTATCTGCACGGTTGCACTGGGGTATTGCACCACTATCGTAGCATCATCATCGACCCTGGGATAGACATCGGGTTTTTTCTGCTGCAAAACGGCATATACGCTCAGCGGCTCTTGCCCCTTCAACAGCCACGTAGCCAGATTGGCACCATAGCAGCCAAAGTCCACCACAGCACCACCTCCGTTCAGCAGAGGGTCGGTGAGCCACTCCAAGAACATAGGGCCGCAACCGATTTCCTTAGGTCCTTCATGTCCGTCGTAAATGTTTATGCGCACCAAATCACCTATTTTTCCTGCATCGATGAGTTGCTTGGCATGCTGGTTCGTACTGTACCAAGTCGTCTCGTAGTTCGTAAGCACATTGATATTGTATTCCTCGGCCAGTGCGGCTATACGGCGAGCAGCTTTCCACGTTGTAGCCAAAGGCTTCTCAACCATTACGTGTACGTGGCGCGGTGCACAGGCTTCCACCACGCTAAGATGATCGTAGATGCTACCATAGGCCACTACGACCTCAGGCTTTGTCTCGTCGAGCATCTGTCCCAAATCAGCATAGAAAAGATTCTCAGGCAGACGATCTGTGAGGTCGTTCCGTTTGCGATAAGCATCGTTTGGTTCGGCTACGCCCACAATCTGGAAGTCGCCCCGGTTCATACGGCGTACCACCTCGCCAAGGTGTCCGTGGGTAATACCAGCCACCGCAAGGCGCAGAGGCATTTCATCTGCAGCCGAAACACTTATGGCCATAAAGAAAAGAATGGAGTAAAGAATAGTATGTCTCATATTATTAAAGGGTTATTTCTTTTCCATCAGCGTCTTCAACTCTGCAAGGTGGTCGGTATAAACAGCACGCGGTAAGATGTCGTATTGACGGCAAAGGGAGGCTGCCATACCTACGACTTCGCCCATCATTCCGCCTGTGCGCATCACGCGAACCGTGCCCAAGGCTATGTGCGTGACACTGATGTTCCGGCCGGCCATAAACAGATTACCGATATTGCGGGAGTAGAGACAACGGTATGGCACTGCGTATGGAGAGATGGGTGTCGTCCGGCTATAGGCTGTAAAGGGAGCTTCAGCCAGACCTGGGATATGCTCAGGATAGTGAAGGTCAATGCCCCAGGTCGTGGTAAACGAAGCATCTTCGTATGCAACTCGATTAATGAGATCCTGTTCGGTAAGCACAATATCACCCATTAGGCGACGTGACTCCCTTTTTCCACCGATGTAAGCCACCCAGGCCAGTCGCTTGCAAAGATAGCTGTCCCGCTCCTTCCAATGATTCTTCAGATAAGCCCAATTGCCATAGACTGCGCGCAGGGCATGGTCGCGTATATGCTCAATATCAGCTATCTGGTCGAGGTCGAGGCCAGCCTCCCACTGCCAGTCTCCACGCAGGATGGGGAAGCAAGTGGAATCGGTAAACTGAATGGCCCACGGGCATTCGGGAAAGGACTGAGGAGTCTCTGCATCCTCGGCATACCATTGTACCGAGGTGCCCATTGTAAGTTGGTCAGCTGCCTCCGGTGCACTGGGTTCCTGAGTCTCGGCCCTACTCTCCCGCCCCACGTGGTAGTCAGCGCCAGCCAGATAGCCAAGATTGCCATCACCCGTACAATCAGCAAATACTCTCCCCCGAAAGACAGTTTCGCTACCGTTGATAATGCTTCGCCCTGTTACGGCACGAATCTGCGACCCACGCATCTTTACACCGACGACCTCCGTGTTTAGGAATAGGGAAATATTGGACTCGCTTTGTATGAGCTTAAGTTTCTTTTCATCCTCGTAATTACTGGCCGGCCCGGCATTATGCTGCAATTTCTCTGGGTGTTCCCTCAGGATGCTGAGTATGCGTTGGCTGCGCGACGATGCTGTGTCCTGCTGGGCCTCGTAGTTTGTCCAGAAACCAACGCCGCCCAGTTCGTCCATCAACTCACCCAAATGAGGATAGGGTTGCTGGCGGATGAGACCCGACAATCCAACCCGCACCTCAGAGCTGTTATTACCTCCCAGCACCGGTCGGTTCTGTATGAGTGCGACCTTGCAACCCAACCGGGCTGCTGTTATGGCAGCGCAACAACCTGCAATGCCACCTCCCACCACGACCAAGTCATAGGTTCCGGCATCTTGTGCAGGAGGCAGATGGAGTTTTTTGCATCGAAACTTAAAGTCGGAGGCTGGCGGTGCAGCATTCAAATCGGGAGTTAGATATATAGCATCACAACGCCCTTCAAACCCTGTCAGGTCGTGCAGAGCAAGTGTATTCTGGCCCAGACGCAGATTTACAACACCTCCATCTTGCCAATTCCACTCCTCGCTCCGAGTGCCGAATATGGTATCCGTAGGAATACCGTTTAAGAGAACTTCGAATCGTCCGGGTGATTCAGTCCGTCCCCAGGAGCGTGTCCAATCCCTAGTACGCACCCATAGGCGATACAGTACCGGCCTCCCGACAAAGAATCGTGTAGTAGCATCCTCTACGGGAATGCCCATGCCGTGTGCCAGAAGATAGGGCGATCCCATTACACTAGCAGCCTGATTGTCAATGACCCAGCCTCCCAGATGCTCAAAGCTCTCTGCCTCGAAGAGATAATCCTTCTTCGCCGGTATCTGAAAGGCATACACAGGACATGTGCAGAGCAGAAGCAGTATCTGGGAAAACAGGAACCTGATCATAAGACTCTATGTGTAATCTTTGCCCTCTCCTATTCCCACTCGATTGTCGAGGGTGGCTTAGAGGAAATATCGTAGCATACGCGGTTTACGCCCTTTACATTATTTATAATGTCGTTTGATACGCGTGCCAGGAAGTCGTAGGGCAGATGAGCCCAGTCGGCAGTCATTGCATCGGTACTCGTTACAGCACGCAGGGCCACGGGATTCTCGTAAGTCCTCTCATCACCCATCACGCCAACACTACGCACATCGCTCAGCAACGTAGTGCCTGCCTGCCATATCTGGTCATAGAGCGACACCTCGATCTCGCCGTTCTGCATATCGGCAGGCACGCCAGCTGCCAGAACGCGGCGTGCCTCTTCACCTGATAGACGTACCTTGTAGTCGCGCAGGGCACGAATGTAGATATCGTCGGCATCCTGCAGAATGCGTACCTTCTCGCGGGTGATAGCACCTAGAATGCGCACAGCCAGTCCTGGTCCTGGGAAGGGATGGCGGGTGATGAGATGCTCAGGCATACCCAGCTGGCGTCCCACCCGGCGCACCTCGTCCTTAAAGAGCCACTTCAGTGGCTCGCATAGTTTAAGGTTCATATCTTCAGGCAAACCACCCACGTTATGATGGCTCTTGATAACCTTGCCCGTTATGTTCAAGCTTTCTATGCGGTCGGGATAGATTGTGCCCTGCGCCAACCAGCGTGCATCAGTGATTTTGCGAGCCTCAGCGTTAAATACCTCCACGAAGTCGCGGCCAATGATTTTACGCTTCTGCTCTGGTTCGGTAACACCCTCCAGATCACCCAGGAACTTATCGCTGGCATCCACGCCGATGACGTTAAGTCCCATGCATTCATAGTCGCGCATAACGTTCTGAAACTCATTCTTGCGGAGCATACCGTGATCCACGAAGATGCAGGTGAGCTGACTTCCGATAGCCCGGTTCAGCAAGACGGCACATACGGAGCTGTCCACTCCGCCAGAAAGGCCCAGGATAACTCTGTCGTTTCCTATCTGCCTGCGAAGCTCCTGAACGGTTGTTTCCACGAAATTGGCAGGACTCCAATCCTGACGCCCGCCGCAGATATCAACCACAAAATTGCGCAGAAGCTGAGTGCCCTGCGTTGAATGGAACACCTCGGGATGGAACTGAACACCCCAGATGGGCTCGTCATCCGCTGCGTAAGCTGCATTCGCTACCTGGTCTGTACTTGCAATAGCATGGAAGCCCTCTGGCAAAACTGTTATCGTATCGCCATGGCTCATCCATACCTGACTGCCCTCTGTTAAGCCCTTGAACAGGGGATTCTCCATATCGATAGTCGATAGTTTGGCCCTTCCATATTCTCGACTGCCGGCCGGTTCTACTTTTCCGCCCAATACATGGCTTATGAATTGTGCACCATAGCATATACCCAAAACGGGCTTCCGGCCGCGGAACTGATTGAGGTCCACCCAAAATGCCTCAGGAGCATAAACGCTGTAGGGACTCCCCGAGAGAATGACGCCAATCACATCGGGATCATGCTGAGGATACTTGTTGTAAGGAAGTATCTCGCAGAAAGTATCCAATTCGCGCAACCGACGTGCTATTAGCTGGGTGGTCTGGGAACCGAAATCCAAGATAATGATTTTCTGTTGCTGCATATTGATAGCAGAATTTGTTTTGTGAATAAAATCAGCTGCAAAGGTAAGCAATTTCCAATGAACAACAAAAGAACATCGGATTATTTTCTAATATGCGTTAAAAAGAAGCACGAGAATTTGTGAATTTCATCGGATTGCAGTATCTTTGCATGGATAATGGGCTTTTGATTATCAAATTGAGGCCCCTAGAAGACACAAATATGGCAAATAAGCATTTCTGTGACAGCATTGTCATTATTCCCACCTACAACGAGAAGGAGAACGTGGAATCCATCGTCCGCGCCGTCATAGGACTGGATAAGGGATTCGATGTGCTCATCATCGACGACGGCAGCCCAGACGGTACAGCAAACATCGTGAAACGACTGATGGCAGATGAATTCCCCGACCGTCTCTTCCTTATTCAGCGAGAGGGCAAACTGGGTCTGGGCACAGCCTACATACGTGGTTTCGAATGGGCCATCCGGGAACAGTATGATTATATATTCGAGATGGATGCCGACTTCAGTCACAATCCCAACGACCTACCCAAGCTCTATGCGGCCTGTCATGACGAGGGCTACGACGTATCAATCGGCAGTCGTTACGTTACAGGTGTCAATGTGGTCAACTGGCCTATGGGACGTGTGCTAATGTCTTATTTCGCAAGCAAATATGTACGTTTTATCCTGGGAATAGGACTGCACGATACAACGGCTGGCTTTGTCTGCTATCGACGCCAAGTACTGGAAACCATAGACCTGAAGAAGATACGCTTCAAGGGCTATGCTTTCCAAATCGAGATGAAGTACAGTTCGCTCTGCCTGGGCTTCAAGGTGAAAGAGGTGCCCGTCATCTTTGTAAACCGAGAACTGGGTACTAGCAAGATGAGCGGTGGTATCTTCAGCGAGGCTCTCTTCGGTGTAATAAGACTCAGAATGACAAAGATTAAAGGAATTCAGAGAGTGGAGAAATGAGATAAGAGGGAAGAGTTAAGAATAGAACCATTGGATAGCAGAATCATCATACAACAAGCAACCCTTGTCAATGAGGGTGAGCAGTACCAGGCATCCGTGCTTATTGAGAACGGACGCATAGAGCATATTAAACGCGACGGGCTCATCCTTGCTCCCTACGCCCAAGTGGTAGAAGCTCAGGGCCAATGGCTGCTACCCGGCGTAATTGACGACCATGTTCACATGCGCGAACCTGGCCTGACCCACAAAGCTACTATGGAGAGCGAGACACGGGCGGCTGCAGCTGGTGGCGTAACGAGCGTGATGGACATGCCGAACGTTGTGCCACAGACCACCACCCTTGAACTGCTTGAACAGCGCTACGCTTTGGGAGCAGAACACTGCCACGTTAACTACGCTTTCTATATGGGTGCCACGCACGACAACCTTGTGGAAATTAAACAGCTGGACCCAACCACCGTGCCTGGTGTAAAACTCTTTATGGGCAGCAGCACCGGCAATATGCTTGTGGACGATGAAGTAACGCTACGCGGCATTTTCAGCCATTGCCCCACTCTGCTGATGGCCCACTGCGAAGATACAAACCGAATCAATCAGCGGATGGCTGAAGCACAAACCCGGTACGGCGAAGACCCTGAAGTCATACACCATCCCGAGATACGGGACGAAGAAGCTTGCTATCAAAGCACACAACTGGCCGTGAAAATGGCCCAGGTGACAGGAGCCAAACTGCATGTGGCACATTTGACCACATCACGCGAACTGCAACTTTTCAAGCCCAATGACCCTCAAATTACAGCTGAAGTTTGCATCGCTCACCTTCTTTTTACCGATAAGGATTATGCACGATTGGGTACACGCATCAAGTGTAATCCTGCGGTCAAGTCACAACACGATCGAGACGCACTGAGGCTTGCCCTTGCTGACGGACGCATTACTCTTGTCGCCACTGACCATGCACCACATCTTCTTACCGAGAAACAAGGAGGGTGTCTCAGGGCTGCCAGTGGCATGCCAATGGTGCAATACAGCCTGCCCACCATGCTAACTTTGGCCGATCAGGGTGTACTGAGTCACGAGCGTGTGGTGGAACTGATGTGCCATGCTCCGGCCCGGCTATTTGGTGTACAGGGCAGAGGATTTATCCGCGAAGGCTACCAGGCCGACCTCGTCTTGGTTAGTCATAGACCGTTTACCGTCATCAAAGAGGATGTTCAGAGCCTGTGTGGATGGAGTCCCCTCGAGGGTATGCAATTCTCTTGGACCGTAGAGCAAACTTGGGTGAACGGACAGCTGGTATGGGACGGCAAAAAGGTCGACAGCACCATCCGTGGCCAACGCCTGCGCTTTACAAAATGAATTTAACTTCTATAAAGTGACTATTATGAATAATGTATAAACCATGAAACGAAACATTTTCACCCTCATTGCTGCGTGCTGTTTCCTCTGCAGCAGTGCACAGACACGTATCGAATGCTCAACAAGTTCCGACCTCTGGGAAGCCATCCAACATGCTCGGAAGTCAACAGGAACAGATACCCTTTACATCCACATCAAGCCAGGCACTTATTTTTTGACGTATCCTATTCAGCTCACAGAAGCTGACACCCGCCCTATCGTCTTCGAGGGAGACCCCAGCAACAAGCCCGTCATCAGCGCAGGGAAGCCCATCGGTGGATGGTGGCAAACAGCCGAAGGATTGTGGCAAACAAAGGTCACTGAGACCGCACGGTATGGCTGGCACTTTGAGCAGTTCTATGTCAACGGACGCCGAGCCAATCGCGCCCGCACACCAGACAAAGGGTTCTACACCGTCGAGAACGTAAAGGAGGATATACATTACCGCGGTACTGGCCGAACACCTCTCTATGCCACACAAACCATCATGACAGACTCCGCTCTACTTACTCCGCTGAAAGGATTGACACAGCCAGAGCTAGAACAAGTCGTTGCACGCTTCTACCATAAATGGGACAACACGACTAAATACCTGCAATATGCTCTGCCCGACTCAGGCCGTTTCTTCATCACAGGACGCGGCATGAACAACTGGAACGATATCAGAAAGGGCACGCAGTTTTGCCTTGAGAACTACCGCGGCGCACTGAACACACCCGGAGAATGGTTCCTCGACCTGGACGGCACACTCACCTACATTCCTCTTCCCGGCGAGGACATAGAGACAGCCAAGTGCTTTGCACCTTTATTGGAGCAAGTTGTCATTATCCGTGGCACTGAGCAGAAGCCAGTTACCGACAAGATATTCCGCAATATCTGCTTCGCACACACCGCAAACTACACATCCCGAAACGGGCACGAGCCCAGTCAGGTGGCATGTGAGCTGGACGCAGCTATCATGATAGATTATGCACAGCGTATCGCCCTGGAAGATTGTGAGATAGAGCATACCGGCAACTATGCTGTTTGGATTCGCAAGCAATGCCATAACAACCGCGTTGTGCGCTGCTTCATCCACGACATTGGCGGAGGAGGTGTGAAGCTAGGTGACTACTGGCTACCCGACGAGGGAGACGACGTAACCAGCGACAACCTTGTGGAGAACTGCATCCTGAGGCACATGGGTCTCACCTTCCCCTGTGCCGGTGGGGTCATCATTTTCCACTCAGCCCATAACAAAGTACTCCATAACGATATTTGCGACCTGCGCTACACTGGCGTCTCAGTTGGTTGGGTATGGGGCTATAGCCGTAATCCTTCTCATGACAATGAGGTGGGCTTCAACCACATACACCACATCGGATGGGGCGAACTCTCGGACATGGGAGCTGTCTATACGCTGGGGATTCAGCCTGGTACGACTGTTCACGACAACGTTATCCACGACGTCTGGTCCTACGATTATGGTGGCTGGGGACTATACACCGATGAGGGCAGTACGGGTATTACGATGGAGAACAACCTTGTTTATAACACCAAGTGCGGTGGTTTCCACCAGCATTACGGACGCGACAACGTAATACGAAACAACATCTTCGCATGGGCTTGGCTACAGCAATTACAGGACAGTCGCATTGAGGAGCACCGCTCCTTTACTTTCGAGCACAACATCGTGCTGATGGAACGGGGGGCGCTGATAGCCGGAAGGTGGGGCAATGTCGATATGGATTACAACTGCTACTTCGACATTACTGGCAGTCCGCTTACCTTCATGCAGGAAGACCGTACTACTTGGCAGCAAAAGCACGACCAGCACAGTGTCTTTGTCGATCCACTGTTCCGCGATGCAGCCCACTACGATTTCCGTCTGAAGAGCCAAAAGGTGGCACGCCGAATCGGTTTCCGTCCCTTCGATTACAGTCGCGCTGGCGTATATGGCAGTGAAACTTGGAAGCAGAAAGCACAGATGGAGCCTGAACTGATTGAAGCCTTTGCCATGCTATTCCGATAAAGTGGATTGAACCAATGAGAAATGGAAGATACGGGCATCACGAGGCGGCACATTCACCGGCAACACAGCACCGTTGATCACAACGTCTTTGCGCGTCCAAAGTTCCCGGACGCACATACCTGGCTTGTCAGAGAGTCCTAAATCATCTAATGGAATGGAAACGCTAAGCGTCTGGTCGTCATAGTTGATCGCAGCTAACCACGTATCATTCCCCTGAGTATGCATCACGAAGTTCTCCGCTGCCCCTGTAAAGGAACGCCACTGATGGTCACCATAAACAGGACGAAAGGCACAACCTAGGCGTGCCACGTTATTTACCTCCTCATTCATCAAGATCTCCCTTGCCCGCTCGAAAGAGAGACTTGACAAACCTCGACCGCTATTGTCAGATGCGCTCCATACATCAGGGACCAATAGCATACCCGAAACAACTCCGGTCGTATATCGCGCCCTGTTCTCGCCCAGACTCTCCACCTTGCCTTTTGGAGCATCTTTACCGACAAGCACAAGATGGTCTGGGTCGTTGAACTGATAAAGCGAATTTGTCCACCAACCATAAGAAATGGCATTCATGGCATACTCGCTCTGATCAATTCCGCCCCACGTATCGCAAGCGATGCGGCGCGAGTTGCCGTAATGATAGGGGAAGATGGGAGCTATGGAAAGCGCCGTAAAAACTTGCCCACCACGGTCTAGTTCCTCGATGAAACGCTTAAAGCCGTAGTTATAGGCCTCTACAGCGGTATGGATTGCTGGGTTGTAATACGAGTCGGCCTGTATCATGCCATTACATGTAAAGTCTATCTTGAAATACTCAAAGCCGGCCTCCTTTAGTTTTCCTGCTACCTTATGGAAGAGTACATGTGTACCAGGATGAGTGGGGTCAAGGCAAAACGCTCCGTCGTATTTATGAGGTTTGCCGTTCACCTTCAGGCAGGCATCGCGCCCCAACCACTTGGAACCAGCGAAGAGAGGACGATCAAGGTCCTTTTCGTTCCACCACAGGCAAAAGGGTGTAACGTAGGTTCCAGGCACCTGCCCGTTGGCTTTCACGTGACGACACAGTTCCGTTTTCTGAGCCTGCGAAAGATTGTCCCAGGCATCAACGCTCAGCACCTGTGTGCCGTCCTGAGCACAGAACCCTGCAGGACGGAGTGTCTGAGCCATATAGTCACTTACTTCCATATCAGTCTGGAAGGAGTTTTTCTCAGCCAGGACGCCCCAGCTCTGCCATCCAAACGGTGCTCCGTGACTCCACTGGCGGCGTCCAAGTTGTTCGCGGTTGCATGCCTCAGCAAAGCAATCCATTGCCTTGCGCCAGTCAGTCGAGGCGGTTACAAGGAAACGTGCGCTACTCACTCGGGGGCCACGCAGTGTGCCATGAGGCAAAACGTCGCGCGTCTCGGCTGTAGAGACTCCCGAGAAAGCCTTTATCCGTCGGTCGGACAAGGATACTGCACTCTTCCATATGTCATGCTCGATAGAACCTATAACGATGCCGCCACGGTCCGCTCCGCCGAACAAGGCGGCCACCTCGTAGCTAACAGCCGACGTATCAAGAGGCAGTACATGATATCGACTGAAGTCGTCATTATCATAGGGAACTTTCAAGAATCGCTTGCCATCGGAAACTTCTGTTACATCTGTCTGGAGGGGAGCCAGGTAGTTGCTCTCAACATCAGAGCCGTCGGACATTGAGAGAGTAAGACGGGTCTCTACCCCATCCTGCCCAACCCAAAAGGTTTGGGTGAGCTGGCGAAGGCCATCTGTGAACATATAAGATAACTGCATCCCTCTGCCCATGGCAAAGGAATGCAGTTTTTCCTTTTTCACAATAACCCTGGGCAGTTGATCAGCTGCTACACGCTGATTACCAAAATCGGCCTCGGGCACTGATCCAGTTATGACTTCCTGCCGTCCGTGAAGTATCGTGAAAGCATGATTCGTAGCATCGTATCGGACCTTCCACTCTATTTTGGCTGTAGCTGAAAGGACAGCCAGACAGCAACAGAGAGCAGCCGAAAGAAGTCGGCTCTTCATTATTCCTCTGCCTTCTTGCGGCTGGAACGACGGCGCTTGGGTTTCTCCTCTACTTTGGCCTCGATCTTCACGCCGGCCAGTTCGGGGTCTATCATGATGCGTCCGCAATACTCGCACACAATAATTTTTTTGCGCATGCGAATATCCAACTGACGCTGAGGCGGAATCTTATTAAAGCAACCGCCACAGGCATCGCGCTGCACATAGACTATACCCAAACCGTTGCGGCTGTTTTTGCGAATACGCTTGAAGGCGCTCAGCAGACGAGGCTCAATGGTCAGTTCCAGATTCTTGGCCTTCTCACGTAACTTTTCCTCCTCGGCCTTTGTCTCGCTGACAATTTCGTCCAGTTCGCTCTTTTTGATATCAAGGTCTGTACGGCGACTGTTAACCTGCTCGTTGCTGTTTATCATCTCAGCATTCTTGGCCTCCATTAGAGTTTTGGCTTCGTTGATTTTCTTCTCGTTAAGCTGGTTGTCCAGCTCTGCATACTCTATCTGCTTGGTCAGATTGTCATATTCGCGATTGTTGCGCACGATGTCCATCTGGCTCTTGTATCGTTCGATGTTGGCCTTGTTTACTTCGATGTTGCCATTTCGCTCGTTAATCTGCCGTTTCAGTTCGGCTATTTCATTGTTTATTTTCTCAATACGAGTGGTAAGACCCTCGATTTCGTCCTCCAGGTCCTGGACCTCCAGAGGAAGCTCACCGCGCAGCGTCTTAATCTTGTCTATCTCAGACAACATAGACTGCAGGGCATACAAGTTCTTCAGTTTCTCTTCCACGCTCAAGTCGGCTGGATCTTTGATTTTCTCTTTTGCCATTTGTGTATAATTTATTTAAGAATATCCTTTTACTTTATCTTTGCATCTCGCCTAGAGATATTTTATGGGATTGGTTTCGGCAGTTGTACGGAACAGAGGTAGCTCTGAAAATGCCTGCTCCAACAGGGATTTAAAGATTTCTGTAGTAAACTGTTCGCTCTGATAATGACCCAGGACGGCAATCTGAATTTCCTGTTCGTGACCGAAATACTGGTGGTAATGCATCTCGCCCGTCAAGAACGCATCGGCCTGCAGGCGTATTGCCTCTTCAAGCATGAAATCGCCGGCACCACCACAAAGGGCTACGCTTTGGACTGGACGTTGAAGCAACTCGTTGTGCATCAGGCAATCCACATGAAATACTTCCTTCACACGCTGCAGGAACTGCAAAGAGTCCTCGCCCTGGGGCAGATAGCCCAGTACGCCACTACCTGCCTTAACCATTACATCACGACCGTCCATGCGCACCGAAACATTACGGGGAAGCATAAGCTCAACGTCCACCAGTCCCAGATGTTCAGCGATACGGTAGTTCACACCATCTTCGGCATTGTCCAGGTTGGTGTGGGCGGAATAGATACAAATATCGTTCTGGATAGCCATTCTCACACAGCGCTGTACCTGATCGGCATCTGCAATGGTTTTGAGGCCGCGAAAGAGCAACGGGTGATGCGAGATTACAAGGTTGCATCCCAACTGTATGGCCTCAGCTATCACATCTTCAGTGACATCCAGAGATAATAATGCCCCTGATACTTCCGCCTCTGTTAATCCTACTTGCAGGCCTGCATTATCGTAGCTTTCCTGCAAGGGCAGAGGCGCGAAATGTTCAAGGGCGCTGATGATTTCTCGAATTTTCACGCTCGTAAATATGATTTAACGGCGACAAAGGTATTACAAAA
>JAEEGL012487327.1_pt1 | contig 20185 bp, 16 predicted proteins | sample 9134231 | NCBI WGS metagenome assembly JAEEGL01 (sample SAMN16246548, study PRJNA631951) | gut metagenome | biome: gut microbiome; feature: rumen; material: fiber-attached | host: Bos | place: Iran: Karaj | collected 2018-10
AACACTCCCCAGACACATCGCGAGAGTTGGTAATGGAGCGCAGAATCATTTTAAACGGTGAAACGGCCAATGGCAATGAAACGCTCCACCCTCAAATGACAGTAGAATACATTCCACGTCCAATTGAGGAGCCAGAAGTCTCGTTTGACGCTCGCCTGCTTTACCAAGACGAAGCATACATCGTTATCGACAAGCCAGCAAACCTTCCGTGTCATCCCGCAGGATGCTTCTTCAACAACACTCTCTGGGCACTCCTAAAGCAGGGAATGATCCAAAATCTCGCGCCAATGGACGAGATTCACTTCGTGAGTCGCCTTGACAGGGAGACCTCTGGAATTGTCCTGGTCGCTCGCAATGCAAAGGCAGCAAGCAAGGCTATAAAAATGCTTCGCGCCACTAGCGCATTCAAATCATATTCTGTGCTGGTGGAGGGCGATTTCCCCGAACATCTAATGGCGGATGGATGGCTTTATACTGCCTCAAACGCTTTGGTCTCCAAAAAACGGTCTTTCTCGTATGAGAAACCTTCCGAAGAAATCAGAGCAGAATCTGCAACGACTGAGTTTGAGTGCATCGCACAAGGCAACGGCATGTCGCTTCTGAAAGCGACACTTGGTACAGGACGCACTCATCAGATTCGCGCCACGCTCTCGTCGCTCGGATTTCCCGTCGTCGGCGACAAAATCTATGGCGTCGACGAGACGATTTTTCTGCGGTTCATTTCACACTCAATGACGGAAGATGACACAAGGCGGCTCAGAATTTCGCGCCAAGCCCTTCATGCGTCTGACCTTGCGTTCGGCGACTACAAATTCCACTCAGACTCTGGATTCCAGAAACTCCTATTATAATATTGTAATGTCTCAAGCCTGTTTGACGGCGGTGCCGTAAGCGATGAGTTCTACGCCGCCTGCGGCCTTCTTGTTGTTGTCGCCCTCAGATATTGTGGATGTCTCGAATCGGACGTTATAAACAGCGTTTGCGCCGTGTTTTTCAGCTTCCTGAAGCATCCTCACAAGCGCCAGACGCCGTGCAGCAGTGCAAAGTTCCACAAAACCATTCATTCTTCCGCCGAAGAAGTTCCTAAACTTTGACGCCCACGAGACAAAGTAGTTGTTGGCGATGACGGCGCAACCAGTCACCAGCATTGGATCATGGCAAATGTTATCTGGAAATGTCTTCATGTTGCAGACGCTTATCCGCACGCTAAAGTATTTTTCCTGCTCATCAAGATATTTGTTGCGCTTGTTTTTGATGCATCGGTTTGCAATCCATGCCACGACAAGCATTATTGTCGATAAGAAGGCGAAGAAAAGATAAATCAAAAGATTTACCCACATCCTTGAAGAGTCGTCCATTGCTCAAGCCTCCGCTTTGGTCTCGTCAGCGACAACGACAGCTGTTCCGTATGCATAGAGTTCAGCCGCGCCTGCAGTTATGCTGCTGGTCGCCAGACGAACATTGACAATGGCGTTGGCTCCAAGCTTATTAGCCTGCTCTATCATGCGCGCCATTGCCTCCTGTCGAGACTCCACTAGAAGCTCCGTGTATCCTTTGAGTTCGCCGCCAAGCATGTTCTTGAACGATGCGGCGATGTCGCGACCGACGTGTTTTGCACGGACTGTGTTCCCTTGCACTAGCCCCTTAACTTCAATGATTTTTTTCCCTGGAATTGTCTCTGTGTTGACGATGATCATGATTCTTTCCCGTTTGATATTGTTTTCTGTTTATTCAGTGGATACTCAAGACTTCTGGCCATAATACGCATCTTTGCCGTGTTTGCGCTCGTAGTGCTTTTCAATGAGAGTTGTCTTCAGGCGTGGCGTGTCTGGCGCAATGCTCTTCGTGATGAAGGCCATTTTGCATAATTCCTCAATCATGCGGGCATTAAAGACGGCTTTTGCGATTGAATCCCCCCATGTGAAGGGGCCATGTCCAGCCACAAGAATCATCTGAGCCTCATCAGGGGAAACATGATGCTTTGCAAACCAATCCGTAATCTGGCGACCAGTCTCCGTCTCATAGTCGTTCTGAATCCTCTCGTCCGACATGAAATCGGTGCATGGAATGTCCATGGCAAGATAATCCGCATGGGTCGTCCCGAAAATAGGCACTGGCAAGCCTGTCTGCGCCCAAGCCGTGGCAAAAGTGGAATGGGTATGCACTACGCCGCCAATATTTGGAAAAGCGCGGTAGAGTTCTAGATGGGTATTCGTGTCGCTTGATGGACGGAGGGCGCCATCAACCACCTTCCCATCCTCTAGGCTCACAATGACAATGTACTCAGGCTTCATCTTTTCATAATCAACGCCTGACGGCTTGATGGCAAACACACCATTTTTCCTGTCCACGACGCTGGCGTTACCAAAAGTATATATCACAAGTCCTAGTTTTGGAAGCATCATATTGTGCTTCCAGCAGATATCTCTCAGTTCATCATACATCTCTATTTTCCTTTTTGTTTTGTAATTGTCTCAAAATATAAGTTGCACACACAACATTGCAATGACTCGACATGAAGATTGTTGAACAAAAAAAACAACAAAATTTGTTTTTTTGGAGCATTGTGTTATATTTATGCGCGAAAACAAAAGTTAACTCGTCAGAAATGATTGTTTTTGACGTTTATCAAGCAAAACTTGAAAATCGGAGTGAGGTCAATGTCATTTTGGGATTCGATTCTAGGTCTGTTCGGAAAAAAGCCAACTGTGAAGCCTGAGGTAAATCCTTCACAGCAAGCGCAAAACGCAACAGTAACACGTTCAAAGAACCGTCAGGTCTATGAAGGTAGGCCTGTCGAGGCACCTGAATGGGCGGCAAACCTTTCTATCTCCGACTTAGTGGCAGAAGTCCAGAAGCATGTTGTCTGCAAATATATGCCTAAGTTTGAGTTAAAGAGAATCATGTCGGCTCAGCGCGGTGCTGACGGCAACTTGATTCCTGAATATAACGGCGTTGCTGGCGACTGCGGTGCAATCAAACAGCAGGGACGTAAGGTCGCAGAGCAGAACGGCTTGACGATGCCATATCGCTATGTTGACTTGAACATCGCTTACAGAGCCTGCTGCGGCAACCCGCAGAAGTGCCCCTTCTTCCTCCATGCAGAAGGTGACATGGAGTCCGTGAACTCACGCAGACGCTGATTAAATCATGCCATGACTTCTCTTGAGGTCATGGCATTTCAGTTTTTTAACAAGGCGGCAGCCGATGAACAGAATGGATTACATAGCCAGACGGCTGCTGCTCTTGATACCGACATTCATCGGCATCACTTTTCTGTGTTTCTCAGTTATCCAATTCGTGCCAGGCGGACCAGTTGAGCAGGCCTTGATGCGCATGCGAGGCGGCGGCGCTGGTGGCGAAAACACAGGCAATATAACAGAAGGCTCGGAGGCTATTTCGCCTGAGCAACGCGAAGCCATCGTAAAACATTACGGCTTCGACAAGCCATTCCTATATAGATATTGGAAATGGCTGTGGCATGACAAAATTGGCATGTCAATGGAATCCTACAAGTTCCCCAACAAGACAGCCTGGCAACTGATTAGCGAGCGGTTTCCTATTTCACTGACATTCGGACTCACAGGCTTCATTCTGACATATCTTGTCTGCATTCCTCTCGGTCTTATGAAGGCCCTCAAACACGGCACAGTGTTTGATTTTGCCTCCAGCGCAATTGTCTTCATCGGCTACTCAATTCCAGCATTCGCGTTAGGCATGGTGCTTAAAATGACCTTCTGCGGAACAGTTGAGCAGATGTGGGACCTGCTTCCTGCGACTGGATTCCACTCGCCTGATTTCGACGCCCTATCATTCTGGGGAAAAGTCCGCGACATCGCCTCTCACATGCTACTTCCTGTAATCTGCTACATGGTCGGAAGCTTCGCGGTGCTCACTTTGCTCATGAAAAACTCCGTACTTGAGCAAATCAACAGCGACTATGTTCGGACGGTCTATGCCAAAGGCGCAGGGACGCTGAGAGTGCTTGTGGTGCATGTCATGCGCAACGCGATGATACCGATAGCGACAGGCTTCGGCAGTGTGCTCACTCTGATGTTCGCAGGTTCGGTCATAATAGAGCAGGTCTTCGAGATTCCAGGCATGGGGTCGCTCAGTCTAGAGGCGATAGTCGGTCGAGACTACCCTGTCTTCATGGGTGTGCTTTCGCTCACGGCAGTTCTAGGCCTCCTGGGCAACATTCTTTCTGATTTTGCATATATAACAATAGATCCAAGAATTTCATTCGGAAAATAACAAGGAGAACACAATGAAAGCAGGATTTTTCGCGACAAACATCACACCGCCTATCGGCGCCATGCGTGCTGGAGGATACAATGAAGAACACATAGCGAGCATTGCAGGTCCGCTGAAAGTCCGTGCCGCAGTGTTTGAGAATGAGTCAGGCCGCGTGGCGTTCGCGGTGGTCGATTGCTGCTCGTTGGGGCGTCCTGCGATTGACAAGGCCCTCGGCTACTACGAAGCGATGAAAGGCCCGAAACTGGATAGTTTCATCATCTCCGCCACGCACACACATTCAGGCGCAGCGGTTTCGTCATTCCTGCAATCCGATCTTATCGACAAGATGTCTCCAGAGGTCATAGAGCTTACAAAGTACTCCGCAGTGCCAGACGCCTGGTTCGTGGATTTTGTGGCGCGACAGATGGCTACAGCCATATTCATGGCGGCATCTAAAGCCGAACCAGCGCTCATAAACACTGGCAAAGGTGAAGAATCGGGATACTGTTTCCCGCGCAGACTCTTCTGCAAGGACGGACGCGCATATTCACATCCAGGCAAGATGAACCCTGACATCGTTGGTCCTGCGGGCAAGCTCGACCCGATGGTCGGCGTCGTCGGCGCATGGCGCGAAGACGGCTCACTTATCGGAGCACTCGTGAACTTCTGCTGCCACGGAACGACATACAGCGCACGGAATGCACATGCGGACTGGCCACACTACGTCGAAGAGACGATTCAGAAGCTGTTCGGCCCAGAAACGGGCGTGGTTGTCTTGAACGGCCCCTGCGGCGACGTTACTCAGGTCAACAACCAGAGCAGAACAAGGGACTTCGGTCTGGACATCGCGAAACGCCTCGGCTTCCGCGTTGCCGCCGAAGCCGCCAAGGAGCTTATCGCTATGCCAAAGCAAGCGGAGCCAACGCTTGCTTTCGAAGACAGGATTCTGCCAGTGCCAAGACGCGTGCCTCGCAAAGGCTCTATCGAACAGGCATGGGAGACTGTCAACAAACATAGGGAGGATCCATGGGAGACATCTGCGGTCTTTGCGCGTGAGCGCTTATTCGAGTCCGAACTGCAACGTCTGCAGCCAGAGAAAGACGTTCGCCTCACAGCAATTCAGTTGGGCGATGCGCTATTCCTATCGAATCCAGCCGAATACTTCACTTCCCTTTCGCTGGACATCAAGGCGGCCTCGCCATTTGCAAAAACCATGACCGTCGAACTCGCCAATGACTGCATAGGATATGTTCCGACATCAGACGCATTCGATCCCAAGACAGGCGGTGGATACGAGACCGTTCTCACCGCTTACAGCTGCCTTTGCATAGACGCAGGCGAACGCATACGTGACGAGATGATTGCCATGAGTAAGAATTTCACCCCCGACACAATCCCCGAAGACACGACCATGCCTCAGGGTACCTATTGGACTTACGGCAAACTCGGCCCAGACCGCGATTAACAGTTCTCTGCCGACGGCGAAAAACCGTCGGTTCTTGTTGAAAGGCCATTGGTCTTGTTTTGTGCGCGGAGCAAAACTCCGCGAAAAAAGGAGTAAAAATGACACTGAAAACCATACCAGTCCCGCCAGGGATACACACTAATACCTTCGTGCTTGGAAGCGGCGTTTTGGAATCGCTTCCAGAATTAATGTCACTTTGTTTTCCAGGGAAAACCCCATGGATAGTGGCAGATGACAACACATGGAAAGTGGCGGGCGAAAGGTCATTCAAGCTTTTTGAGGAGGCTGGAATGAAGCCTTTGAAGCCATACATATTCCCTGGCACTCCACGATTGCATCCTGTCTTGGAATATTCAAAGGAATTGGCACAAATCATGCCCGATAACTGCGCGCCAGTCGCGGTCGGCTCAGGCGTCATAAACGACTTGGTAAAATGTGCTTCTGGCATAAATCATGTCAACTATTGCTGCGTTCCGACCGCCTGCTCCGTTGACGGATATACGGCGACGGGCGGCGCAATGACTGTCAACGGCTTCAAGACCACCGTCCCCTGCGATGCGCCATACGCGCTCTGCGCAGACACCGACATTCTCGCTACCGCCCCTGCCCCTATGTTTGCCGCTGGATTTGGCGATCTGGTCGCAAAGGTACCTGGCGGTGCAGACTGGATTGTCGCCGACGCGCTTGGCATTGAGCCAATCGTTCCCGCACTTTGGAATCTGCTTCAAGCGAGAATTCGCACATGGGTTGTTGACTCATCTGACATGGGCAAGGTCTTCGACGGTCTGGCAACTGCTGGCTATGCAATCCAAATCTACAAGGACAGCCGTCCTGCTTCAGGCTGCGAGCACCTTATAAGCCATGTCTGGGAGATGGAGGGCGTACAATACGAAGGAGAGGATGTCTCGCACGGCTTCAAGGTCGGCATGGGCACTGTGATAACCACAACGCTGTTTGAATATGTAATTAACCACAGTTTTGATGAACTTCGGTCAAAGATGCGGCCAGGCCTGAACCGCGCGGAGCGCGAAGCGGAAATAGCATCGCTTCTGATAAAGGGATGCTATGGCGATGCCGCCGCCGTCACCGCTATGAAAAAATTCAAAGAAGGTGCAGAGCTTGAGGAAAGGCGCAGACTCATAGAGGAGAAATGGCCAGAGATACAGTCCCGCGTCAAGGCGCAGATCATTCCTTCTGCTGATGTCAAACGCATGCTCATACAGGCTGGATGCCCCACAAAGCCATCTGACATCGCCATGGGCATGGAGCAGTATCTTCATGCCATCAGAACCGCACAGCTCATAAGAACACGCTACACTCTCCTCGACCTCCTTTATGAGACTGGTCTTCTTGAAGACGCTATAAGTTATCTTATTGCAAGAATTTAGGAGAACAAATATGAAATTGAGTTCAGTGCTGTTCATGGCAAGTACAGTCGCAATTCTTGCGCAGTCGTATTCCGTAAAGGGGCCAGAGAATCCAAAGCCATACGAGACGACCGCGATCAAAGAACTCACAGATTATCTTGCGAAGAGGATAAACGGAAAACTTGTCATAGGCGGCAAGTCGCCGATTACATTCATGGTCGGCGACACTGAACTCGCAAAAAGCGAGAAATGCCTTTCAACGGAACTAGAGGACGAGCGTTGGGTTATCAGGTCTGTCGGTGACAAGGTGCTTCTCAACGGCGGAGGCACACGCGGCGCACTATACGCGACCTACCACTTTCTGGAGGATGTATGCGACATTCACTGGTGGTCGGACTACGAGGAATACATTCCCGCCGCTTCGCCTATGGAGCTCGACGCATTAGACATTTCAGGTAAGCCGATGTTCCTCTACCGCGACATTTACCGCTCGCACAAACCTGCGAACAGTTTCATCACCGCAGTGAGAAATCGCCTGAACCGCGATGGCGACACCGCCATACCAGTCGCCTACGGCGGCTCATTCACATACGGAAGTCCCGCTCATTGCCATACATACGACAGATATCTGCCATTCGCCAAATATGGCAAGGAACATCCTGAGTGGTATTCGCTTGTCAACGGAAAACGCATCGGTGGCCAAAGTGTGGGACAACTCTGCCTCTCAAATTCAGAACTGCGACAGACTCTGCTCAACAAGGTTCTGAAGACCATTGAGAACGACAAGGGATACGCAAAGGCGCACGGTTTCTCTGAGCCGCGCATCTACGAGGTCAGCATGAACGACAACCATAACCGTTGCCAATGCGACGCATGCAAGGCGGAAGAGGAGAAATTCAATCCGTCAGGCGTCACGCTGAATCTCGTGAACTGGATTGCCGCAGAGGTCGCCAAGAGGCATCCTGGACTCTATGTCAGCACCTTGGCGTACTTCTATAACGAGCCACCTCCGAAGGGCGGCGTCAAGGCAGCCGACAATGTCATCGTCAAACTCTGCGACACGCGCACCAATCAGGCGGCCTCCATTCTGGAGCCCGAAAACAAGGTGTTCATGGACTTCCTAACACAATGGAAGGCAGACGCAAAGCACCTCTTCATCTGGGACTACGCAATCGTATTCAGACCATATACATCAGGGCTTCCTTTTGCAAGCGAGCTGCACTACGGTGATTTGTACAGAACATACCATGAGAACAATGTCAGCGGCGTCTTCTGGGAACATGAAAGGCCGCATCTGGACGATTTCCAAGAACTCAAGTTTTTCATTGAGACAAAACTTTTCGAAAATCCATATCAGGACGTCGGAAAGCTTATAAGTACATTCATGACCCGCTACTATGGTCCTGCCGCAAAACTGCTCATGCAGTACCGCAAGCGAGTGGACGAGGAGCGTAGGCGAAACAAGGGCTATGTCAGTTGGATGCCCGCAGTCACGGATTTCGCATACATCACCGATGCAGACATCATGGAGTTCCAGCAAATCTTCGACAAAGCCGAGGCCCTTGTGGCAAACGACTCCACACTCTTTGCCAGAGTGCGCCATGCCCGCGCAGGTCTCGACAGGCTTAACTGCCACCGCCGCAGCGTCATCGTTACTCACGGCATGGGACAAAAGAACAGCGAAATCGACACTAGGGCTGCATACGGAAGGCTCAAGGAGTCATGGAAATCATGGATTGAAGGATGGGCTCCAAAACACAAAAAAAGCATGATTGCGGACATGAATGCCGAATTGGAACTGTTCGGACTCTCCACCTTTAAACCATTGGCGGTGCCGAAAGGGCTTGAGAACAGGGCGTTCTATGACATCTATGCGCCGCAGTTGCAGAGCCTTAATTCAGATAACGTCATGCTTGTGGAGGATGCTGAGAGTCCAGTCGGCAAGGCGATGAGGACAAGCGCCGATTACAGCGACTACTGCTCGCTTCCCTTTGAAATAGGACTCTATGACACCAAAAACAAAAAGACCGTCGCGAAGAAGTTTCCGAAACCGCTCGGCAAAGGATACAACTGGTACTGCCTCGACACGAATGCCGTGTTTCCCAAAAACGGATACATGTACATGACAAGGAGTTGGACAACTCAGTGGAACACTGCCCCGATTGAGATAAGGGACAAGCCATTCGAGATCCGCGTCTCCGTCAAATTTGTTGGTCCAAAGTACTTCCCCGAGGAAAAGGGCAGCAGTTTCATCTACATCGACCGAGTGCTGTTCATCGTCCCTGAGAATCAGTGACGGTGGCACGGGGGACCGACAGAAGCGCAGTCGCATGGACTTTTAATTCAGCCGACGCACAAAAAAACATCCACAGGACAATAACAATAAAAACGCCTAGCAGTTGTCAAAATCCCATATCATGATATATATTATAATGTAATATGGGAATGACACAATGAGATGCCTGATGTACATAGTCTTCGCGGCGTTTCTGCTGTTCGGATGTCGGACGGTGGATAATGCTGGAGACAGCGCAAAAGAGACCGTTGGCGCAAGGCCAGTCTGGTTTCAGGGGCGTTTCCGCTCTGGCACTTCTGGCGCGGACAGATTTGTCGCACATTGGGATGGAGTTTTTAAAAATAGCGTGATAGACGACAAGGCGTTTCTGGACGCCAACGCAATTCTTGACGCAGCCATTCTCGAATCCCTTGGAAATGCCGAAGCATGCGCGATACTCCAACATGACCATATCGTCAATGATTGTATGTATCAACTCTACAAATCTCATGAGGCACTAAAGGCAGCTGATACTGAGGATATTATGGACTGCACTTTGCCTGGTCGCCGTTTTACAGCGATGCTAAAGGCTAATGAAGCGCGCTTCAGCGACTGGTTGCCAGAGTTCCGCAAATGGGATAAAGCCAATGATGACTGGTCGGGCGCAGAATGGTCAAGCCTGTTTGACAAGCGTAAGGCCATCGGCAAATTGACGAAGCCATGGACTGGTCGCAAGACAGCTGAAGACTTATCCAAGAATAACGTTGAGCAATGGCTGGCCGCAGAGAGTTTCCAACTCGAATCTACCAAAGACATTGCAAGCCATTTTGGTCAAGGAGAAAAGAAATTGTGGCTGTTGCAGGCCATAGACAAGCCAGAGGTGCCGGAAGGTGTGAAAGTCTATATGAATATTCACGCCTTCCCTGGCCGATGTAAGGTTTTTGTCAATGCCAGCGAGACCCTTTCTTTTGATGATTTGGCTCCGCGTTCATTCAGCATCCCGCTTGAGTTTAAGGATGGAAAGCAATGCGTGGTGGTCATTGAATTGATGAAACTGCAACCGACCGAAGGCAATGCCGTACAGCATGCCCCTTGGCCTATATGGCTGGTATCTGACAAAGGATAGGTGTGTGCGGCATGTGATGCTGCACACATGCCGCCATAAATTTAAACCATTGTTTTCAGGAATATATAATTATGGAAAACGCAGCAGAAATCGTAAACATGGGCCTCACGGAGGAGACAGAGCAGACCCTGAAGGAGATGGCCGAGAAAAACGACCTTCAAGGCATCAGGAACATCCTCACGGAACTGGCTCCCGCAGATGCGGCAAACGCTATGGAGCTCTTCGCGCCTGATATGCAAATCGCCCTGTTCAGGTCGCTCTCAAAGGACGCCGCCGCCGAAATATTCACATACGTAGATAGCGACCTAAGGGTCCACATCGTGGAAAGCGTGTCGCAGCCAGAAGTCGAACAGAAAATCAAACAGGACTTTCAGGAGCTATTCAACAACATGCCTATTGACGATGCGGCTGACCTGCTGGACGAACTGCCCGCAAATCTGGTCGATGCGCTCCTCTCCAACGCCACAGGCGACAGACGCAAACAATTGAATGAAATCCTGAAGTATCCTGAAAACTGCGCTGGCAGTCTGATGACAGTTGAGTACATCATGCTCGGCGAGCAGATGACAGTTGAGAAGGCACTGGAGCATGTCAGAAGACAAGGGCGCAAGCAGGAGACCATTTACAACTGCTATGCTGTCGGCGCTGGCCGAAAACTCACGGGCGCAGTCTCACTGCGTGACATCATACTCAGCCGTGAAGGGACGCTCATAAAGGACATCATGAGCACGCCAGTCATTTTCGCGCATACGCTAGACGACCAGGAGATCGTCGCCGCAAAGTTCAAAGAGTATGACCTCCTCGCCATGCCCGTGGTCGATATGGAGGAGCGCCTCGTGGGAATAATCACAATCGACGACGTGGTCGATGTCATTGAAGCAGAGAACACGGAGGACATGGAAAAGATGGCGGCGTTGCGTCCGTCCGATGATGAGTACCTCAAGACAGGCGTCTTCATGCTCGCCCGCAACCGTATCGTGTGGCTCATGGTCATGATGATTTCCGCCACATTCACGGGACTCATCATAACGCATTTCGAAAACATCCTTTCGACGCAGGTGATACTAGCGAGTTTCATACCAATGCTGATGGACACTGGAGGCAACTGTGGCTCACAGGTTTCGACGCTTATCATACGAGGCATGGCGGTGGGCGACATATCGCTTAGCGACTGGATGCTTGTGGTCTGGAAGGAGATTCGCGTCGGCGTCTCCGTCGCTGCGGTACTGTGTCTAATCAACTGTGTGCGCATGATGCTGCTCGTGAAAGGAATCACTCCATCAATCACCATAGTCGTCAATGTTACACTCTTCATTACAATCACATTCGCGAAGATAATCGGCTGTCTACTTCCGATGCTAGCGAAGCGTCTCAAGCTAGACCCAGCTCTCATGGCAAGCCCAATGATCACTACCATCGTTGACGCTTTCACCCTCATGACTTATTTCATCGTTGCACAGAACCTCCTCCATATCGCCGCATGAAGTACACACCCGTCCTCAAAAGACTCGGAACGCACGCCAAGATCGATATCAGATGGCAGAATGGTCTGTTGTTGCGCTCGACCAATTGGCTTGGGGACGTAATTATGACTCTGCCAGCGGCATATCAAATAAGTCGTTTTTTACCAAATGGTTGTGGTTTTTTCGTGCTTTGCCAGAAAGGAGTTGCGCCAATCTGGAATGCCTGCCCTTGGGTTGATATCGTCATCTGCATGGAGGGGCATCATGTCTCACGGTCGGAAACAGCCAATGTGCATCATCTTATGCCAGGCATCGCCTGCATCTTTCCCAACTCATTTGGTTCTGCAATGGATGTGTATCGATGCGGTGTTCCGCAAAGAGTCGGACGCAGTGGACGTTTCCGTTCACTCATGCTGACAAAATGCATCCCCGAATGGCCACTTCCGAAAGGCGAAAGCGACTGCCATCAGCTTTCCTACTACCTTGAGCTCGCCTCACTATTCGGAGATGTAGAATACACTACCGATTATCCAAAGTTAAAGGTGGATTTGGAATTGGCGCGTCGTCTCGGCATGGATGACGACAATTGGCTTGCAATCGCGCCAGGGGCGGCATTCGGCCCCGCAAAGCAATGGCTTCCAGAATACTTCTTGGAGGTCGCTCGTTGGCATGGTGGTAAAGGCGGACGTGTGGTGCTCGTTGGAACTGCAAAAGAGCAACCCGTCACAGCATGGCTTGCAGAGCGGATGCCAGGCACCCTTGACCTCGCTGGCAAAACAAGCATCGACGAGCTGATGTCAGTGCTCGCAACAGCCAAATCAGTTGTCGCTAACGACTCTGGAGCAATGCATCTAGCAGCGGCGGTCGGAACTCCAGGCGTGGCGGTTTTCGGCTCTACGGATCCCATTGCGACAGGACCGATAGGCGCGCCTTGGCGCATCATCGCCTCCCCTGAACTATGCCGCCCCTGCTTCCACAGGACATGCCCGTTGTCCGACCATCCATACAAATGCCTTAGAGAGATTAGTCCCCATCTTGTAATATCCGAACTACAGGAGATTCACGGTTAGGAGTCCCGCCGATGATGTTCCGAGATTTCTGCTTTCTTTTCAGCCAACGTGACAGGATGAAATTCATCCTGCTGAACTTGATGCTTGTCTGCTGCAGTTTCATTGAGATGGCGACTCTTGGTGCAGTCCCGCTGTTCGTCGCCGCCCTTCTTGGTCAGACAGACGCCCTGCAAATCGTTTCAAAACTCCCATTGCGCAGTGAAATCGCTTCAGACGGCATTGAGGGACTCGCCATCTATGGCGGCCTGCTTCTCGCATTCCTCTTCCTGCTGCGCACACTCTACTTCATCCTCTGCGCAAATCTCCAGGAGCGATTGCTTCGCAACAGGATGATAGCAATTGCTTCACGGTTGTTCAATGCTTTTATGTTTTCGCCTCACAGCATTGCAAGAATGTGGAACTCTTCTTCTATAACTGAGCAGACATGCACTGAATGCGACATCCTAATCTTCCATCTGCTCGACCCAACCTTCAATCTAGTCCGAAACGCCATCATCTCCATTTCGGTGCTCCTGCTTCTTGTCTGGTTTGACCCAATCGCCTCCCTGACATCATTCGTGGTGCTTGGTCTGATCGGTTGCCTCTTCATGCTGTCATCCAGCAGACGCATCAAGAATCTCGGCAAAACAACAAGCGACTACCGCACCGCCGCATTCAAAATTCTAGCGGACGCCATCGGAATGCGGCGCGAGGCAACCCTCACTGCCTCCAGAGGACATTTCATGGCAAAGTATCATACCGCTCTGGAGCGCCAGACGGAGCCTATGCGAATTGCTAACACAATTCAACGATGCCTTTGGCCATCCATGGAACTAATCACCGTCATTGTGCTCATCGGTACTATGTGCGTCATGCTCGCAAGCGGACGCAAAATTGAGGCCGTAGCCCCTACACTTTCCCTACTCGCCGTCTCTTTGGCACGTTTGAAAGGATGCGTCACCGAACTCATGATACACTTCTCCCGCATCAAGTTCAATTCATCGATTCTTGAGAAGATCGCTTCGGAAATTCGCATGTTCGAGGATGCCTCCGCAGAAGAGATTGCCGCCGAAAAGGTCAATACAAAACTACCGCTGAAGGACAAGATTTCCGTGCGCAATCTCTCATTCAAATACCCTGACGCCGAACAACCTGTCCTCTCCAATGTCTCCTTTGATATTCCAAAGGGCAGCTCTGTCGCATTCATCGGAGCCACTGGCTCTGGCAAAAGCACAATGGCGGAACTCATTCTCGGACTATTCATGCCAGATTCTGGCGAAATTCTTGTGGATGGAAAGGTCGTGCGAGATAATATCGGCGCATGGCGGCGAAGCATTGGATTCGTTCCACAAGACATCTTCCTCATGGACACTTCCATAAAGTCAAACATCGCATTCGGTCAAGATGAAAACGAAATCGACATGGGTGCTCTGAATAATGCTGTCAAAGCCGCCAGCCTCGACAAGTTTATAGCATCACTCCCGAAAGGCCTTGACACGCAAGTCGGTGAACGCGGGACACGTCTCTCAGGCGGACAAAGACAGCGCATCGGCATCGCTCGCGCCCTCTATCGAAATCCAGACGTGCTCGTCTTTGACGAAGCAACCTCCGCTCTAGACAACGACACCGAGGCCGCCGTCATGTCCGCCATAGACAGCCTCCAGGGAACTCATACATTAATCATAGTCGCTCATCGTCTATCAACTGTCCGCAATTGCACCACAATCCTGAAATTCGAGAATGGTTCTGTGTCTGTTGCACCATGTACAACCTAAGGAGAACAAAATGAAAAACTTTATCTACGAGACGCCAACAAAGGTCTATTTCGGCAAAGGCGAAGAACTGAAGGTCGGAAAAATAATCAAGGAGTTCAATCCGAAGAAGGTTCTGCTCCACTATGGTGGCAAGTCCGCTCAAGCAAGCGGTCTGCTGGATCGTGTGCGCGGATGCCTCAAGGAAGAGGGCATCGCGTTCGTGGAGCTCGGCGGCGTTGTTGCAAATCCAGAACTGCTGCTGGTGCGCAAAGGCATTGAACTGTGCAAACGCGAAGGAGTTGACTTTGTGCTTGCTGTCGGCGGCGGTTCGGTTTTGGATTCCGCAAAGGATATCGCCAACGGCGTCGCCAACCCTGACGTTGATGTCTGGGACTTCTCGCTCGGCAAAGCGACACCAAAACGTACTCTGAAAAAGGGAGCCATCCTCACGCTCGCTGCCGCAGGCTCCGAAATGTCCAACTCCTGCGTCATAACAAACATGGAGACAAAGGAGAAGCGCGGATATGGATGTACTTGCAACAGAATGGACTTCGCAATCGAAAATCCTGAACTCACATTCACTGTAAATCCGTACCAGACCGCCTGCGGAATCGTTGACATCTCCATGCACACCATCGAACGCTATTTCTGCCCAGGCAGTGACACGCCTCTGACTGACACGATTGCGGAAGGTCTCGTCAAGACCGTTTTCCAAACAGGTCTTGACTGCCTGAAAAATCCTTGCGACTACGCGGCCAGAGCAAACATCATGTGGGCCTCGTCTCTCGCCCACAATGGACTGACGCAGTGCGGCAGAGACACTCAATTGGCCGTACATCAACTGGAGCATGAAGTGTCTGGTTTGTATCCCACCGTGGCTCATGGCGCAGGCCTTGCGGCACTGTGGTGCAGTTGGGCACGCTATGTCCACAAAGCGAATGTCATGCGTTGGCTTCAGTACGCTTCGCGTGTGTGGAATGTCGATATCGACTTTGATCATCCCGAGGCGACCATCTTGAAGGCCATAGACCTACAAGAGGGATACTACAAGTTAATCGGAATGCCCATCGGCCTGCGCCCATTCGGCGTGAAGCAGGAGGACCTTGAGCCAATGGCTCTGGCCTGCTCAAGAAACAAAACTCGCACGCTAATGGGCGACATGCCTCTCGGATACGAAGAAATTCTTGACATCTTCAAGATGGCATACGCACGATGACAGAATTATAATTTAAGAGGTCTTCAAAGGAGTTCCCGCCATGAAGTCGCTTTGTTATATATTATGGTATATGTGTGTCGGCTGCATTTTCGCCGCCGAACTGGATTTCCAATATCAGAGCAAACTTCTTGAGGAGACTGCTAACTACCGCGTCTTCCAAGTCACATACGACTCGCCAGAAGCCCCATTCTGGAAGGAGGCGCGGCAGGTCAAGGCCTTCTATTATGAACCCAAGGCACTTCCAAAAGAAGGTGCTCCAGCTGTCTTGTGCATGCATGTTCTAGGAGGAAACGGACAAATCACAAAGTCCATAGCATCCTATTTCGCAGACCATGGTCTTCCTGCTCTGATGCCGCAAATGCCTCTCTTTCTAGACCGTCGTCCTGCGGGCAATTTCAAAGGCCATGTCATGGGACCAGATGGTCCAAAGTACATTTCGGACGCATTCCGCGCCGTGCCAGGCGATGTGCGCCGCAGCGTGGACTTTCTGGTCTCGCGACCAGGCGTTGACCCAAAACGTCTGAACATCATCGGCACCAGCCTTGGCGGAATTCTTGGAGTCTCGACATTCGCCAATGATAAACGACTCGACAAGGCGGTCTTCCTGTTGGCTGGAGGCGGCCTTAAGGAGATTCTACAGCAGAGCAACCCTGAAGTCACGCCCATCAGAACAGCCTTTCAAAACGCCACGCCAGAACAGGCCGACACGCTGGACAAACTCTGCGCCTATCTGGAACCCTTGAATTACTGCAAGGCACTTGCTGAGCGAGTCAATGCAGGACGCGTGAGAATGTACAATGCAGAGCTGGACAACTTAGTGCCTCCAGCCCGCTCGAATGCCCTAGCCGCTGGTCTAGGACTCAAGACAGGCGTGAATCACTTTATTCTTCCGCAACTTGACCACTATACCGCCATCGCTGCGATGCCAAAGGTGCTTGACGAAGTGCTACCCTTCTTCACCTCCGCACAGAATATCACCCAAAAAGTCGATGATACTGCAGCGCCTCTACGCGGACTTGCAAACGCTATTCAGCAGATGCTCGCGGGACCACCCGCAGACGGTCGCGCCTCACGACTCACAGTGCGCTTCAACATCAGCGAAAACGGACAGGTCAAACAGGCAGGAAATGTGAAATTCGCCTTCACACAGGAGAAATTCATGCTCTCCATCGCAGAAGGCAAAGGTCTTGAAGGCCTCCAGAACTTCACAGTCGCGATGGGCGACATTCCATGGTGCATCTCGCCAAATGGCACTGGATTTTTAGGCGAATACAAGCCAGAAGTATTGATTTCAAGTCTGTTGCCTGATAAGTTCCATCTATATCGCAGGATGGGGGCCGCAATGTTTGCGCACACTGCGTCAACAGGTTCTATGGATACGTTGTCAAAACTTCTGCAGATGAAATGGTCCTTCGAGGGACCAAATAACCGCACATTCGTGGCGTCTGGCAACTCATGGAACATATCCATCGAACTTGAGGAGTCTCGCGACGTGCCAGTCGCCATCCGCTTTGCATCTAAAACCACTCAAGTCTCCATGGACTTCAGCCAATGGGACAACGCCGCAGAACCACATGCCGATGACTTCACACCGCCAAAGATACAATCAGTCCGTAATGTGGATTCATTAGAGTTGTTTTTGGCATTGAAACAAGTCCTGCATTGCGCCTGGAGCAGACTGGTCGAGCCAATTCCCGCGCCAAATCCGTTGTGTAGCACAGAACGGATTGAATTCTTCGAGAAGGGAATGAGAATAGAACATCCTAACCAATTCCCCGTGCTCATATTCGCTGGAACTCCAGAGGAGATGGGACGTCAGCACGGTCATCTCTGTCGACAGGAAATTAGTCGCACCTATGATTGCCTTAGGCTGGTAGCAGGCGGTTATCTCCTCATGAAGAACGAGTGGTTCTATGACACCATTCTCGAAGCGCAGCGTCGTTCCGCAAAAGACACTCCAAAGCGTTTTCTAACTGAATTGGACGCCATGAGCGCGGCTGCAAGTCTGACATCCAAGCAAGGGCGTGAAATCGGTTTCTTTCCCGAACTCTTTCACTGTTCAGGAATTGCCGCACGTGGCAAAGCCACGACTGACGGTAAGGTCGTCCACGCACGTGTGCTTGACTACATGCGCGACATCGGATTGCAGAACACCGCACAGATACAAGTCTTTATTCCAGACGACTTCCAGCCATGGATTTCCATTGGCTTCGCTGGCTTCAATGGCACTGTCACAGCGATGAATGCGGCTGGACTCGCCATGGGCGAGATGGGTGGTCGCGGAGAAGGCAATTGGGATGGTCTTCCAATGAGTTATCTGATGCGTCGCATCATGGAGGAGTGCCACACCGTCGCCGAGGCCAAACAGATGATTACCACAACTCCACTGACCTGCGAATACTATTACGTCTTGTCGGATAAGTCAGGCGACATGTTGGCGGTCGAAGCGCGTGCAGGCGAAACTCCGACTTTTCTGACTGCTGGAGAAAAGCATCCTCTGCTCAAGGAGGCTTTCGAAGACATCGCATGGATCACGGCCCCCAGCCGACAACCCGCCCTCTGCGAACGACTCCACAAATACTACGGCAAAATCAATGTCGATACCATGAAGGAAATCATAAAGCGTCCCGTCGCAATGGCTTCAAACCTTCACGATGCAATCTTCCTCCCACAATCCCTAGACATTTATTTCGCCTATGCTGATGCAAAGCAACCAGCCTGTAACTGCACATATTACCACTTGAACTTGAATGAGTTAATACAATTCTACCATAATTCACGTCCAACGCCCTGATGTGCTTTTGTAACCATTTACATCCATTGGATGTTTTTATATACTGTCAGTTTGATTTTTTCGTGCTGTGGTGTATATCTATTGTTGTGTTTGTATGAATCTGCAACGGATTCGAGACATTATACTTCTTTATTTATAGGAGAATAAACATGGATTCAAGATTTGACATTGTCATCGGCGTCGATATGGAAACTGACGTCGGAAGCTTCACCGATTTCTACAACGGCATCCAAAAGGGAATGCCACGCCTTCTTGACATCTTCGCGAAGAACAACGCCAAGGCGACAACATTCTGGACAGGACACGCCGCCGACAACAACAAGAACATCGTCAAAATGGTTCGTGACGCAGGGCACGAAATTGGCTGCCACTCTCTCTACCATGAGACACTAGGCGACCCGCTTTTCCCGCTGCCGAACAACTGGCCAGTCTGCCCGTTTGAAGTCGAGGGGCGCATCCGCGAAGCCACACGCATAGTCAAAGAAGTCAGCGGCGTTGACCCGACAAGTTTCCGTTGCCCGCGCCTCTGGGGTAGCACAAAGGTCTGCAACGTCTTGGAAGATTTGGGATACAAGGCGGACGCCTCGCTTCCACTCTACTTCTACCGTACTAGCTTCAAGCCATATCATCCATCCGCTGAGAACTGGACGCTTCCAGGCGACCTTAAGCTCGTCGAAATCCCGAACTTCTGCGACCTTGAAATGGAGAGCAACGACCCATATCAGCGCGACCGTGACCAATGGCCGCTCTTCCGCACAAAAGGTGCGGACTATATGCTCGCGAAGTCCGAGTCGTTCGTGAAATACGTCGAGGCTCGCAACGCGCGTCCTGTCCTCTGCTTCTACATCCATCCGTGGGAATTCGAAGTGATGCCGCGCGGAAGCATCGACTACGGCGAAGCAAGCGTCAAGCCGCTTGATTTCATCACACTCAACTGCGGCGATGTCGCCTGCGCAGAATTTGACAAACTGCTCTCTGGTCTCCAGAAACTCGGCGGTGTGGCACGCACTGCCGCCAATGTCGCTGCCGATTGGTAGTCATCATCCTATGTGCGCGGCCAGTGGCCGCGCATACCCAACTACATTTAAAGTGCATGGCCATGGCCATGCACATAATTTTATTGGAACAAAAAGCGGAAAACTGTGTCTTATTCCATTGATGTCATTTTTCATTGACATAATGGATTTCATGTTTTTAAAAACGAGAGGAGAATACAATGAAAAAAGGTTTATTGCCACTTGCCCTTGCCGCCACAGTTGCCGCACAAAATATAGTTCCGAGGCCGCCTAGGCCACCAATAATCATCCCGCCGTTGCCGCCTATCACGGTAAAGGTTCCCATAGTTGACAACACGCTTCCTGTCCAAGTCGCGTCTGCGGAAATTGTCGCTGACATCGATGGTGTGCTTACAGAAACCAATGTCACGCTAAAACTGTACAA
>JAEEGL013416905.1_pt1 | contig 20185 bp, 16 predicted proteins | sample 9134231 | NCBI WGS metagenome assembly JAEEGL01 (sample SAMN16246548, study PRJNA631951) | gut metagenome | biome: gut microbiome; feature: rumen; material: fiber-attached | host: Bos | place: Iran: Karaj | collected 2018-10
ATGAAGCGCTTCACCTTGCCGGGGGCGTTCTGGTCTATGGAATTCCCGAATTCCGTCTGCCAAAGAGCATAGTGCAGAAGGAAGTGGATACGCTCAAGGCTTTGGGCGTGGACGTGGAAACCAACGTCGTCATAGGCAAGACGCTGACTGTTGACGAGCTTTTTGAAATGGGCTATGAAGCTGTATTCATCGGTTCGGGGGCAGGTCTGCCGCGATTCATGGGCATTCCCGGCGAAAGCCTCAAGGGAGTCTACTCAGCCAACGAATTCCTCACCCGAAGCAATCTCATGAAAGCCTACCGCGACGACTCGTCAACGCCGATAATGCACGCGAAGAGAGTCGCGGTCGTAGGCGGCGGCAACGTCGCTATGGACGCCGCGAGAACGGCGCTCAGAATGGGCGCGGAAAAGGTCTATATCGTCTACCGCCGCAGTTTGGAAGAGCTTCCCGCACGTAAGGAAGAAGTCGAACACGCTATGGAGGAGGGCATTGAATTCAGACTCCTCAACAATCCTAAGAGAATCCTCGGCTTCGAGAATCCCGACGACCGCCGCGACCCGAGAAACGGCTTCGTGACCGGTATGGAGTGCGTGAAGATGGAGCTTGGCGAACCGGACGCTTCCGGCAGAAGAAGTCCCGTCGAGGTTCCGGATTCCGAATTCGTGCTTGACGTGGACTGCGTTATCATTGCCATCGGCACGTCGCCCAATCCCCTTATCAAGTCCACGACCGATGGTCTTGAAGTCAACAGAAAGGGCGGCATTGTGGTAGAGGAAGCCACAGGACTTACCTCGCGTGAGGGCGTGTACGCCGGCGGCGACGCGGTTACCGGCGCGGCGACAGTAATTCTCGCGATGGGCGCGGGCAAGACCGCTGCAAAGGCAATCGACGAATATCTTTCCGGTAAACAATAATGAATATATTCGATTATCTTGAAATGCGCGGGGATCTGACATTCTCCGAAAGACCGTTCAACGAGATAGATAATCTGGTATTCTCCGTGCTTGCGTATCTGGATATGAACGAGATCGTTACGGACGAATTTGTGTTCGACGTGTCGCTGAAAAAGCTCTGCAAAAGATATCTTGAATTGGGCTATGATCAGTCGTATATCGTCAACAATCCAAAGACGCTTCTGAAAAAAATCGTTTCCTGCAAGCGTTATGAACGTGTAAGAGTCGGCGGCTACCGTCATTATGTCTCACAGGACGAACAGGTGCAGTTTTCCTGCGCGACCTTCATGATCGGCGACGGAACGGCTTACGTCGGATTCAGCGGAACCGACGACAACATAGCCGGCTGGCGCGAGGACTTCAATATAACCTTCATGAGCAGCACTCCCGGACAGGACGGCGCGGCGGAATACATCAACCGTCTTTGCGAATGCACCGCCTGTCCTCTGAGAATAGGCGGTCACTCCAAGGGCGGAAACTTTGCCGAATACGGCGCGGCGTTCTGCGACGAAAAATTCAGGGACAGCCGCATTATCGGAATATATTCCAACGACGGTCCGGGATTCAATAACGCCGTTTCCGATTCGGAGCAGTACGCCGCAATTATGGACAGGACGCTGAAAATTATTCCTGAGGAATCAATCGTGGGAATACTTATGTCCGGCAGCGTAAAGACTAAGGTTATCAGGAGCAACGCCAAGGGAATCACTCAACACGGCTTCTACACATGGCGTGTGCGCCGCGACCGCTTTGAAGAGGCAGGCAGACTGTCGCCCGTAAGCGCCTTCATGGACGAAACCGTGAAGCGCTGGCTGAATTCACTTGAGGACGAACAGAAGCAGTCGGTCATTTCCGCGGTGTTCGATTCGCTGGAGGCGTCCGGCGCGACCACTCTCACCGAACTCAACACAAATAAATGGGTATCCTACAACGCCATCCTCAAAGCTGCATCAAATATAGGCTCCGACGTTCAGGGCGAGATATTCAACTCCCTCGTAAAACTCGCCTCAGCCGGAAAGGACGTTCTCTGGGACGAGGCAAAGAAAGCCTTCGGACGATTTGATCCGGAAACCGCGGCAGCAATTCAATAGGGCTTATAAAAGCAGCGAACGCGCTTTTCTTATCTTAATGCCCCGAAAAATCGGGTGCGGCGCGGGGCGCGGCTGGATATGAACGGGTTAATCCGACGAATTTTACACCGAATTTTCGGGAACTTCCTTGCCCGCGTCCGCGCTTTTGGCTCGTTTCCCGCGTCGTGGAGCTGAATATCGCCAAAGGCGACCCGCGCACCTGCTCCCTCGGTTGTAATTCTTATGGAACGCCGCGTTATGCTTTACCGCGCTCAATTATTATTCTCAGGGGATTTTGTATTATGGAATATATTCTTAACGGTGAAAAATTAAATACATGTATGATCGGCACATGGGCTTGGGGCACGGGATTCGGCGGCGGAAAACTTATCTTCGGAAAGAATTACGACAAGCGGCAGCTTTCCGATACTTTCAACGCCGCCTATGACGCTGGCTTTACATTCTGGGATACTGCCGAAATATACGGTCAGGGCAGCTCTGAACGTCTGCTTGGCGAACTGATAAAAAACAGACCCGTCACGCTCTCCACCAAGCACTTCCCCGACAGGAAGTACTCCGAAGGCGAGTGCCGCCGCGCACTCGAAGGCAGCCTTTCGCGTCTGGGTGTTGACAGCGTGGATCTCTACTGGCTGCATTCGCCGAGGCACATCAGGGAACATATGACCGACCTTGCCGCCTGCGTTCACGACGGATTGATAAGAAGCGTCGGGCTTTCCAACGGCACGGCGGAACAGATCAGGCTCGCCGACGAGGTTCTCCGTGAAAACGGCTGCCGCCTTGCCGCCGCCCAAAATCACTACAGTCTGCTCGCAATGGAGCGCGAAGCCGACGCGCTGCGGTACTGCGCCGGAAACGGCATTCTCTTCTTCGGCTATATGATACTTGAACAGGGCGCACTTTCCGGGCATTACGACTCAAAGCGCCGTTTCAGGACTCTCTCGCTGCGTGGAATGTCCTTCGGCAGGGGAAAATTCAGGCGCGTGCAGGGTCTAATCGAATATATCCGTGAGCTTGGAAAAATTCACGGTGTGGACAGCTCGCAGATTCCGATAGCGTGGGCTGTTTCAAAGGGCGTTATCCCCATAGTGGGTCTTACGAAGCCGAGCCACGCAATTTCGCTGAACGACGGGCTGAATCTCAGCCTTTCGGCGGAGGAATCGGCGGAGCTTGAAAGACTCGCGCTGAATTCCGGCGTAAAATGCAAGGGCGTCTGGGAATGAACGCCGCAGTCTTTTTATTAAAATTTTATAGAAGGTATGCGCTATGAGAATATTTAACAAATCGCACAAGTTAGACAATGTGTGCTATGATATACGCGGACCGGTCATGGACGAGGCAAACCGCATGATCGCACGCGGTGAGAAAATACTCAAGCTGAATATAGGCAACCCCGCGCCATTCGGATTCCGCGCCCCCGACGAGGTAATAGAGGCAATGCAGTCGAATCTTATTTCGACCGAGGGATATTCGGATTCCAAGGGACTTTTCGCGGCTCGCAACGCCATAGCCGACTACTGCGTCAACGTCAAGCATATAGAGGGAGTGACTCCCGATGATGTATACACGGGCAACGGCGCGAGCGAGCTTATCACAATGTCCATGCAGGGTCTTCTCGACAACGGCGACGAGGTTCTTGTTCCGGCTCCCGACTATCCGCTCTGGACAGCCTCCGTCACTCTCGCAGGCGGCAAGGCGGTGCATTACATATGCGACGAGCAATCCGACTGGTTCCCCGATATAAGCGATATCCGCTCCAAGGTCACGTCCCGCACAAAGGGCATAGTAATAATAAATCCGAATAACCCCACCGGCGCGCTGTATTCCCGCGAGCTGCTCGAAGAGATTGCCGATATCGCGCGCGAGAATGAACTCATAGTATTCTCCGACGAGATATACGACCGCCTTGTGATGGACGGGCTGGAGCATATCTCGATTTCGTCGATAGCACCTGACATCTTCTCCGTGACATTCAACGGACTCTCCAAATCGCATCTCATCGCCGGTTACCGTTGCGGCTGGATGACTCTCTGCGGAAACAAAACGAACGTAAAGGGCTATATCGATGGAATAAATCTTCTCTCCTCAATGAGACTCTGCTCCAACGTTCCCGCACAGTCGTTGATACCCGTGGCGCTCAAAAACGCCTATACCGCAAGGGAAATGCTGATTCCCGGGGGAAGGATATACGAGCAGCGCAGGTTCATCTGCGACGCGATAAATTCAATTCCCGGAATGAGCGTGGTAAGACCCAGAGCGGCATTCTATATATTCCCAAAGATCGACACGGAACGGTTCAATATAACCGACGACGAGAAATTCGTTCTCGATTTTCTCAAGCAGAAGAAGATACTCCTCACCCACGGCGGCGGCTTTCACTGGGAGAAGCCGGATCACTTCCGCGTGGTCTACCTGCCGTGTCTTGACGAACTCAGACAGGCAGCCGACGGACTCCGCGATTTCCTTGCTGATTTCAGACAGGACTGATAAATAATACTTGACAAAATAGCGTCGGTTTGTTACAATGTAATCACAAACATAAGAAACGGAGGCTTCCACAAATGAAAACAATCAAAAGACTCATCACCCTGACAGCGGTGCTTGCGATGCTTCTCTCCGCCGCGTCATGCTCGCTGCTGAACAAGGCAAATTTCACACAGGAAATCACCGCCGAAAATATCAAGGTCACTATCCGCGACGATATGAAAGAGCAGGACGAGATCAAGAATGACGACGATTATATCACCGGCTATCTCTGGAACGGCTACGGCATGAATATCGGAAACGTCAGCGCAAACGACACAAGCACAGTAAAGCTGTCGGGTCAGACCGGCGACGATATTCTCAAAAAGGTCGGAGAAAGCGGCAAGAATCCCTCCGAAATCAAGAAATACGGCGATATAAGCTATATCCAGTACACCGAAAGCTCAGACGGAACCGATTTCTTCTCTGACGTTTACATTATGGAAGTCGGCTATGAATACTATTTCTTCGAGTTCTACACAAAACCTGATAACGCGGGAAAATATCAGAATGAATACGAAAAAATCATAGACAGCGTGAGCATTATTGAAGAACCCGCAAAGACAGCCGATGTGACTATAGAAGGAGTTGCGCTGACAATGGACGGCGACGCCTTTGAGCAGTCAAGCGGCACATGGTTTTGCAGCAGATATTCCGTAACAGTTTACAATTCAGGACTTAGCTCAAGCCTTTCCTCGCCTGAGAACTTTGTAAACATTCTTCTCAAGAGCGGCTATAAGACAGCCGACGGTCAGGACGTAACCGAATACAAGACCACAGACGGAGGCGTGCCTTACTTTGAAGCGATGGCTGACGAGCTTTACGGAACGCATTATGTCAAGGAAATAGACGGCAAGATCTATTATATCATGCTATCCACGATGGTTCCAGCCGACGATCAGCTCAAAGCTGAATTCAACAATATAGTTGACGGCGCGCACGCGGCATGAATCCATAAAACATAATAAACTTGCGGTCATAACATCACAGCCGCACATCAGATTCCAAAATTCTGATGTGCGGCTCTTGTAATATGTTAAAGTGCGTCTTGACAAAAATAATGATAATTGTTAGAATAATATTGTAAAACAAACTGAACGGAGGCTTCCGCATATGAACGCAATCAAAAAACTCATAGCTGTCATCACAATGACCGCAACGCTTGCAATGATTCTCCCCCTTACGTCATGCTCGCTGCAGAACAATGCGGATTTCACACAGGAAATCACAGCCGGAAATATCAGGGTAACTATCCGCGACGACATGACGGAACAGGAAAAAATCAAAAACAGCGAAAGCTACATCACCGGCTTCCGCTGGGACGGCTACGGTATGAATGTCGGCAGCATAGACGCAAGAACCGTCACATTACGGACATACAACGGCAAAACCGGCGACGAATTTTTAAAAAGCATAGCCGAAAAGGGCAAGAACGCCACTGAAATCAAAAAATTCGGCGATATAAGCTACATAGAATGCGTGCGGACGTCGGGCGAAACGGATTTCCTTTACACGGTTTACATTATGAAAGAGGGCTACGAGGATTATTTCTTTGAATTCCACACTAAGGCAAAGAATAATGACAAGTACCGCGAAGAATATGAGAAAATAATTTCCAGCGTAAAAATATTGGAAGAGCCGCCAGCGACTATCGACGTAAATATTCATGGCGTAATCTTTGAGCTGGACGGCGACGCATATGAACTGTCAAGCAGCTCATATCAGTGCGGCAGGTATTTATTACAGGTAACAAATAGCAATATCAGAGCAGATAAAATGACGCCGGAGGAATTCGCCGAAAAGTTCAGGGTAAGCGATACCATCAATAACGCCGGCGAGCTGAAGACCACTCCGGGAGGTATTCCCTATTTTGAAACATCGTCCGATGAATCCTACTCGACATATTACGTAATGGACATAGACAACTCAATCTATTATGTAATCTTTCACACGAAAATCCCAGACGACGACGCACTGAAAGCCGACCTTAATGAAATTATCGACAAATCGCACACGGCGTAAAAAAAAAACATAAAACCATATGGTACAGTATAAACGGAGGAAAACATAATTGAAATCCACAAGAAAAATCATTATAACGGCAGCGGTTATTTCCATAATAATTTCCATGTCATCTTGCTCGCTTTTTACAAAATTCAATAAGAAGATAACAGTCGGTAATATGGAAATTTCCATACGTGACGACATGGCGGAAAGCCCCTCCCCCGCGGCAGGCGACGGAAAAATCTTTGCCACTTATTCATGCGGCGACTACGGCATGAATATTTACATAATAAACGCCACAAGCGCAATTCTCAGCGGAAAGACGTCTGACGACAAGCTGAATGAAATGCTTGAGGGAAAAAGCAATCCCACTGCCATTCAGAAATCCGGCGAGGTCAGCTATTTGGAATACTCCGCGCCGCAGGAAGGCGAAAATTACCGGTTCACGTCATTTTTGCTGGACGGAGGGAACGAATTCTATATTCTCGAATTCTACTCAAAACCGGAAGACTCCGAAAAAAATATGAAGCAATATCAATCCATAATTTCCACCGCGAAGGTTATCAAGGAAACAAAGGCTGTCATCGATGTGACAATAGGCGGCGTTGATATGACGATTGACGGAGATTCAACCTTCACAGGGAGCCGCTTTTATTCCTGTGAAAGATATCTTACCAGCGTTTCCGTCTATACCGTACCAAAGAATTATTCGTCACAGGCGTTCTGTCTCTCAGCAGCCGAACAGGGCGGCTACAAGACCGTAGACGGCAAGGACATAACCGAGGTGCAAACCACCGACAGCGGCATCTCCTATTTTGAATGCTATATAAACAATCTCTATTCCTATCATTACGCAAAGACAGACAATAAAAGTCTGATATACACTTTCTTCTTCACCAAAGAACCCGCAAACGACCAGCTCAGAGAGGACTTCATGAATATAACCAATTTCGCAAAGCTCACACCGGCTGACACTGGAAGTAATGAAACATCATCACAATAAAAAAACAAACAACAATAAGGAGGCATTTCAATGGGAAAAATCTATTGTCCGGAATGCGGATATCAGCTTCCTGATACCGCAAAATTCTGCAACATGTGCGGCAATAAGATAATTCGGATTCCCACACCGAATCCGGCTCCCGCGCAAGCCCCGACGCAAATTCTCACTCCGAATCCGGCTCCCGCACAAGCCCCGACAAATTTCCCCGCACCGAATCCGGCTCCCGCGCAAGCCCCGGCAAATTTCCCCACACCGAATCCGGCTCCCGCACAAGCCCCGACAAATTTCCCCACGCCGAATCCGGCTCCCGCGCAAGCCCCGACAAATTTCCCCAAGCCGAATCCGGCTCCCGCACAAGCTCCGACGCAAATTCTCACGCCGAATCCGGCTCCCGCACAAACGACGGCGAATTTCCCCAAGCCGAATCCGGCTCCCGCGCAAGCCCCGACGAATTTCCCCACGCCGAATCCGGCTCCCGCGCAAGCCCCGACAAATTTCCCCACACCAAATCCAGCTCCTGCGCAAGCGCCTACGAATTTCCCCACACCGAATTATCCCGTCATAAACTCCGCACCCGCGCAGACTGGCGCGAAGCCGTTCCCCGTGCAGAATCCCGCTCCGCAGACATTCGGATCAAGCGGAATGCCGTCATACTATCCACAGAATAAAGCGAAAAAAGGCTCAAACAAAAAAACGCTGATAATTGTTTCGTCGGTTCTCGGCGGAATAGCCGTTCTCATCTTCGCGTCTCTTGCGTTTATATTCCTCGCTCTGCCGTCAATCAATTACAGCGGGGCAAGCAAGGCACTGAACGCGGGAAATTATGACGAGGCATACGAAAAATTCACCGCGCTCGGCGACTACAGGGACAGCAGCAAAATGGCGACCGAAGCGCTCTACCGTAAAGCGGACGCTATGCTTGCCCAAGGTAACTTCATCGAGGCTATGACCGCGTTTGAGATATTAGGCGATTACAAGGACAGCGCGGAAAAATTCATCGCGGCTGACTACGGCTACGGCAATGAGCTTCTGGAACAAAAGGAATACAAGGAAGCCGCGGACGTATTCGAGGCTCTCGGAGATTATGAGGACAGCGCGGAGAAATACAAATTAGCCCGTTATAACAACGCCGTACAATTGTTGCGCGACGACGAATTCTTTGAAGCACTTGACATATTCAAATCGCTTGGGAACTACAAAGACAGCAAAGCGATGATCAAAGAGACAAAATACTGCTACATCATCACCAGCATGGACAATGACGACGCGGCTACATATGAATTCCTGAAGGAACTGAAAAATGTCAATTACAAGGATTGCAAGAAAATCTTTAAGGAACTGTACGCGTGGAAAGCGACAGACTTCTACTTCAATACAGACCCCGATTCCACAGAAAGCGTCGATTCCATAAGCAAAAGCTCACCTCTGTACTGTCACTTCACAATTTCGGGAGGAACGCCCGACGGCACATTCTATCCATACGCCAAGGCGGTCTGGCCGGACGGCTCCTCAATGAACAAGCAGAAATCCGCGGTTCCGATGTACCGCGACGGCACATTCTGGTGGGGCTGGAGCGACGGTATCTACGTAAATCCCCAAAAAGGCAAAACCGGAACATTCACCCTGACGCTCTATGACGAGGAAGGAAACGTGATTGGAGCCGCGTCCGTAAAAATAACCAAATAGCCTAATACCCAAATAAAAAAACAAGTCGCGTGAACTGCCATGCTGATTCCGGAATGGCAATTCACGCGACATTTTTATATTTTTCCTTTTCACTTAACCAATTTCACTACGGCGTATTTTGAATTTATCGTTTTGCCGCGTGAATCGGACACCTTGCAGAAAACTTTCATTCCGTTCCATGAGGGATTGGCAACCGCGTTTGTGACAGGCGACGTATGGTTTTTCCATATATGCCAGCTTCTCATGCCGCGCTTTTTGTAGTACCACTGGTAACGCAGTCCCTCGCCCTGCGCCCTGACGGAGAATACGGCAGGCTCGTCCGCCTTGAGCGAAATGCTTCGCGGCTGCCTGAGAATGTCGAGCGCATCGGTTATCCAGACGTCCGCGCTGCCTGATGAGAGGAGCTTTCCCGTGCGGTCGGTCACATCGCAGCGCACCTGCGTTTTGTGCCACGAAAGCTCGGCGGGCAGTCTGACCTTAGCGGAGGTCTGCCCCTGCCAGTTTTTCCAGCCGCCGGAATTACCCGTTTTCATCAGCCATTGGTACTTCAGCCCGCTTCCTGATGCATTCACTGAGAATTCAACGTTCTCGCCCGAATGAGCGACGATATTCTCCGGCGATGAACGCAGAGTAAAGACGTCATTTATGGTCACGCACGCCTCCCGCGAAAAAGCGCTGCTTCCGTCGGGAGCCGTTATTTTGCATTTCAGCCTCATTCCGTGCATAGACGGATCAGCCGTCGCCGTGAAAATGCTGCCGACGTGACCGACAAGTGCTGTCCAGCCGGAGCCGTCTTTTCTGGCGTACCACTGATATTCCGCGCCCTCGGAGTCAGCCGCAGCGCATAAAGCAAATTGTCCGCCTGATAAAGCGGTCACGTCGTCGGGCTGACGGGTAATGTTTACGCCGCTGCACACGCTGACGGACGCGGGGGCTGACACAGCCCTGTTCCCTCTGGAATCGGTTACTTCGCATCGTATTTCGCCGCCGGAGAGAGAATTCATCGCCGTCAGAGAAACACAGCTTCCCGAATGTCCCGCGAGCCGCCGCCAGATATGCGAATCCGCGTATCTGAAATACCATTTGTAATTAATCCCATCGCCGTCAGCCTTTGCCGAGAAATACATATTCCCGCCCGTCCTCGCGGCGACAGGCTGCGGGTGCGAAATGAAAAAAGGCTTGTCCGCCGCGGTAATTTCAGCGCGTTCCGAATAGACCATGCTGCCGCCGGGGCTTTTGAGCCTGCAAAAAACCTTTGCGCCGTCCAGACTTTCATTGTCGTCAACCGAAAAAGAGAGGTCGTTCCTGTTTTTCATCTTCACGCCGAAGCGAAAGCCGCACGGAATAACGAACCACTGACAGAGAAGCCCCTCCGTGCCGCCGGTCACGCTGAATTCAGAAGAACCGCCGACATTAAGGTGAACGCTTCCGGGCTGGGAAATAAAGGTGGGAGAGTCAACAACCGTAACGGTTGCGGGATCCGAACCGACGGAGCTTCCCGCACTGTCGGTGACAAGGCAGAAAAGCCGCATACCGTTCCAGGAATCGTTTGCGACTGCCTCGGTTTGGCTTGACGTATGACCCTTCCATTTTGTCCAGAGATCCGTATTCCCCTTGCGGTAATACCACTGATATCTGAGCTTCCCCTCTCCCCTCGCGCTCACGCGGAAATACGCCGTTTCGCCAAGATTCACGGTAACGTCCCGCGGCTGCGCCAGGATAACCGCCGGAGCGCAGAGCGAAATCAGCGCCGGACGTGTGGCAACAGAATTCCCACGGCTGTCAGTCACTCTGCAATAGACCCGCATTCCGTTCCAAGTGGAATTCGCCTCGGCTGACGTAACGGCGGATTCGTGACCTTTCCAGACCGTCCAGTTCGGCGAATCAGGCTTTTTGTAATACCACTGGAATGTCAACCCGTCGCCCTCGGCGCGTGTTTCAAATGTCACGCCTTCACCCGCTTTCGTATGAATATCTGCGGGCTGCAATGTGACGACCGGCGGCAAATTCTGATATTCGCTCGCGAAAAGGCAACCGCAGAGAGTCAGCGCGATGGCTGTCGCTGCGGCTGCCGCTTTTAATGAATTAAAAGGACTCATCTCAGAACTGAACCTCGACATAATCTCCGAGCGCGTGATTTACTTCCAGAATAAGCACTGGCTCGCCATTTGCGTCAAGATAAGAATTACAGCCCGTCTTGCCGGTGGAGGTGTAATTGCCGCCGGAATTCTTTACCTGAATCATATCGTCAAATGAAAGGATAGATCTGATTGTATCTTCATCATACTGATTGAAGTAGTCAATAATATCTTTTTTTGTCACACCGTCGGAAGCTCTGGTAAGCGTCCATGTATCGTTGGTTATCGCGTCAGCCGCCTTGTCCATATCCACCGGTTCGGAAGGAATTATCGTGTTGCCCGTCGCAAGGTCAATTGTAATCGCGGAAGCGTTTGCATAACCGTGCGCGGCTCCGCTGAATAAACAGTACTCGCGGAAAACAATGCTGAGGGTATCCTTGGTCTTGTATTTTACATCGTATGTACCATTGAATGTATCAAGTCCCGGGTCGCCGAGATACATGGTGCAGGTCTTTTTGATAAATCCGTTGTAGAAGTTCTGCATGGCTTCATCGTAAAGACCAGTAATCTGCGGGTACTTGTATTTAATCTTACCGTTCTCGGAGGCGTAGGTCTTATATTTAACCTTGTACTTGTTGTTAAGCTGAGACGCGGGCTGCGTCGCAGCGGTTGTAGCGGTTGTAGCCTTGGTAGTGGTAGTGGTAGTGGTTGTTTTTTTGGTTGTAGTAGTTGTTGTGGTAGTCGTTGTGGTTGTGGTTTTCTTGGTTCTTGAGGGAGCGGTGGTAGTAGTGGTAGTTACCACGTCATCGTCCGCAGAACGGGTTGTACCGCCGGTATCCTCGTCCTCGCTGTCGTCAAATTCGATAATATTGGGATTGTCGGCGGCGCGAGTCGCCTGAGAGACGCTGCCGTTGGATTTCTTGGTATTTTTGGAGCCGTTGTCGTCGTCTCCGCATGAAGCAAGGGTTCCGCCGATAATACCAGCCGCAATGATAAGCGCGATTGCCCTTTTAACAAAATTTTTGTTTGCTGACATTAAAATCATTCCTCCTGATCAATTGTCTGAAAAATGCTCGCTCAAAGCAAGTCCCCATTTGCCGACCTCGTCGCATTCGTCCAGAATCCCGACATAATACGCGTCAAGCTCAGTGAATTCGTTTGAGATATCCTTTGAATCATACACGGTATACATGATATCGTTTGAACAAATCTTACCGAGGTGATCGACGTACTTCTGGGGTATGAATTCATTTGCGTAATAAAGGTCGTGAGCGCCGAAGCAATGCATCATCTCGTGGGCATATGACGTGGGCTTGGTTACATAAATATCGTCAAATCTCACGTAAATGTTGCAGAATTCGACGTAGTAATCCGGCGAGCAGGAATAACCGAGATACCACGGATTGACCTGATTGGAAAAATCGGTGTTGAAGAAGAAAAGATAAATCACGTTATCCGCGAGGTATTTATTGCGGAGCGCCTGCGTATCGACGTTATTATCAATCCAATTTTTCTGGACGTCGTACATATCGCCGAATTCAGTTACAAGCGACTCGTCGAATTCAGCCTTAAAGCAGATATCGGGATTCATCTCCCAATCGTAGATGAATTCAGCCGAAGCGCCGAAATTCGCGGCCTGTTCGGATAGATAATCCGTACTGATACGCAGATTATCGAGAGTGTCATAAATCATTTCGTTGTCCTCAGACAAATCCCAGTCCCATGACGTTCCCGCGTCGTCGGTAAAGATCGAAACAATGAGGGTGCGTCCGCTGAGAGAACCAGCCGAGCCCTGAGCGCCGTCATATGGGGATTGATAATTTTCAGGGACGGAATCACCGCCTGAGTCCGAATCGGAAATCTTCTTATCCGGACCGCCGACAGTATGCCGAATTAAATCCGAGCAGCCCGTCATCGAAAGAAGCGCCGCCGCTAAACAGAGCGCAGCGATTTTCAGTTTAAAATTTCCCGCTTTGATAACTGTCACCTCACGAATACATTTTATTTATCTCCAATGATATTTTATACCAAAAAACATCTAATGTAAAGAGTAATTAAAGCATTGTAATTACGCAACATAAATTTGTAAACATTTTTTAAATATTCAGTTAATTTTATTAGATTTGTATTCAGAATCACTTGCCGAAATACTCATAGAATTCTTCCAACGTCATATAGTCGTTAATCACACCAAGAAGCGCCTTGGATGTCATGCGTTCGGGAAGACCAAGATGAGCGATCAGAGCCGAGCGAAGCGCGGCGCTGTTCTGACCGCCGGAGAGTCCGCAGCGGTAAAAGTCCGTCCGCGAGATAAGCCCCGCGGGTTCCTGACGCGCAGCGGGGACGGTTTCGCCGCAATCCACACCGGCGCGGCGCAGAGCGTTCAGAAGGGCTTCGGTGGACATTCCCTCAACGCCTAACTTGCCCTCCTTGGAGGGGGACTGCTTGCGTCTTTCCTTGCCGAAAACGTCCGGAATATAGGCATGCTTCACAAGTCCGTCGGGAATGCAGGAGCGCAGGTGATTGCGAATAACGAACCCCGCCGAATCGCTGTCGGTAATAACCAGCAGTCCGCGTGTCACGGCGAGTCGGCGCAGCATATCCATCTTTTCCCTGTCCCTGAATATTCCGAATCCGTCGGTAGTTATGATGAGCGCGTCTATAAGCGAGGAAAGCCGTATTTTATCGTACCTGCCCTCGACTATCACAGCCTCCTTTATCCTTATCATCTCGCAGCCTCCGCAGCCATGAACATTTCCGCAAGCAGCTTTTCCAGCAGTATCTTACCGTCCACGCGGCTGCTCTTGAGCGCCGAGTCGGTACGGCAGAGCATACCGCACCATTCGCGGAGCAGCGGGAGCGGATACCTGCGGCTGTCGCGGAAGGAAAAGCCCAGACGCTTCTCCTTGCCCTTGTACTCATCGCCGAAGAGCGCCGCCATATCGTCGGCGGACCTGCGCTCGCCGGAAGCGAGCTTTGCGCGGTAGAGATCTATGAACGCGCCGGACATTATGGCAAGCACAGCGACAGGCTCGGTTCTCTCGTCAAAAAGCTCCTCCAGAATGCGGTAAGCGTCGCGCCTTTTGCCGGAGATAATGTCAGAAGCGAGCATATAGCCCTTTACGTCGATGCTCTGGGTGGTATTTGAATCAATGGCGGCGCGAGTAATTTTGCCGCCGCAGAGCGAATGCAGCTTGGCAAGCTCGCTCAGAAGATTGGTTATATCGCTGCCGCAGCGTTCCACCATATAGGCAGCGTCGGCGCGGGTTAACTGAGTGCCGTTTTTTCCCGCCTCGGAAAGAAGAATATCGGTTATCTCAGCGGGCGAAGGAGTTTTGCAATTAACGACCGTACCGGCTTTTTTGATAAGGTTCCGCATTGCGCCCTGCCTGTCGCCGCTCTTTGCCGACGCCTTAACCGACACATTGAAAAATACAGTCACGCAATTCACATTGTCCCCGACCGAGCCTAAGAATAATTCGAGCTTGCGGTACTGATCGGCGCTTATCGAAGCTGCGTCCATATCCTTGACGACCACCATACGGCGGCTTGCCATCATTGGCAGCGTGTCGGCGGCGGCAGCTATTTCGTCCACAGTGCATACTGAACCGTCGAATTCATTGTAATTGAATTCCGGCAGCGCGTCGGGACCGTATTTCAGCTTGAGGATTTCGAGACACCGGCGGCGGAGATAACCGTCGTCACCGCATATCAGATAGACGGGCGATGGCTTTCCCGCGGCGATATGCCCGCCCAGCCCGCTGTAATTTATTTCAGCCATTCTTCCATGCCTTTCGTAGATAATTCATCTTCAATATAATAGCATTATCTCGGCGAATTGTCAAATAAAAGCGATTCAGCTCCACTAAAAAAGTATCGGTCGAACCGCGCTAAAGCGGTTCAACCGATACTTCTGCCGAAATATTATCATTCTCCGTCTGATTTCATAAGCGCGTCAACATTTTCCTCCACTGCTGCGCGCTGATTTTCCCACCTTTTAAAGCCCTCGTCCCATGAACTGTAATCAGGGTCGGAACGGTGATCCGCGAGACTGTATTTTTCCCTGAGATATTCTCCGAGGAATGAGGTATATTTTTTTGCGCCGAAAACATTAAGATGATTGTCGTTATAAAAATCCGCGTCCTGACTCAGACCCATCTCCTGCACAAAGTCGTTTGCGTTAAGAAAATCGAATCCGTTTTCCTCCACAATGGATTTGACGGAATTATATCCCATACGTTCTTCTTCGGTTTCCCGATACGGGGCGACGACAAACAGCGCCTTGAGATTTTTTTCCCTGAGATAACCGATAAAGCTGAGGAGAGATTGTTCTCCGGTCTCCGAAAGCGGCGACGCGTCGGTAACGGACGAAAAATCGCCGAGCTGGATTTTCTGCCATTCCTTCACGAACAAAAAGCCCATAGTCAGATCGGGATTATCGGTTAAGGTAGCCTTGCGGTAATTATCCGCCTTTTTAACCTGATCGCCAAAGCTCTTCCAGCTGCCGTGAAACGACATCATATCAATAAAATATGAAGATACGTCCTCACCCTCATAGCAATACTTATAGGTATTGTATCTGACCTTGAAATTATTGTAAGTATTCTGTTTCATAGAGGACGAAAGAACAAGCGCAAAGTATTTATGCTCATAGTCATGACCGGTTGTGTAATAAAAAGGTCTTGCGTCCACAACAATCAGCCCCGGATTCTGAGTTTTCAGAGCCTCGTCAAGAAGCGGCTGGAAATTATAGGCAAGCAGACTGCTTATGCCGACGTCGTAGCTTGTGAATCCGAATTCATTCCACGCCTCGTAAGGCATCCATGACACAATGCAGACGCTTCCGCCAATATATATCATATCAAGCGAATTGTCCTGAAGGGTATCGTACTGTTTCAGATGTATGCCCTCAGCCAGATTGGGTCTGAAAATAAAGGTCAGCAATGAAAACAGAACGCAAAATATCAGCAGGAAACAGGTCAATCGAATAGCGTTTTTCGCTTTTACGCTAAAAGAACCGGTTTTTGTTTTCATAAAAGCCTCTCCTATAGGTTGTAAATAAAGTCCGCGACGTTGTACCCCGGACCGTATATTCCGAAGATAATCACAAAGAAAATAAAGAAGAACAGCACGAACCATTCAACGGCAATATTCGTATCCTGCAGCTTCTGACGAACGTTGAATCCCATTTTTTCAGTGAGTATTCCGACCGTCAGCAAAACGGCAAACCCGAACATCAGTATGAGAATGTCGTACAGGTTGTAACCTGCCGATTTAAAGGCGGCGATAATATGACCAGCGGACGCGCCGATATGGATAAGATCACCGGGGAAAGTCCTGATTATGCGGATAAAAGCCTTCGCGCCGGAGGTAAGAGTATCAGCCGAGAAGAAAAGCCACGCAAAGCACATGAGGCAAAGCGTGCGAAAATTGCAGAATATCCCGTAAGCCCCGCTCTTCCGGTTAATCCTCAAAAAACTGGAAAGTTTGTCAAAAGCGGGCTGAAGCAGCTGTCCGCCGACAATTGTAATCCATAGGAGTATTCCTGATGAAAACACGTATTTCGGCGCTCCGCCGTGCCATAAACCAATTATAATCCAGAGAGCGAGCATAGCGACATACGAGGGAATAGTTTTGCCGAGCTTCCTGCCGAATTTTTTTCTGCACCAAACGCCAAGCTCAAAAAAAGGCTTGCTTTTCAGGAGAGGGTACATTATGTAATCCTTAGCCCATAATCCGAGGGTAATGTGCCATCTGCGCCAGAATTCCGAAAGATTCCTTGCGAAAAACGGTCTCCGGAAGTTTTCGGGAAGCTCTATCTGCAATATTTCGGCAGTACCGAGCATAATATCCATACATCCGGAAAAATCCGAGTACAATTGCAGCGCGAAAAGGAACAGTCCGAAAATATACGGAACAGCCGTCGTCTCCGGATTGCCGAAAAGAGCGCCCGTGACCGCCGATGCGCGGTCAGCGATGACAAGCTTCTTAAAGAAGCCGTAAATCACTCTTTCCGCGCCGAACTTGAATTTCTGATAGTCAAAGCTGTGAGGGGTAAAGAGACTTTCCGAAATTTTGTCATACCTCACTATGGGACCTGAAACAAGCGCCGGAAAGAATCCGGCAATAAGCGCGACCCTCGCAAAGCTGCGTTCCGCGGGATATTTCTCCCAGTAAACGTCAACAATGTAGCCTATGCCGGACAAAAGAAAATACGCTATGCCGACGGGAGCGATCCAAGAAAAGCTTATCGGCGAAAGCCGCCACCCGTCCGGAAGAAAGCCGTTAATCGTCAGAATAAAGCTGTTTGCGAGCCTGAAAAGCACGAACAGCAGTGAAAGACACGCTATACCGGCAATAAGCGCGGCTCTTTTTTTTCTTTCCGCGCCCGCCCTTTGAATAATAATGGGTACGGAATATATTATAAGCGACGCGGCAAGATAAACCGCCAGCGGAAGCGCGAACTGCCATACAGACATAATTCCCGCGTAAAGACCTATGAATAAGGCGTTGCCCGCAAGAAGAACCTTCCACTGGTGCTTTTTAGGGACGGAATAATAAACGACCGTCATAACGAGCAGAAAAAGCAGAAACGGCGGCGAGGTCAGTCTGAATAAAGAGTGGCGTAAGATATCTGTTACTAACTCCATTTGCATATCCTCTTAATTCTCATATTCTCTCAGCAATGATATCAGCCATCTCTCCCACATTTTTCATATCAGTGACCTCAGCCATCTTGAATTTCATTCCGAAGCGCCTCTCCACCGCAACGATGAGATTGATATGTTCAAGGCTGTCCCAACCGTCTATATCATCGGCGGTCGTGGTTTCGTCAACGTGAATTGCATCATCGTCAAATTCATCCTGAAATATTTCGTCCAGCACCATAAAAATTTCCTCGCGTGTCATGATAATAATTCCTCCTGAATAAATGTTTTGTTGTTTTTGAATTCAGAAACATTGGCATAGAATCTGCCGTCTGTCTCCGTAAATCCCAATCTTGTATAAAGGTCGGCGACCATAGAATTCTTAGGTGTAGGGATATATTCACCCACGACGGTTTCAAAGCCTTCCTTTCGGGCTATTGAAACAATATCATTAATAATGAATTCCTCCATTCCGCGTTTTAGGACGCGGCAGCTCATCAGAAGCTCGCTGATAAACAGTGCGCCGTCCGGCATTCTGTCAAGCACGACAACGGCGATAAGCCCGTGATCGCCAAGGCGGTCGCGCAGGCAGTAATACCTTGTAATATGCGCGTCGCTGTGAGCGAGAGCCTCTATCTGAGCCTCAGTATACCTCACCGTCCTGAGGTTGAACTGATTGGAACGCTGCGTAAGCTGGGCTATGCGGGGATAATGGAAGCTGTCAAATTCCGCGGATACAGCACGCATTTCAAGCGCCATGAGATAATCGTCATAGGAGCCGTATGAAGCCATAAGCGACGTGCGCTGCGCCTCCTGACGGTACATTTCGGTTCTGCCCGCGTCGGTCTCGGAGAATGAAGCCGTTTCAAAAAGGCAGAGATCCTTGAGGAAGCTCACATAATATGAAGGATCCTCCGGCATTTCCGGCACGGTAATATCCCTGACGGCGCTTCTGACCTGATCGCGTTCAAATGGGTTGTCGTCGATAAAAACAATGCTGTCCATACCGATATTCAAGGTCTGCTGAATATTTACGATATTGCTCGCCTTGTCCTCCCAATTGGCGACGAACATTGCGAAATCGTCAAGCCTGAGAATCATATCGGGGTGCTTTTCAAAAGGCAGTCTTGCGGTTTCAGGATTGTTTTTGCTGCACACGGCGAGGAGTATGCCCCTTTCCCTGAGCCCCCTGAGCCAACTCTGGAAATCCGAGAACGCCCTGCCCGTGCCAAGCTCGCCTATCCGGATTCCCTCCAGTCCGTCGTCGCCGATCACGCCGCCCCACAATGTATTGTCAAGGTCGAGTATCACGCACTTTTTTATATTGCCCCCGACAGCCGCGATAACGGAGACGGTCCGCAATGCGATATAAGGGAGAGCCTCCAATGAAAACGGCATTTTAGCGATGTAATAGAGCTTGCTGTCAAAAAATTTATCCTCGCCGAGTCTGCTCTGCACGGCGTTGATGTCTATAATAAAAACATTTTTACGTTTTGAAGCCTCTTGGGAAATCATGGAATTGAGCAGTTGGAGCTGATAGACAAAGGAACTTTTTTCTTTAAGACCGAAGCTGCCGAACACGCCGTCATTGATATACGGAAAGCTGAACTGAAGAACCGACGCCGGCATTCCTGCCGAAACGCTGTCCCAGTACCGCGTGATTTTCAATGTCATATCGGCGGCAAATCCCGCCCGCGAATCCTTATCGCGCAGATAGAAGGATTCCCTGAGCTTTTCGGTACACATTACAAACAGAACGAACTCCGGAGAATGCCTGTAAAGCTCCGATCCGGCGTCAATAATCTGAGCGTCTATCTGATTGTAGTCAGCCTCAAAAACATCAGCCGAAATCCCTCTGGTAATGGCGAAGCCCTTCACGGCGGTAGTAATATGCTGCGTGGAGCAGTCGCCCAATATAGCGAGCCTGATCTTTTTTAAACCGGCTGCCGATGATCTGGACAGCTTTTTCAATTCGGTATAGTCTATCATTAAATCACCTGAAATAATTGTAGATAAATCATGCCTGAAAAATAAACAAATTGCAGCGTTTTAACATTAAAAACAACAGACATAATTTTTTCATTAAACGAAGTTAACATTAGTCATTTTACACTATTGATATTATTTTGTCAATACCGCCTGAAAATTAAACGCATTGAAATATAAGCAGACCCGTAATCAAAATAATTAGTAGTATGTTTAC
>JAEEGL012017815.1_pt1 | contig 20184 bp, 11 predicted proteins | sample 9134231 | NCBI WGS metagenome assembly JAEEGL01 (sample SAMN16246548, study PRJNA631951) | gut metagenome | biome: gut microbiome; feature: rumen; material: fiber-attached | host: Bos | place: Iran: Karaj | collected 2018-10
CCTGAAATCATGGGATTTTGCCAAAAGCAATCTCTCGTTTTTTCTTCATTGTTGTAATATCCTGCAGCCAAGCATGTACCATAAACGCATATTTCTCCAGGCGTTCCAACATCTTTTATGACATTTCCATCTTCATCAAGTAATAGGATTCCAGTATTCCTAAATGCTTTCCCAATAGGTATGGTTTCACCATCCTCATACTCTTCAGCAATATGGTACGACGTACAAGCACCTGTGATTTCCGTCGGACCATATAGCTGAATGTATTCACATTCAGCTATATGATAATAACCTGTCCAGTATCTAAATACCGGTATTGGCATGGTCTCTCCGGAAAATACGAACTTGCGAAGCTCACTGGGGCGTATTTTAGACAGCCCATCAAACTGTGACACCAGGCGATACGCAGTAGGAACCCACATAATCATCGTTACTTTATTTTCATCTATATATCCCAATAACTTTTTGGGTGTCATAAAGTAGCGCTGCGGAATAATAACAAGTGTGCCGCCAACATACAGACTCATAAAATCCTTAAGTGACATATCTGCATAAAATGGAGTCTGATTCCCGACAATATCAGTGTCGCACATACCAGAATCATCAAGAAACGCATCAATATAATCAACTACCGATCTATGCATTACAGCGACCGCTTTAGGAATCCCCGTGGATCCAGAAGTAAAAAGAAGATACATGAGTTCTGAATCCATGATTGTTATCCTAATATCATGTAATCTTTTTGTTTCGGAGCATAACGCATCCTGATCTAATAATTCTTCATAAATAAGAATTTCTCCCTGATATCCGATATTCCTTAGTATTGTGGCCTCTTTCTCTGTAGAGATAATAATATCGGATCCCATTACCTCCAAAATTTTTTCAATTCGCTCTAATGGAGTCTTTATATCTGCAGGAACATATATATTCCCTGTCCTAAGAATTGCATAAATTGAAACCACGCATGGTATTGACTTATCCATGAACAAAAGAATAGGTTTTTGTCTTACATTCCCAATTCGTGAAATAATGGATGTAGCTATAACCATGCTTGACTCTTGTAGTTCTTTATACGAAATTCTCTCGTCCTCACATATCACTGCACATTTTTCACTAAAATGTCGAACTGATTCATCTAAATAATCTAGAACAGTAAGTTTTCGCATGAATCCCTCCGTCTATCAAAAATGCATATAAACAAAATCACTAGCATTATATCCAGGGCCATAAATACCAAAAATAATCAGAAAGAAAATAGCCGCATAATAAAAGCTCCATCTTACGATAATACCCTGTTCATTTACCTTTTCACGGATAATAATACCTTTTTCATTCAAGTAATCAGCCACAAACATGATTAGTATTGAAAATAGCATTAATCTGAAATTTTTTTCATTAAGTCCTAGCTTATAGAAAGACCCATCAAATAGAACCCATGGATCAAACTTTGTAAATGTGATTTTCAACATTCTGAAAGCATCTGTAGCATTTTGGGCAAAAGAGAAATATCTGCCTATCGTCACGAAAAATATTGTCCTGATAATTTGAAACGCTTTCCAGCTTAGTCTCTCCTCCTGTATTTTAAATAATGCTTTGCCTCTTTTATATACATCCTGAAATAACGTTCCCGTAGATACCCAAAAGGCACTGTATAATCCATAGAATATATATTTCCAGTTTGCACCATGCCAAATACCAATAATCCAAAACACGACCAATGATGCAAGTGTTGCTGGTATATATTTTGCAGACTCACCAAATCGCTTTTTCATTGCCTTTACGATTCCATTAAATCTCTTTGACAGAGAAATAGAATAAAAGACATATCTTTTGAACCACGAACCCAAAGTAATATGCCAACGTTTCCAATAATCTGAAATGCTAGTGGCAAAATATGGTCTCTGAAAATTTTCGGTAAGCCTAATTCCAAGTATCTCACAAAGACCTATAACTATGTCCATTCCCCCTGAAAAATCAGCATACACCCTAATGCCACATAATAGTATCGTTCCAAAAATGATGAACGATCCATAGCCATTTATTTCATAACTATCCAGCACCTGCGTTGTGAGGATATTGATTCTGTCAGCTATTACTATTTTTTTGATATATCCCCATATCATGCGTTGTGCCCCGAAGCACAACCTCTTATAATCAAGCCTATGTGGTTCATATAATTGCTTAGCCAAATCGCAATGTCTCTCAATAGGTCCTTGAATAATAGTTGGAAAAAAGGAAACAAAAAGAGCAAATTTAAAAAAGTTACGTTCAGCTTGTTCCTTCCCACGATAAACATCTATGACATAGCCTGTGGATTGGAATGTATAAAAGGAAATTCCTAAGGGGATCAATATATTAAGTGGGTCATAATCCATATGCATCCCACTCATTAAATCAAAAATGTAATTAACATTTTCCCCTATAAAGTTGGTATACTTTACAAAGCAAAGCATGCCTAAATTTACCAATACGGAATACCAAAGATATTTCTTTTTTTTATTTTTACATTTTTGTTTAAGAATCTGTCTTTTTTCGTTATCAGTCACATCCAATAGTTCACAATTAAGATCATTATTAAGGTCATCCATTTTTATTGCGAAAAAGAATTGTGAGACTATCGTTACACCTAAATAACCTGCCAATTTCCAATCGCTACAGATGTAGAAAAACATACTGGCAACAAGTAAAACTACCCACTGCCATTTTAATGGAACAGCAAAGTAAACTATTAGCAAAAGAATTACAAAAATCATAAATCCATATGAAATCAGCTGCATAGTTTTTTCCCCATATAAATGAACACGGTTTCCGGCAACTCAATTCAATACACTATTCATCAAAATTCGAAATGAGTTTATATTTTTGATTATCTTCATCCCAATTCAAATAAGCAACAATCTTACTCTCAGCCCCCTCTTCTCCCTCTTTATTTCTAATAAAAAATCTTATTTGATAGCTAATTCCCACCTCTAATTCGCTTAAATCAAAGCTATGCTCTTTTTCATCTGTGTACCAGTCAACACGATCACGTTTAAGGTCGCCGCTATTATCAGCATGCTCTACGTACCAAGCGTATTCAGTCGAAAAATCATTGTTAACTGAAATATAAAATTTCAAATAATTATCACAGATTTCAGCGCCAAGCGAATAATCAATCCTATTATCTATGTAATTGCGCAAATTATTTAAACTAGAATCTAATTCTTCATTGTGTACTCTCAAGATATTGTTCCACGAATCATTTACTATTGCGGCATTTTCAGTAATATTTTCATTTTCTAACAGATTTGCAAGCACATGCGTTTCTTTAACAGCACCACTCACACTCAAATGACTAGAATCATAAAAATCCTCTTCATAATTTAGATTTGTATACTGCTTATATTCATTCATGAACCAAAATGTTTTATTCTTTTCTCTAAAAAAATCATCTAGAATTGCAAAATCTTTGCTATTCATTGTGTTATTACTTGGCACGTAATAAATTGCATTAATACTATGATTATCACAAAATTCTATTATCTCAGATAACACAGACAAATCCCATGTGTACATACTATCAGTTTCATTCTCTCCATACTCAATTGGAACTTGTTTTCTTGCCGACTCCCACATGATATGTCCCTTATTGCTAGTTTCCTTTTTATAATTCCACAAACTATTATCCTTTAATGCATTGACCAATAATTCCTTACTCCAATTATCATGATAATAGAGTAAATCAAAATAATACGTTAGCTTATCCTTAATATAAAAAACATTTCTTATGCAATTGAAATAATTTACTGAAAACTTCATGCCATCTGTTATATTTCGCACCGATCCATTACTTTTCTGGTTAATTTCTATCCATTCCTCTTGTGAATGCTTTGCACTAGATATTTCTATGATATACATCGCAGCTTGTTGTGTTTTATGAGCCTCTGTTATCAAATATGGGATAGCTCGTGGATTAAGATTTGATGTTGCAACAATATAAGAGGTTATGCCGATATCATCATAAATAATCACAGGATCCACTGCAGCTCTGACACCACTACTGCCTATAAATACAACATCCAAGCTGTTCTTTGGTTCTGCATAAAAGCCCTTAAAGTTTTGATTCTCATGTGTAAGTGGCCTGAAAACATATGTGATGTGAAAAAAAAGAAACATGCCAATAATTAAAAATATAAACGTATTAACTATACTAATAAAATTGTTCTTCACCGCGCACACATCCTCCTATAGTTGATATCATACTCTTATTTCTTGAGAATCTTTTTTCTTTTAATCCGCCATAAAGTTTTTATAATGCTCAATAACAATGGCTGGATCTCCGATTTCTTTCATCTCACCATCATGCATCCACATAACTCTGTCGCACAACTCTTCCAATACATCTAAACCATGTGAAACTATGATTATAGTTCTATTTTCATCTGTAATTAGTTCCTTCATTTTAGCCAAGCTTTTCTTCTTGAATCGTTCATCTCCCACACTCAAGACTTCATCAACCAGCATTATATCTGTCTCCAGCATTGCCGTTATTGCAAAAGCTAATTTTGAATGCATTCCACTTGAATATGTTCTAACCGGTCTGTCTATAAACTCACCAAGCTCTGCAAATTCTATTATTTCATCCATATGCTCTTGAATTACTTTTTCCTTAAACGTAAGTCTCCCTCTTGTAATCAGATGACTTTTACATATGCATTTTCATTACTATAAATTGTGAAAATCCCTAAAGTTGTTTCTTAAAACAATCAACCTCAATAAACTGCTCCTTTGCAAGAGGGGAATAATTATCACAACCTTTACAGTTCAGATTATAAGATATAGAAATCCTTAGTACTATCTCCTTCATAAATAGTATTATCGAAATCATACACATTCACTTTTTGTCCCTCATGCCCCATGAATACCTAAATGATCATTTACAGACCAGCAATTGATAATTCGTCATTAAACGAAGCAAGCTTATTATAAAAATACTGCCAATTAACCTTGTCCCCGCAAATGTAATAGTATAATTCTATGCCAACTGATTTTTCTATTTTCAGTCTTTTTTTGAGTATTCTCTTGAGGAGTATTTTGGTTCTATCTTTTACTATTTCATTTCTGGTTGCATTGTAATAATCACTGGAAAACTGCATTGGATTCTTACATTTTTGACTGTTCTTTCTTATCTGATCTGCCACTTTCCACTGTTCCATTTCCATAATGTTACCATGGATATTACTAATGCCTTTAAATCGCTCTTCCACACTCAACTGTGACGATATTTCCATATAATCATCATTATTCTTCTTATAATCATATCTAAATCCTAGTAAAATAGGATTCGCTTCTCCAATAAGATCAAAATGAAGCTTAGAGCTTTTATAACTCCTCATCATATTGTGATGAAGCAAAATAGCTGTTTTAGATTGTAATACAGGCCACCTTCTTTCATCCCATTCAAAATACAACTGATAATTATGATGTGAACCATGATGAAATTGTCTATGCATGCTTTCATATGATTCATAAACATTCTCGCAACCTATGGAATCTAATTCATCACTTATTCGTTTTACAAAAGAACTATTTACTGGGGCATTTATTTTATAGGAAATATCTGCTAGTACTAATTCTGCCAATTTTTTTGAATTCAACCTGTTTTCATCAGGAATCATTTCTAAATAGTGCCTTGTCGCAAAAGGTCTGGCCAGCGTTTCACTGAATGCCCCATGAAGTCTAATATACTTATATACTTCATGATCATACTTTAATATATAAGGATTATAAGAATAGTACGTGCCAAGTTCACGGTTTCGCATGTAAACATCTGCTCCCTCAATGCTTACTCTCTCCGTCAGTCTAGGTAAATCATCCCATTTAAAGCCAAAAATACTATTGATTTCCGTGGCTATCTCTAAGTCATCAGCTCCAGGCACGCTGTATGAGATAATCCTCACTTTATCCCTATCATCTTTGCTCAAATTTGTTGCCAATGCATATACTAGCCTACTATCCATTCCTCCTGATAAATCAATATGAATAGAATCAAATCTGTCATCCGAACATATTAGCTGCATCGTTTTTTTCATTTCAGCAACAGATTGTTTTATAAGTCCTTTATATTCCTCTTCTCCATATGGGCTGCTAGTATCATGAATAATATTTCCATAAGATGTCATTTTGCGTTTCCAGCAACTTTCCTCAAATCGATAAATATAATCTGTCGGGCACTGTTGAACCGGTGAAATATCCATATCTCTACATATATTTTGATTCAAGAGCTGAACTGAATTACAGGAAAGAATGATTGATGCCTTCTCATCATCAAAATTCAGTGGCCTGTTTAAGCCTTTAAGGAACAATAAGAATAAATAGTAATTATTTCCAAAACAGACCATCTCATCATCTTCATATACAAATATTTTTCCAGAGCCAAAGCCATCTCTAATAAGCTTTATTTCGCTCTTACCTTTGTTTATTATTATTCCAGTAAAACTACCATACCCTTCATCCAATGATTCAAGTTCTTCTGTATTCGGAATATCATCCGCTCCTATTATTATCTTTGTCTCACTTCGCGTTATTCCCGAAAAAAGGCCTTCAGAATCTTTGCCTTGAATAAAAGTTCCATTAGTGACCAGAAAGCTGCTACGGCTAAAATCAATATACTTCTTTTCAAATCCTCCCTGCGCCGATATAAACTCATCTATGCTTTTTTCTATTTCATTGCCACCTCGGCAAAAGGAAACCATGCAAAAATCAGCATAAGGATACTCTGATTTAATAAATGGTAGGTTATCTCCAATTTCACTCTGTTTGTCACATATTTCATCAACCGTATCTAAAAAAACTTCGTATTTCTTTTTAAAAGCCTCTGTAAAAAAGCTTACAGGGAAGGATCTGCGCCATATCTTGCCTGTTGAATTCCTTATATATCCCTGCGTACAATATATCCCATCCTCGGTAATGTTCCATGTTTTTTCAGGAACTTTCAGCCATCCACCATAATCTATAACTTGACCATCTTTAAACAAATAAAATAAGTATTCCATGTCTTCCGACGGGATATAATCATCAGTAAAAGATATTGAACTGCGTAATAGACCATCCGATAAACTGATATTTGTCTGAAATATTTCATACCTCACCTGGTTGTCCATATTTGTCCTCACAATTATATTGAAAATATAAGTCTTATTTCTTGTTCAATCGTCTTCTGCTTATCAGATAAACTTCTTACTTTCCTTGCAGCAGCAGCAGATTTACCTATAAAGATATCTGGATTAAAGTACATTTCTTCGATAGCATCCGCTATTCCAATATAATTCTCGTCCGGAACTAAATAGCCTGATTCTTCATCTACAAATTCGGGTATTGCAGTAACAGCATTTGCTATTGGAACAAGTCCGCTTGACATTGCCTCGTCCCTAGATACTCCTTGAGTATCACTTCGTGTAGTTGCAATATAGACTCCATGCGTTTTATGGCAATTCAATATTTGTTCCTGCGTTAAAAACTCATTATGTAAAGACACGTTTTTATATTTTTGCAAGGGTTTATTTACATCATCAAACAAATCTCCCATCCCATAAATATCAAAATGTAAATCTTTAAAGAATTCTCTTTTTGACAGTTCAACTATTGCATTGGTCGTAAGATCATTACCATATTTTGGTGACGAAAAGCTTTTTATCGTTAATATATTTTTTCTTTGCTCGGGTTCTTTATTTTCAAATTTAAACTTTTCTGTATCTATAAAGTTATGAATAATCTCATAGTCAATATCTCCCTCTTCTAAACCGTAGTCCTCCATTACTTCATCTGCAAACGATTTGGATACAAAAACAAATCGAATATCAAACTTCTTTGCGCATTCAAATACTTCTTTCCACAATGCCATCCGGTGTTTACTTTGTTCTTTTCCCTTAGAAATTGTTTCAACAGAATAGTTGAACTCTCGTCTCCACCACGGTTTTATATCTGCTCCATGGCTCCAAATAATCAATCTTACATCATTTATGTGCCCTTTTAGTATCTTCCACATGTCGTAATCTAAAAAATGAACACATATTGTATTTATTTGGGAAGAATCCAAAATAGAATCCAGTACATCTTCATGTCCTTCAGTTATATTGATCCCATTGTATTCTCTAAATCCGTTTTCAGAATAGGGATACATTCTCATAACATCAACAAGATGCCCCTCGCTTTTATAGCCAAGTATTCTGGTTTGAACAAATGCATTTTTATATAATTCTTTTGCAGAAGGATAATGATTTGTTAATACCAAAGTATTTGACCGAGAGAGAAAACATCCATTAATTAAACTGCTGTTATAATTTCGCCCAATCAATATATCAGAAAGATTCGCGTATCCTGATTCTTTTATTCTGAAACCAACTCTTATATAAACTGCGTCTTCCGAAATATTCTCGAACTCCAGCTTTCGATTAAGTGCTATGGTCTTTATGTCAATTTTTTCTCTTTTATTATTTAACAGCATTACACATCCCATGATATTCATGGTGCTTTCGCCGTTAAATACAACTGTTAACTTACCGTCTTGAATGTACTCCCCAAAGGAAATATTCTTTTCGATGTAATAATATACGTGCTCATCTGCTGGTAAGGTGCTCTCAAGCCTGACTTTCCCATTTTGCTTTTTCAAACTTATTCTTAAATCGCCTTTTGTATTAAGCTCACATAGTTCTTCTGCATCAATACATTTTGAATAATTATCAAGCCTCCGAATAGTTATCTTCTCAGAAATGCTGTCTATACTTTCCATTGATAGTCCCGAATCACATATGTTTAGGTCTTCTGCCTCTGCACACGCTGTCTGCAAAGGAAGGTCTTTACAATAATTAAACCGATCAATAGAAAAAATGCTTTTAGTATACTTACTAAGTTTCATATCCTCAGAAATATCCGAAATGCATATATTAGAGAAAATCTCACGTGCAACGATTGCGCCCCTTAATGTTGCCTCGCTCACTTCTTTATATTCGCATCCTTCCCCGTTTAGTGCTGCATGCCCATCCTTATAAGTAAAATGCATATCTTTGCAATAAACATCGTTGGAAGTGTATCTTGTTGCTAAAACCAAATCAGTTAAATAGTTTTCTCCATACCAATCACTGCCTGCAAAATAGGCAATAAATTCACATTCAGAAAATTCATCTGTTAATTCATCTTCTGATTTAATCGTAATATTGTGGCTATAGTTTTGCTGGACATCGAAGCCTATCGGGCAGATTATAAGCCGCTTTGCCAAATACCTTTGACGCATATAACTCTCGAGTACCGCATCCGCTTCTTGCTGAGAATGAACGATACCAAGAACTATGACTCGTGGCATCCTTTTTACAAAAGCATCGTTAGTAATTTTGTTTACAATATATCTGAAGCGATCTTCCATCAAATGCTCAGATATTACTTTTCTTAACCCTAGCAGTCTGTATTTATCTAGCGTGTCCTTGTCATTACAATATTCATGTACATTTTTCTTCAAAGTATCTTTATCATTTGTACATATAGTTAAATCTCCAAAATAGTTTTTGACTCCTCTGGAATAATTGCCAACAACAACAGTGTTCGATGCAAGCAGTTCAAAGACTCTACGCGCAAACATGGTCTGACTCTGATTGACAGAATTCATGTTCACTCCGAACGTATAGCCTTTATATGCAACATCAATATCGCTTGGATCCAGACAACCTAGAATATATGGCTTATAAAAATCCGGAAACTTATACTCACTTTCTGGATCATTATAATTCCTGTCATATATATCTAAGCCCTTGTTCTCAATAAAATACTCCGCGAAATCATTAAACACACGTGATCTTTCAGGATATCTCGTGTAATATGCACCGGCAAAGCACAATTTATCCTTTCTATCGAATTTCTCAATAGGATTATGTATCTTAGGTTGAGCTCCAAAATGTAAATGATAAACTCTACTATGATTACACTGTGTTTTATACTTCTGTATACAATCAATATCTGTTGTAAAGATGAAATCTGCTCTCCTGGCAGTAGGCATAAAAGTATCCGTGTATATAGGATCCTCTTTATTCCAAAACACTATAGGAATATTGTTTTCATGGCAGTAATCTGTTAAATCTTGAAGTTCTTTAGCACAATGATTTACTTTTCCTTTCCATAGTTCATTTTTTCCTCTCCATGCAGACTCAATAAATAACAAGTCTGGATTAAAGGATTTTATTTCATTCTTCCAGTCAACCGGTGTGAGCTGTAGCAATACGCACTCTGGTTCAAAGCACTCATATGTAAATCTGTCCATGATCGCAGCAACTCTAATTTCCTTTAATGAATGTCTCTTTATGGAGTATATTTTTTTGTCTCTATTACTTTTGTATTCCAGAATATCTTCTTCTCTAAAACCTATGAATTCTGCAATTTCTTTCCTAAACATCCTGTTATTAATTATTTGTCTGTCAAGTGTTGTAGTATCCATAATAAATATTCCTGTTCCTTACATCAGACTTCTTAGTTAATTAGGTTGATACTGTACTCCGTTTCATGACTTTATGTTTTATTTTCTTTAACCACAAATAAAAGTTAAGCCCCATTCTCCAATACCAATGGTTATGAATAATTCCTAGCTTTCGCTCGTCTTCTGCCAACTGGTTAGAAATTGATTTTATTTTATTCTGCAAATCTTCAATCTGACGCTTGGCATTCATTAGTGCTTCTTCATTGTCATAAACAAGCACTATCGCGTCCTTTAATTTGTTTCTGTAACTGTCTAACAATTCATTCTTTTCAGCTAATACCTGAGTTTTTTCCTCAAATTTCTTTTTTATATCATCATATTCAATGGTCTTTTCATGGAATTTGTTCTCTATATCTTTGACTTTTTTTTCCGAATCGAATAAAAATTTTTTGCATTTTATATGTTCGCCATTCAAGGCATGATATTTTTCTTTCTGTTCTTGAAGCTCATTTTTGGCATTACCAAAATCTTCATTTAGTTTTTTGTAGGCATTATTTCTTTCACTAAGCCATTCTTTTGATTTTAAATAATTAGCATAGTATGTATTTGTTTTCTTCAAATACATAAAGCGCTGGGCCAAAATATCATCTAAGTCAATGAGATTTTCTGCTGTTCCATGAATAAAAAGTACATTCGCTCCTTCTACATCAAATAAGCTATACCCAGCTTTCATCAAGATTCTATAAACTTCTTTTATACTGGAATCACTACATTCAACCCAAATGATTGGATGATATTCCTCAATTGTGTAGGACATTCCTTGAATAATATCTTGTTCGAATCCCTCTGTATCAATCTTGATGAAATCGAGTCTTGGTATAGATAAGTCTATAATTGCATTATCTACTGATGTCATCCGAATAGAGCCTTCTCCTTCGCTGCTTTCCATAAAGGAAGTCCCACCATAGTTAGACTCATCAAATTCTTTTATCTGAACATGTCCCACATGTTTTCCAACAGCTTCGTTATATAGTGCTACATTACTAAGCTCGTTTCCATCTATATTTTTCTTAAGTAATTCGTAGTTATCCGGAAATGGTTCAAAGGCGAAGACATGAGATTTTTTATTTTTTTTTGCAAAATATACAGAATGATTTCCCAGATTTGCACCAATATCAAATATGTACTCTGCATCTTTAAAATATGGAAACCATTTGCTAAGAGTTTCTATTTCATAGAAATTATTCTTTTGTATTATTGTCTGGATTACATAGTCGGTTTCATATCCCGACAAACATATATCCTCAAATTGAGCAGTTAATATTGTCTTCAATACTATTTCCTCATGAAATCAAGTTAAGATTTTTCTCTAAAATATCTGCTATTCTCATGCTTGCTCTTCCATCTCCATAAGGATTTGATGAGGTACTCATTCTTTGATACTCCTTAGGGTCATCAAGCAAAATGGTAAAATTTTTGTAAATGATTTCTTCATCTGTTCCTACAAGTTTTAATGTACCAGCCTCTATTCCCTCGGGTCTTTCTGTAGTATCCCTCATGACTAATACCGGTTTGCCAAGTGAAGGAGCCTCTTCCTGGATTCCACCCGAATCCGTTAGTATCATGTAACTATGATTCATGAAATTGTGAAAATCCAAAACATCTAGCGGCTCTATTATCTTAATCCTATCGTCATCTCCAAATATCTTAAAAGCCGTTTCTCTGACTACAGGATTTTTATGAATTGGATATATAGCACAAACGTCCTCATGCTCATTCAATACACGCTTTATCGCTTTAAACATGTGCCTCATTGGTTTGCCTAAATTTTCTCTTCGATGCGCTGTTATTAGTATGAGACGTCTTCCTTTTGCCCAATCTAATATTTCATGCCTATAATCATCTCTTATAGTTGTTTTGAGCGCATCAATTGCTGTGTTTCCCGTTACAAAGATGCTCTCTGGTGCTCGATTCTCTGAAAGTAAATTCATTTTTGCTTTTTCAGTGGGTGCAAAATTGTATTTGCTTATAATACTAACAACTTGACGATTAAACTCCTCAGGATACGGGCTATAAATATTATATGTACGCAATCCAGCTTCAACATGTCCAACAGGAATTTGCATATAGAAGCATGCTAAAGATGCAACAAACGTTGTGGTTGTATCACCGTGAACTAAGACCACATCAGGTTTTTCAGTCTCTAATATCCGCTTTAGTCCAAGTAAAACATTATTTGTCACGTCAAATAGAGTCTGCCTGTCCTTCATAATGTTAAGATCATAATCCGGTACTACTTCGAACACATCCAAAACCTGCTGAAGCATCTCTCTATGTTGTCCTGTAACGCAAACTATGGTTTCCAAACTACTTCTGCTCTTAAGTTCCTTTACTACGGGGCACATTTTTATTGCTTCAGGTCTTGTTCCAAAAACCAACATTACTTTTTTCATTTATTCTCCAATGTCTATTTAGCTATATCTAGCATTCTTTAGAAATCACTTGCTAATCCAATTTCCTTAATATCAATTTCTGTAGGGGCTGAATATATGCTTATCAGTGATTCTTGCATAATACCTGTTTACTTGATACGCCATGCTATAGCGAGCTGCATCTCGCGTCACACAGCTAACTAAAATATCAATTTTCATATTACTTTCCTTCGTAGCTATAATCGATAAACACCATTTAAGCTGCAAATATTTCTTGTATCAAGGATTATCTTTTCTTTTACTTTATCCATTTGCATTTTTATCTCGTCATGTCCAACTAATATGACAATCATGTCAATATCCTCTAGAAATTTGTCAAAATCATGGTATTGATTAGGAACAATATCACTTTTCACTAGCGGGTCATACACCTTAAGCGGATCTCCCAGATGTCTAGCCTGACTTTCAAGAAGTTGTAATGTCGGAGACTCGCGACAATCATCAACATTCTCTTTATAAGTCAAGCCATACAGCCCTACTTTTCTTATATCAGTCATGCCTTTCTCTTGCATAATTTCATATATCCTGTTTAAAACAAATTCCGGCATTGAATCATTCGTCTTCATTGATTCATCGATTACCTTCGCTAACGCCGGGTAATCTCCCACTAAGAACCAAGGATCAACACTTATACAATGCCCACCTACACCAGGCCCAGGCTGCAATATATTTACCCTTGGGTGCATATTACAAATTTTGATAATCTCATATACATCCATTTCATCATGACGACATATTTTCGCAAGTTCATTAGCAAATGCGATATTTACCGCTCTAAACGTATTTTCTACCACTTTAGTCATTTCCGCAGTTTGAATGTCTGTTACAACAATCTCCCCTTGACAGAATGAGGAATACAAGTCTTTCACAAGCTTCCCAATTTGCTTATCATCTGCTCCAATAGTTCTATTATTATGAATTAGTTCATACACCATATTCCCTGGTATTATACGCTCCGGAGCATGTACTAGATGAATATCTGAACCTATCCTTAATCCATGGTTTTCGATTATTTGCCTAATATATTTTTTTATTGTTCCCGGAGAAATAGTAGATTCTATAACGATAATGGCCCCTTTTTCACACACTTCTAGAACTTGTTCGACTGCGTTTATAACATACTTAGGATCGACCTTTTTGCTGAACTTATCATACGGCGTTGGAACTGATATTATGTATGTATCAGTTTTTTGATAAACAGTAGTAAATACTATCCCCGCTTTCACGGCTTTCTGGAACAACTCATCTATACCCTCTTCCTTAAAAGTAGTTCTTCCGCTCTGTAATACATCTACTACTTCTTTGTTGTAATCCGTTCCAATAACCTCGATTCCGTGACTAGCCAACATAAGAGCTGTTGGTAACCCAATGTATCCAAGACCAATAACATTAACCATTTTTCATATCTCCTTTTACAAAATGAAAAAGCTTCCGAGGTAACCACGTCATCATTAACCCCAATCTATAACTGATGGAGGAATTTACTCTCTTAAAATCAGCTTTCGCATTCCTTAACTGTTCTTCGTTTGAGTCTACATACATACTACTTTTTTCAATTGCTTCTTTAATTATCTTTTTATATTCATCAATTGATTCGGTAGAATCCTCTTTTTTAAAACTAAGAACTTTATGCCATTTTGCCTCATAATCATAAGTTGTTAACCTCTTATATCCATTTTTAGCAAGACAACTCTTCTCGTTCCACAATTTAGAATTCATGCATAGTTCAACACATTTATCAGCTGCATCATTAACATCATTTTGTGCAACTATCGTCATTCCGTACTCCTTCTTTTGTAACTCCAGATAACTCATTTCGTATGTCACAGAAGGTATCCCATACGCCATAGTTTCGGAAAACACCAAACCATATCCCTCAAACATAGAAGTTGAAAGATTAATAAACGCATTTATATATACTTCATGCATATCCTCTATGAATCCCAAAAAAGAAACGCATTCTGAAAGTCCAAGGTGTTTAACCAAAAAAAGGCATTCCTCCTTAATTGGACCTTCCTCACCATCACCAACCATTATCAGCTTTGCATCTTTAATTTTTTTCCTGACACTTGCAAATATGAGTATCGCATCTCTAGGACGCTTTTCTTGTGCGAATCTTCCAACCCATATGATATTGTGCTCTGGGATTGTTTGATTTACTTCTGTAGTTGTTTTACTTGGAAGAAGATTAGGGATTTTATATACATTTTTGTTAAAAATACCCCAATATGCCAAATCATGATCTGTCAATGTTACTAGCGCGTCTGCATACCTAAAGCTACTTGGCATTTCATAGAATGATTTGTTTTTTTCCATTAAAGGCGCAAAGAAAATACTATGTGTTTGAATAATTATATTTATATTCAAACTTTGAAGAAGTAGCTCATCCCATAGTAATCCACTAGAAAGCCATGCGTTATAAATCACAGTACTAATGCCATTAGCTATACATATTCGCTTCAATTCTTCGAATCGTGCATTGTATTCATCACTTGTTTTTGCTAATGGGAGTCTATACACTTTGAATTCTTTTGCATCAGTAATTATTCTTTCCCCTGTGTCATCGATAAGCAAAAGCACATTATAGCCCATGTTTCTTAAAAAGCGTGCACATCTTATGATCTGTTTTTGCACACCACCCATGGACAAATGATGATAATATATCCCTAGCCCATTTTCTGTAATGTGGCTTCTATGGTGTGAAAGAAAAACATCATAGTCGCGTAGGAATCGTTGTCTAGAACACCAATCATCTGTCGCATTCTCAATTATTAGTTGTTGATACGTTTTGCTATCAGCGAATGATATATCTCTTAAAATATTCTTTTCTTCTGAACACCAGTTAAACTGTTTTATGACTGGAACATACTCATATAAGAGTCTTCTTACAGACAACTCCCTTAATCTGCCGTACTCTCTTTCTATAGCAATATCATGGATATACTTAATGCCTTTTACAAGATCACTGACCTTTTGCGTATTCCATTGAACTCCATCCGCTTTGAGTCTATATCTATATCCAGTCTTTTTTATAGCATAAAAGGATTTTGCCTGAGATAATGCATCAACTAAAAATGGAGGATCTTGAAACCTTATGAGACTAGGAAAGCTGATACTATTGCTAATCAGAAAATCCCTTAAATACAGAAATCTGTGAAATCCATAATCAAACTGGTAATCTCGAAAATGAATTATTCCCTCTTTTTCAAAATAGTAACCATATTCAAGTGGGTCATCCTTAAATTTTTCAGCTTCATCAATTTTCCCATCCGGGAATACAATGCTAAACTCTCCTCCCGCTATAGCAACTTTATTTATCTCTGCACTACTATAGAGTGCTTCCAATACATCGACCGAAGGATAATAATCATCTGCATCCATGAAGGCTACATATTTCCCTTTAGCTGTCTGTATGCCACGGTTTCTAGATGCTGCAACCCCCATATTCTTTTGATGAAGAAAGCACACCCTTTTATCAGTATCAGCATATTCTTTAAGTATTCCTGCAGAGCCATCTGATGACCCATCATCTATACACAGGACTTCAATTTCAGCAAGGCTCTGTCGTAAAACACTATCTAAACATTCTTTTAAGTATTGTTCTGCGTTATATACCGGTATAATAACTGTTATCTTTGTTTCCATGTTCTATTCGCGTTCTCTAATCTCATCAAGAGTTTCTACGATCTCATTGAATCTTCTATTAAAAAAGTTTCTACCTGGAGGAACTAATCGTTTTAATCCTCTGACCATTTGATTCTGTAATGGTATTCCTTTTTTAGATGTAACCTTCCTAAAAAAGACCAATGGACAATGCTTAGTCTTAACACCATGATCTTTGCAAAACAACACATATGTGCTAAATAAGATTTCTCCCAAATATCCGCATAATCTACTTTCCAGATAATCAAATGATGTTCTTTCAGCGAACTTAAGAAGAATACAAAATTCCTTTTCACAAAGCCCCTGAAATAGGTCCTTTCTCATAAGGAAACAGTTATATCCGATATAGACTTCTCCCTCTAAATATTTTCTTATATAGCCTGACCACTCGGGAGCATAAAAATCAGTTAATTTAATCAGATAATGAATATCCGCTTCTGTAAGTAGTCCATATGCAATCATATGTTCTTTTACATTATCCTTATTGCCTATTGGTGTCGGTACAAGTTTGACATTCCATTCTAAAGGTGCTATTAAGTCGAATTTACCAAGTTGCTCCAGAACCATTTCATTATTATCAAGTTCATATTTCCTTATTGAGCTAATATCTAATAGCTCTTCTTCAATTTGAGCATGATCATTCCTGTCGTAATTACATTCCCCAAAATAAAAATATCTTCTGTAATGACACTGACCATAGAACTCCAAATCCAAATTCTTCCACGCCCAATACTGCGCTGTAAGCTCTGAAAAAGAATAATTTAAGGTAGATATATTCTTACCAATATCATCTCTATGGCAATCTACAAGATGATTTGGATTGTTTGCTGCCCCCACTTCAATTGGATAGTATATTGTTGAAAAAGGTAAATTAGACTGCTTATGGCAGGATACTATTATCTTTACCTTATCCTTTCTCTTGACAGAGCCTTTCAATGCAAACAAAGCCGGATTTTGCCTATAGTATTTCATCATGGCATCAGTTTGAGGCCCAAAACCCAAATGCCCTACTACCACGTTTTCATTAATTACAATAGGCCTGCTATTGTTCATCGCAAACCAGCAAATACTCTCTTCATCAACTCCTAGTCCTGATCCACTATCTACTGGAAATCCTTCCATCTCATCCCAAAAATCCCTTCTAAATAGAATGGCTCCAATACTAAATCGCACAGGGCAATATGACATGCTTGGTTCTTCTGAAGAAAGCTTTTGTGTTAGTCCATCAATATCTGCTAATTTTTTTTCCTCGCTTCCCCACATATATCTTGCAAAGTCTTCAGAATCTCTGATCCACTTATGATGTTCTATCCCCGATGAGTACTTTATATCGCCGAACCTGCTTATAAAGGCATCTCGAAGTACACACTTATCCAATAGTCTCACATATGTATAGCCATTGACATTTATCAGTGGTGCAATAATGGATGGACTTGCGTCCGTATTTTTTTCAACGTACACCCAGGTTTCCATTAGTTTTTCAAAAAAACCTTGTGTCAAAAAAATGTCTTCATCAATCTTGTAAATCCATTCGGCATTTGGATGTAATTCGATCGCTAAATTTTGAATATAGCAAAGCTGATTTTTTTTGGTACTTAAGTAAGACCAATTGTTTTCTTCACAAATAACATTAAGTTTTTCGTTAAATAGTCCGCTGCTAAGAACACATACATCCACATTATCAGGAACATAAGCCTTAAGCCTTGCAAAAACATCATCCCATATAGGCTCTTTATATCCCGCTAAGACCATGCACATTCTTTTTCTACCACAGCTTCTGTTTATGAAATTGTATTTAATGCAATGTATCAATCTTACTTTCACGCGTTCATAAACTCCCTGTAATGTTTCAGCACAATCTCCGGCTCACCAATTTCCTTTATCTCACCATCATTCATCCAGATGACTTGATCGCACAATTCATTTAAGGTTTCTATGCTATGGGAGACGATGATAACCGTTCTATCTTTATTGGTAATCAGCTCGCGCATCTTAGCAAGGCTCTTTATCTTAAATCTCTCATCACCAACGCTTAGCACCTCATCCACCAACATGATATCTGTCTCAAGCATTGCGGTTATAGCAAAGGCAAGCTTGGAATTCATTCCACTAGAGTACGTCCTTACAGGCTTATCAATGAAATCACCCAGCTCAGCAAACTCAATAATTTCATCTAATTTCTCCCTTATCTCTTTCTCTGAGAAACCAAGTATCAAACCTGACAGCATGATATTTACTCTCCCTGTGAGAAGTGGTTTAAACCCAACTCCAAGAGCCATAAGAGATACAGAATGATCATGTAAGTCAATTGTACCGGAGTTTGGAGAAAAGACTCCGGCAATGGAGCGAAGCAGTGTTGACTTGCCACTGCCATTTTTCCCTATAATTCCCAGGATTCCGCCCTTCTCTACTTCGAAAGAAACTCCTTTTACCGCTTCAAAGACTTCGTCCCTGGTTTTTCTATGAAAGAGGGTACTTCTGATGGATATGTTGTTGAGAATCCTATAACTTATATGAACATCCTTTACTTCTATTGCCAGATCTTTTGCCATAACAATCCTTTATCTGCATGTCTTGGAACTACGCATTTATAAGCACTACTGTAACGATACCATGTTCCCCATGTCTCATCAGATTACTTTTACATAAGAATTCTCATTGCTATAAACAGTAAATATTCCTAGCGCTATCAGTATCAAAGAGATAAATGCCCATACCGCCAGCAGTCCATATGCCGGAGCGGAACAGTACATCAGAGCACTGCGCATGGATGATATGATGCACGCCACCGGATTAAAGCTCTCCAAAATTGCGCCGAAGGGCTCAGGGATTCTTTTTGCCACTGAATAAAAAACTCCTGACAGGTACATCAACATCTGTAATACAATTCCTGTAATATAGCCGAGGTCATTCACGTAGACTCCGTAATGCATCATTATAGAGCCGACCCCAAAGGTAAAAAGAAATAGAATTATTAGGATTGGGATGACCCACAGGATATAGAAACTTACTGGTACCTTGAACACTATCATCATCAATAGTATTACTCCGAATGAGACCATCATCTTAAATGCATTCACAAACATTTTAGATAATAGAAGAATGTACTTTGGCATATAGACTTTAGTAATAATATCTTTTCCATTTCTAACAGTATCTACGCTTCCATTGACGCTTCTGGAGAAAAATCCCCACATGGTTAATCCTGTGAATATGAATATAGGAAAATAATCTTCACTAGCTTCAAATACAATTCCAAATATAATCGTGTAGATGATCATCATGCAAAAAGGCTCTATGAGCCACCACAGCCAATTCAGATAAGAGCTGGCCACCTCTGCGCCTAGATCTGCTTTGGCAGACCAAATTGCATATGGCATATATTTCCTTAGATCTCTAAAAAGTCTTCTTGCATAACGGACGAAACCACCGATAGTGATAATATCTTCTGTTAGAAGACATACTATAAAAGGCATTACAAAGCCAAGAACACACCCAAGTCCGAGATATTTGAGGCGATAAGATAATGTCATTTCTTTGAAATATAATCCTTTTACACCTCTTATATAGGACACAGCAAACGTTATA
>JAEEGL013159184.1_pt1 | contig 20184 bp, 17 predicted proteins | sample 9134231 | NCBI WGS metagenome assembly JAEEGL01 (sample SAMN16246548, study PRJNA631951) | gut metagenome | biome: gut microbiome; feature: rumen; material: fiber-attached | host: Bos | place: Iran: Karaj | collected 2018-10
TATGTACCTGATTCATTCTTGTTATATTTTGATTGATCAAATTTTAAATTAGTATTCTTAGTATCAATCTCAGCAATCTTACCATTTTCGTATGTTGCAAGAAGTCTAACCTTGCTAGTATCAAATTCCTCGCCGACTAAATAATCAGGCTCTACACTATCAACGATAATACCATTTACATCTGATTCCTTAGCTGTATAGATAATATCTATCTCAAAGAAATCAACTGTACCAGATACATAGCTAATTGTATATGTCTCTTCAGCTGCTATTTCCTTTTCTATCGCAACAACTGGGCTTCCTCCACCATATGGAGCGACAGCGTCAGTTCCTGAGAAAATAATACTTTCAGCTCTATCACTTTCTGGTTTAAATGTAATTGTTTGTGTTTTAGCATCACCAGATCCATTTTGTGCATAAATTACTACCTTACCATCACCAGGTGCAGTAAATTCAATTTTTCCGTTCTTTAATGATTTAGTCCATTCCTTAGTATTCTTACTATTACTAGGATCAACCCATGCTTTAGTTCTACCTCTTACCTCACCAGATACCTTAAATTGTCCTACCTGCTTATTAGTAATTTTACCAGAATCTAAATTAACTGCCTGAAATGAGTTAACTACCTCCTCGTAGCCAAACCATTTAGCATATAATGTTATATCTCCATGTATTTCACTATTAAAATCAAATCTTTCACTGAAATACTCATCAGTATACCAACCCTTAAATTCACAGTTGTTATTAGTAGCATCCTTCTTGCTAATATTAGTAGGCTCTGTAGCCTTACTACCACTCTTTACAGTTTGAGTAGCAACCTCAGTTCCACCATTAGAATTAAATACTACGTTATAGCTTGCTGTATCAGTTGATGTAGGCATACCCATAGTACTACTTGGTGTAGCAGGATTACCACTCTGTCCGCATGCTACAAGACCAATAGTCATCGATAATAATGCTAACCCAAAAATTACACTTCTCTTTTTCATTTTCTTCCTTCCTCCAGGTACCGTTTAAAAACGTTTTCAATTACCAATTTGAATTATACATTTTTTATAAATTGATTTCAATAAAAAATGATTAACTCACTCGTTAATCATTCATTTAATCATATTGTTTTTTTACTGCAATTCATATACAGTTTTTATTTCACATTGTTTTCATTTTCCAAATTATCATAGGATGCTTTTTTAAATCTATAGTTATTAAATCATCGAACAATAGCTCTTGTTCAAAGATACCAGAATTAAAATCCCTTATGAATTTTCTTTCTTTTTCGTTAAGGATAAATAATTCTTTTAAGGTTATCAGAACAAAAGATTTCATTCCTTCAATATCAAGCTTTTCTGCTTTATGTAAGACCGGAATTAATGTTTCTCTTAATTTGTTGTAATTTACTGATTCAATAGTTGTAATACAATTATTCAATATCGTTTCAAAATTAACCGGAGTATCACTACCAAGAACAACGTAAAATATGGCTATTTTTTTTATTAACATTAAATCATCATTTCCCTTTTTGAATAAATTATATACATCATATAAATCTCTTGGTGTTGTTCTTGAAATAAGCGCGCTAATCTTTGAACCCATTAATTCCAAGTCAGACAATCTATTTACTCCTACTTCTTCGCCCAATTTTAGTAATCTACTATCATTAATAATTGGTAAAACGTGAATCCTATCCGAATAATTGATTTCTATTTTCAACACATCTTTTGAATTTGATACAGTATTATAAGAAAATACAAAAGAGTCTAGAGTATGTACGAATTTAGATTTGTCACTTAAGGCATATCCTTCATCTTGCATATATGTGCTTATATCCTGTTTTATTACTTCTCTTAGTGATATCATTTCTTCCTTTGAACAATCACAAGAGAAATCAAAATCGATATCAACACTTAGTCTTGGTAAATCTAGCATAAATAGGTTAATAGCTGTTCCACCCTTTAAAGATAAATACTTACCATAAGTTGTTGTAGCAAAATAATTCAATATAGCAGATAAACGTAGCACCTTTTCAGTATTATTAACAATGAAATCATTTTCTCTAGCTATTTTTACCACTTCGCCTCTCGTATATTTAAACATCAGCATTTCCTCCTTTATTGATTAAAGATTTCAAATCTTTATATGCATATATTCCCCATTCTTTAATAAACTCTAATTTTTTTATTTCTGAATAAGATAAAAAACCATAATTCAAAATATTAGATTTTTCCTTACAATATTTAAAAAATTCATCAGATATATTTAATTCATCTTTAAAAAAAGATAAGACATATCCCACTTTACGATAAAGCAAATCCTTATTGTACTCATCAAGCATTTCTTTTATCTTTTCTTCATTTATATGATGAATCAAGCTTATACATTTTACTAATTCTTCCGTATCCATTGATTTGCCTAATAGATTTATAGAATCCACTATTGTTCGTTCAATTGATGTTACCTTCGCGCCTTGAATCAAATCAATTTGAGAAAGACTATTAGAAGAAAAATAACAATAATTATAATCAGCATAATCAAAGTCTACAAAACGCTTTGATGACATTACCTGAATATCGTAATAGCTTTGGTTATAAAAACCATAAAACTCAAAAGCTGAATGTAGCGAAATAAAGGAATCTTCATTTATATGTGAAGCTATCACGAACCTGCTCATTGAATCATCATTTGTAATTGGATCTATTATCGAGTATAGATTTTTTCTTACTCTACGTACTTGTTCACGCTTTACCAAATTAGAAAGATACTTTTTTGTGTTTTCTTCATTTCCAATTAAACCAACAGCCTCATTCAATGTAAATACTCCCAATTGAGCAAGAGTTTTATAATATTTCATTCTAAAGCCTCCTTTTGGTTATAGAATATCATTTACTTGTTAAAATGTCAACAAAATGGAATTATTTATCATTTTTTTCTCTTTTTTTACAAAAATCAATAATTATCGTCAGCTATTTTTTCTTATAATCCGTATTGTAAACCTACTGTAAACTATTTTGTAAACCATTTTGTAAACTATTTCGTAAACCATTTTGTAAACTATTTCGTAAACCATTTTGTAAACTAATGCAACAATGATATATTAAAAATGATTAACTCGTTCGTTAATCATTTAATCCCACATATATTCTAGTGATGATATATCATCACATACATCTAATATTATATTATTTTTATATAATAGCTTATATCTAGTACTTGTAGTAATAGCTTCCTTTATATATCTATCCATATTACCCTTAACAGGTGCTTTAAGCTTATGTCCTTCATTATTATTAAATTCTAATATGAATTTATATTTACCTTTTTTAATAACAATACTATTATTTTCTATTTTCTTTATCTTACCAAGGTTATATGTACAAATCTTATATTCCTTATCCTTTGTTTTAATAAAGCATAATAATCCCTTGAATTTAATAAATCCCATTACTACTACTGTAGCAATAGCCATTGTTACAGTAGCATTATCAGTAACTGAGTTATACCATATATACTTCTTAGGAAAGCTAATACCACTATCTCCTTCTATATATCCTAGACTATTAGTATATTTATATTCCATACCATTAATTATTAATTTACCATTAATGGTATGCTTCGTAGAATAGATATAATGCTTACATTCTAGTGGTAAATAGGTAAATGGTCCCATTACCTTACTATTTAATTTATTAAATTTACCTAATACTAATTCACCATTAATATTAATATCATTATTATTAACATTAAATGTAATAGTATTATCATTAACAATAATAGCATTCATATCATTAATAAAATATGATCCAGAATCCATAATAATCTGTATCATATCTCCTTCATTAGTATGACTTATTATAAATGCTAATACATATTTATTATCACTAATAAATTTATAATATTTACCATAGAATCTATTTTTCATAGTATCACCTTTTTCTTAGTGATTATTATAGTAAATAAGATAATGTTTTGTCAAATATCGTATGAATTAATAAAAATACTTATATTTTTCTAAAATTGCTTTTTATATAATCTAGTAACACATTTATTCCATCATAATCCATACATATACAACCATCATTCTTTTTTTGCTTAGTGTCTAGTGAATATGTCTTTTTTTCATAATTGACAGATATGATGCCAACTTTTTCATTATAATACTTAGACTGAGATGTTTTTCTTTTAATGGAATGATACCAGTTTATTCTTGACTTTTGAAATACTTTGTATTTTTTTAACAGTTCCTCTAAAAAATCATAAGCAGAATCATTATCTCTCGTTCCTTCCTGCTTTATACATTCTAGAATGGTTTCCACATCTACACCATAAGTTTTAAAATCAAGATACTTTTTTACAGCCAATTTGAAATTTGAAAAGCTTCCTCCACTTTCCAAATATAATGGCATTATTTTTATTATTTCATCATCTATAAAACTAACCTTTTCTATATATGTAGCTATTATATCGTTGCTTACAAAATTAAGTGACTCTCTTAGTTTAAATAATACGATTAAACTATATTCATCATGACTATCCCATTTTGAAAAACAATTAATTATTTTTTCTATTCTACTATAACCATTCTTCTTTGGATTGTTTAATAAATTAGATAACACATTATATTCATATATAACATTTTCCATACTAGCAATAGATATTAGTTCATCGTCATTCAACCAATTAAGGTTATTTAAATACGTATACCATAATGTGTTATAAGATAAACTATAGATTCCCTTATATTTTTTTATGAAATACGTTTTTACATCCTGTCTTTTTAATGCGACACTATAACTGACTAAATTAATGTCACTTTCTGAACACGTAATGGCGCATAGGCTAAGATTAATTTCATTTTCACCCATTGAATTATCCAATAATAAATCTAAATTGTTTATTACCCATGCATTATTCATAGTTAACCCACGCTCTACAAATACTGCCTTTATTATTGGCGTTAGTTTCCCATTCGAGTATTTATAATAAAAAGCTTCATAATCAAAATTACTTTGCGTATTTATTATCCTTATTATAATCCTATAGTACGGATCATTAATAAGTGATGATACCTCATCACTACCAGGCTCCAGGCAAAAATTATAAGAGTTTGGGACATTTAGTAATAATTTATACAATAAATCGAAATATTTTTCAGACATTTTTGATGTATAATTTCTTACAACAAAAAAGGAAAAGTCAGGCAAAGTAGTACTATCTTTTATTAATCTATCTACAACAATACATAAAAACTCATAGCCAATCTCACTAGTAAAAAATTTGTTATCTAAGTTTGCATAAATCACATGTAGGTACTTTGCATTTAATTCTTTTGAGATTTTTAAAAGTTCATTATATTTATTATTACTTTCCTTTATTTTCGTTTCTAAAGCTTGTTCATACTCAGATATGTAAAAACCATTATCATTGTTTAACTTTATAATAAAATTATCGATATCTAGGCTAGCGATATCATAAACAATTTTATTGGTATATGTATCACTCACTTGAAAACTTGGTTTCGACAAATCATAGAAATCATTATATATAATATTTTCATGACATCCATTGTTAAGCTTAAGTTTTCGAGCTAATAAGTCTTTCGAAAAAAAATCAAAAGCATCCTGCAAGTTTTTAGGTGAAATTATATTTATATTTAAATCAATCAAATCGCAAATTCTATTTGCATCACTTTTTTTCATTTGATTATTATTTTTGCATATTATCCAACATACTGACGACAATAATGGTTTGTTCAATAATCTAGAAAAGTGTTCATAAAAAACAGATTTAAAAGCTTCAAAATTATAGCCAATGATATATAAAAACAGCTTCCACTTTAGTACATTAAATTCATCAAGAATATTAAAATCGATAGGTTTAGAGATAAGTTCTTTAGTTATTATTTGCTTATCAATTTCGTTTGCTTGATGTATTGCTGTTTTAAAAAGTTCAACAATATATTTTCTACGAATATCAAGGCGGCAATCATCTAAGTTATCTATTGTAGAAATATTTCTAAAAGTATATGGATAATTTTTACATTCTTTTTCAAGAAGATGAATTATTTTTTTATAGAATTTTGATACATCTATTTTTGATAATAATTCTTCACATTCATATATTAAAATATCATAGTTTAAAATTGACAAATCGATAATTCTATCTGCGATTATGTCGTTTATTACAGGATCTATTTCATCAATAGTTTTAAAACTACTTAATATATTATAAGAATTCCAATATTTTTCTTTTTTAATGCAAAAATCATATAATTCCATAAGTCTATCATATTTTTTTAACTCAATTTCAAGAGATATATAACTATTAAATAAATCTACATTTTCAATAAAAGATAACTTTATATCATCATTTTTATTAATATAATCAAACAAAGAATTATTTACTTTTTCTTTAAATGTTTTATCTACTTTTTTGCATTTTGTTATACTCTTATAAATTACCCACTCGATGCTATTTTCATTCATTCGAGGTGATGAAAAAGTATTTGATTTAAGCAATTGTTCAAAGTATTTCGAAGAGTTATCTAGCTCATTTATCTTTGAAATCAGATTTTCCGTTTTAGCTACATTATTATTACCAATGTAAAACTCTTCTATCAAGCCCACATTCTCAACAACTTGATTATAATTGCTTATAATTCTCCCCTCTATTTCACTATATTTTTCTTCAGAATAAATAAAAGATTGTTCATACTTTTCCTTTAAACCAGACAATGTACTGATTAATTCAGCATAACCATGTTTGTCTAAATCATAATATATAGTTTTTATGTGATAATTATCATAAAATATATTTTGTTTTACTTTATTTATTGACTTATTACTACTCTTTAGTTTTCCATCAATTAAGAACCTATTACCTTTACTATTAGCATTTGAAATGAGATATTGCAAAAGTTCAAGTTCACTTAAACCATAGCCGATAAATATAATAGTGAATTCCGCGCTAAAAACATCTTTAATGAAAGTTGTAAATTCAAGATTATTATAGGTCTTCAAGTAATCATCAATGGTAAATGAAAGGCTGTTCATTTCTTTTATACTTCCGTGTAGATGATAAATAAATTTTTCGTTCAAATTAATACTTTTAATATCATTTATACCATAGTATATATTATCAAACAAATCATCAAACAGTTCATCAGCATTTGTAGTTATTATGGAGGCATTTAATGTTTTAAAAATAGTTTTTGCTTTGTTATATTTATCAGCGTATTCACCTGAAGGTTCTATTTTTAACAAGTTACGTAATATTTCATTAAACCTAGTTGGCTTTAGTTTTTGCTTAATGGAAGTAAGTAAAACTTTACTATCTTTAAATTGTTCCTGAATATTGTTTTTTTGTGAATAATTTATATAACCTTTTTTATATGCTTCTTCCAAAACTCCATTGGCTAAACTTTCCCAGCTGGGTCCACCAAACAATCTTGAAAAGCCAGCTCCAATAAAAAATAATGGCTTTTTCCTATCAATAACAATTGATTTATATATGTTATCAATATCATACTTTTCCATTGAGTCTTTCTTTTTCATATAAAAACCACCTCCTGCACAATTCTATATTTTTATAATGTACCAATTACATATAAAACACTAACTATAAAATAAGTTATGGATTTATCATAATATAATTTAGTATTGTTCCCATAATTTAAAGGCCACCCTTTTTGTGAGGATGGCACGATATTTTACATGTTAAAATCGATTATAATTTATTATTAATAATTACACCAAAACATTAAAACTCTATTTTAATTTCTTTTAACGATTTATGTAGTTTATCTTTTTCAGATAATAATATTTCTCCATCATATGGCCATTTAATGCCAACTTCAGGATCATTCCACATAATACCACCTTCATCTTCGGGGTGATATAATTCATCACACTTATAGCAAAATGTTGCTGTATCAGATAATACTACAAATCCATGAGCAAATCCTCTAGGGATCATAAACATATTACCCTTTTCCGCAGATAATACTACACCTTCCCATTTACCGTATGTTGGAGACTCTTTTCTTAAATCAACACAAACATCAAATACTTCACCTTCTAAGCATCTAACAAGCTTAGCTTGTGGAAATGTTTTTGAAAGTGTAATCCTCTTAACACTCCTTTTTTAGATTTAGATTGATTATCCTGAACAAAATTATAATCAAGTCCAGCTTCCTTAAAATCCTTTTCTTTATATGTTTCCATGAAGTATCATCTATTATCTCCATACTTCTTAACATCAATTACATGTACATCCTTAATAGATGTTTCTATAAATGTAAAATTACCAATAGTTTTTGACATTTTTATTTTCCTCTCTTATTAAAAACAATCGACATTTTAGTCGATTGTATTATAGCATATTCTTATCTATTTTTATACATCTTTTCATAATATGTTAGATATGCACCACTAGTACATTCATCTAACCAATCTGTATGTTTCTTATACCAATCTATTGTTAGTTTAATACCATCCTTAAACATAATAGTTGGTTGCCAACCAAGCTCTGCCATTGCCTTTGCATGATCAATTGCATATCTTTGATCATGGCCTTTTCTATCTGTAACATAAGTAATTAAAGATTCTGGTTTACCTAATTCCTTTAATATAATCTTAACAATTTCAATATTAGCTTTTTCGTTATGTCCACCAAGATTATATACTTCACCAACTTTACCTTTTTCAAGTACAGCTAGTATTTCTCTACAGTGATCCTCCACATATAACCATCTGTTCGTTTCTAAATTGGTCACTCTATAATAGTTTTTACAAAATCATACAATATTAATTACTAAATATAATGATTTTGAATACAAAACATAAATTTTAGGCACTTTTTTACTACTTTTTGAGCCCAAAGAAACACAGTTCAATTTTTACAATAAAAAAATGCCAGCCTTTTTTTGGGGGGCTGACAATCATATCGTTTCTATTTCTATCATTTTTTATTTTCAAAATCTTTGTGTTTTTTATAATTCATCAACGACTTATTTATCAAGATAATTACATATTTTCTAGTTTATTTATTTCTTTGACTATTTCTTTTGTTTTAGTAAATGATAATACACCAATTATCATATCAAATGTTTTATCTAACCATTCTTCTTCATTTTCATAATAAAAAGGAAATTCTTTTTTAGGTTCATCCTTTGTATGACGTGTACATTGTATAAACTGCTTTAATTTATCATACTCATTAATATTACTATACCTTTTACATATAACTTCAACATCATCAGCTAATGATTTAATGCAATTTCTTTTTTCTTCAATAGCCCCTGGTCTTAGCATCAAATATTTATATATTTTACCCCTAATTGTTTCTTTAGCCTTGATTGCTACTGCTTCTGCCTCAGGATTTTTAAGCATAGTCTTTACAGTATACCCGTCCTTTATAAATTTATAACCCAATCGTTCACAATCATTTAGTATTATTAAATGAATTTGCTTTGCATTAGTATCGTAATTACGATCATTATGTAAAAATAAAGTAGCAAAAAACTCAAGATAATTTAAAAAACAGTTTAAAGTTAAATTTGATTTTAGGCGCAAAGTGTTACCTATAAGTTCATCTAAGTTATCGCCATAAGTGTCATACTCATAGTCGTTTTCAAAAAGCTTATACATTGCCGTATCAAAATCTTCAAAAAACACACAAAAACATGATTTTTTAAACGCCGCTTTAAAATAAAATGGCGTATTAACATAAGATGCATCAATCAAATTTGTAATTTTAACCAACTCATTAATAAACGATAATTCTTTTTTCTTTAGTTGCTCGTATAAAGACTCTCTCATTCTTATCCCTCACTTTACACTTATAATACACTATTTATTTATTTTGCTTTCAAAGAATGAACGAACAGTTCTATAATTATCTATTTCATTAGTCAACTTATTTGCATAAGCAATTGCAACATATAACACTGTTGTGAAATATCTAAAGATAACGTATGAATCTTCCCTGTTTTTACAATTGACTCTTTCATTTTCCAAATTGATTTTATCTTTTATTAATTTAGGGTGTTCCATTATATTATTTTCATCAAACTCATTTCTATTTAATTCTAGAAAATGAATCATTATTTCATCAAAGTGTTCGATTATATAATTTACAGAACTCTTATTTCCATTTAAATTATGGTAAACATTTAAATTTTTTTTATATTCGTTTAAATGATTGAATTTTAATTCTCTTTTCTCATCAACGTTGATATCTGCTAATACTTCTAAGCAAGGAGAATTAAGCAACAACATTCCGTCTGATTCGTTATTGAATTTATTAAACATTAGTTCTACATCTTTATTATCATTATGATCAACATCATATATTAAGAATATTCCAGAGAAATGATAAGATGGATAATGAAATAATTTATCAATAGCTTCATATTCAGTATCGAATTTTACTAAAAAATCATGAATACGATTACGAGGTCCTTCAACTATTACCACATTATCCGTATCTGATTTTAACTCATATTTGTAAAATTCACCAAACGATTCAACAGAAATTTTCTCTTTACACTTTATAACATTAAAACCATATTTTTCAAAAGCACATTGCAAAATGTCCTTTTCGTCGTTGGCTCCCTCAACGACTAACAAATAATTATTAGGCATTTTTTATACTCTCATCAAATACTGAAGATAAATACATCTTCTCCATATTATTAATTTCTCTAATGTTTGGATATATCTTCGATAATCTAGCATATTTTGAAAAACCGTTATACCATTTTGCAAAATAAACTTGATCAGGTCTTAATAATTGTAAGATATATGTATTATGAGAAGAGAATACTAATTGAATCTTTTTTTCTTTTATTACTTTTAAGAATGAGGCAATTGCAGATGGATGAAGAGCTTGTTCTAATTCATCTACAAATAGGACACCATTTTTAGGCATTGATAATAATATTGATAAAAGAACACTTTGGCTTCTCATACCTGCAGAAATCATTTCAAATGGTAATTCGCCTCTAAAGTCTTCCCCTTCTATTACCAAAGAGAAACCCGCATTAGGATTGTTGCTACTATTTAAAGAGTTCTTTTTCTTAATACTATATACTGGGAATTCATTATAATTCTTTAATATTTCCTTAACCTCATCAGAATAATTAACTAGCAATTCATTGATGCTCATATTCTTATACATTTTTGATGTTACAAATGCGCCTCTATTTATAAATGGCAAATTAACAAATGTAAATGAGCTAATAAATGAAAAACACTTTTGAACAGTTTCATCATTTATTTCAGAAGAAGCTAATTTTCTAATTGCAGGAACTAAAAATGACATATTATCAAAACTAAATGGTTTATTATTATAAGAATAGCTTTGTCTATCTCTTTCAATAATAATATCCTCATTCTTTTTTAAGAATTCTTTTGATATATAACCAAGTCTTGATGTTTCAATATAATAATCAAAATCTACATCATCTAACGAAAATAAAAGTTCAATTGAACCAATTATTTTTGACTCATCTTTATTCTTTTTATATTCTTCAAACAAAAAATTATTAACAACAAATGGAGTTAAAAATTCAACTGGCTCCACCATAAAATTAATTAAGCTAGCAACAGCATTAAATATCGATGTTTTACCACTACCATTATGGCCATATAATGCAATAGGATTTGCAATATCGTCAATTGTGTTATCTTCTAAAAATCGATAATTACCTTTTTTAAAGTCTAATTCACATGTATTAATAGAATTAATATTATTAATTATTATCTTCTTTAGCATACCCTTGCCTCCGCTGTATATTTTATACACTATAATTATACACCATCAATTTTCAATTGTCAATTGTTGCTGTATATTTTATACACTAATTATGTTTTCGTATTTTAAATGATTTTTCAACAAAATATTAGCATTTTTACTATAAAAACTTTAAACACAAGATTATGTTAAATTTAAAACTATTTTTTGATTTTTACTATTTTTGTGTTCAAGTTTTCTTTCTGTAACATTATTACCCTCTTATGATATTTTTCCGAGTTTCAAAAGCAATTTTCCTAGATTTTAAGCCGTTTTTAAAATTTCTAGTTTTTGTTACGTATATATGATAAAATATAAAATATATAAGGATATTCTAGGATTGTAACGCACATATGCTAGTTTTAGCCGTTTTTTGAATATTTTTATTGTAAATGGATGGTATCAAAATGGGTCATATAAGTCAGGAAGAAATTAAGAGAAATTTCGCAAACAACATAAGAGATTTTATGGCAAAGTCAAAAACTACTCAAAGTGATCTTGCTAAATATTTAGATGTATATCCACAGACTATTTCTAAATTTGTTACTGGTGAGAATCTACCTGCTGCTGCTAATGCATATTTGATAGCTGAGTATTTTGGAGTAACAGTTGATGAGCTATATGGAATTAAGTCAACAGATATATATACTAAAGATGAAAGAAAAATAATTGAGATATTTAGAAATGATCCTGAATTATTCAGTAACATAAAAAAAATAGTTGCGCTAGATGAATGCCCAACTATTAAGGAAATAAAATATTTAAATGAAGCAAAAAAATCACAAGAGCAAAAAAAAGCATTAGAAAAAATGGTAGATACCAACTTCTACCTTTCTGGTGATGAAATAGATATAATTGAAAAGCTTAGAAAAAATCCAGATTTACTAAGCGTAGTAAAAAAGTATTCTTAAAATTAGAGGCAACTCTAATTTTTTTATTTATAGCATGGATAAAGAATCTTTATTTGAATAAAGCTTCTGATTCTTACTATATGGTTTTTCTGGTATTGTAAAAAACAACACCTGAATTTTAACAAGTCTAGAAATATACTTCTTATAAAAGTACCCATTCTATTAGGATATATGATAGTCGAGGAAATCATAATCTTTTTCAGTGTCGAAATGATCATTATAAGATATTATTCCTATGCCATTTGCTATAAAAGAATTATTTATAATATCTCCTACATCAATATAGTTTCTTCCAAAACGAGATAAATCTTTTATTAGCAATATATCAAATTCTTTATTCTCAGCTGCCTTAATTAGCTCTTGTACCTGAGGACGATTAAAATCTTTACCAGAATACATATAATCATAGTACACATTAGTTACTATAAAGCCAGCACTAGCTGCGTATTCCTTTAGTATTTCTATTTGGTTTGTTATACTTCTTGATTTATCGTTCTTTAGTTCATCTTCAACTGAGAATCTTGCGTATATTACGCATCTATTTTTATTCATCTAAAAATTCCTTTATTAATCCATTTATTTTTCTATATACTATTGTGATACTTTTATTCATTTTTTCTCTTCTTTTTTTCTTACCATCAGTAGAGATATATATTCTTGATATTAGAGTTTTTAAATTAACTGCCTCAACACAGTTTATTTGGTTAATACCTTCTATTCGTTTAATGAATTCTTCTGAATCATTAACAAAATCAGGGTTAGTTTCATTTTGTTCATCTATTTTGGTATTAATTGATTTTATTCTACTTAAAAGATCATTTTTCTCTTGAGTATATTTATTAATTAGAGGTTGATATACAGAATCGGGGATTATATTATCTACCTTTTGTTCATAGGCCTTACGAATATAATGCTCAAGCTTAGAGATGGTATCTTCACAGTGTGCCCTTTCTTCTAGTAATATCCTTTTTTCATCATACACCTGGTTATTTGAAGACATCTTTTTGGCAAGCTTTAAGAATTCATCCTTATGCTTTAAAATTGTAGATTTTAATTTCATTATTTCGTTTTTCATTATTTTATCTAAATCTTCATAAAGGATAGTTCCACGTGTTGGACCACAACCTGGGGTTCTACATGTAAGACGGATAAAATCCTTTGTGTCCTTTCTAATATCCTTTTTATGCATCAAAGGTCTATTACATATAGCACAAAAGGCAATACCTGAATATCTATTATATACACCATTTTCTCCACGTCTTTTAAAGATACCTATTTGTTCTTGCGCAGTTTCGTAGACATCCTTTGTTATAAGCGGTTCATATTTGTCAAAAAATACATATTGGTCATCTTTAGCAACTACTTCTTTCTTTTTAGATTTGAATCTACCTCTTGTTTTACCTCTACGATAAATACCTAGATATTCATCATTCATAAGTATTTCTCTAATTGTTTTTCTGCTCCATGTGTAGATATCATGATCAAATATCTTATTAGTGCCACTACCATATCCATATTTTTGGTAATTATAATATAGTGGTGTTATTACTTCCTTCTCCTTAAGAATTCTTGCGATTTGGGCAAAGCCATTTCCTTCGAGGAATAAATCATATATTAATTTCACTATTGGGGCAGTGTCAGGATTTGGGATACGATTAGATTTATCATCAAATTGGTAACCATATAGAGGGTTTGATGTTTTTATTGGCTTTCCGTTTTTCATTTGGTTGTCAATTGTAAATCTTATTTTCTTGGATATATCCTTAGCGTACATTTCATTAAAGATATTTTTAAATGGTAAAAAGTCATCATCACGCTCATAAGTATCGATATTATCAGATATAGCTATATATCTTATATTTCTATCAGGAAAATAGGTATCGATATAATATCCAGTTTTTATATAGTTTCTACCTAAACGTGATAGATCCTTTGTTATAACTGTATTTATTTTTCTTGATTCAATATCATGAATCATTTCCTTAAAGCCTGGACGATCAAAGTTTGTTCCACTATAGCCATCATCAATATAGTAGTTTTCTATATGCCAACCTTTTTTATTTACAAAATCAGTTATAATTGCTCGTTGGTTTTGGATAGATACTGAATCTGAGGCGGCTATTCCATCATCTACTGATAATCTACAATAGATACCTACCTTTATTTGGTTATCTCTTAATCGTTCCATTTTAGTTATCTCCTTCTATAAATTCTTTTATAGCTGAATCACAGCACTTGTAATATATTGTTACTTGTTTACCTAGTTTGGATGTTCCTGAATCAAATGTGGTAATAAGTATTTTAGATATTAGATTTCTAATTATTACAGCTGATGTGAAGTTATCTTCATCCATATTATCAAGTTTATTTAAAAACTTGTTAAGCTTGGTTTCTGTATTATCATTATCTATATTTGATAGTAATAAGTATTTATTATATTCCATTTCTAGGGTTTTCTTTTCAAATAGATATTCTTGCATAAACTTGTTATATGTGTCAGTAGGAAGTGCTTGATTTATAGATTCTTCAAATAGATTTTGAATATATTTATTTAACTCTTTTAATCTTTTATCTATATTAATAAGACGAATACTATATTCATTTGTTAGTTGTTTAGATTCAAGTTCTTCTATTCTATTAACAACGAAATCCAAGAATATTGTTTTATTTTTCAAAAGTACATTTTTAAGAGTAAATAACTCTTTTTTTATTACTTCGTTTAAATCTTCTAAAAGAATTGTTCCCTTACCTATTTCATTTGTATTTCTACATACAAGTCGTTCTTCATAATGACCACTCCCTCCCTTATGACGTTGGATACTTAGTGGTTTACCACATATACCACAAAAGGCTAGTCCGGCATATGGGTTAGTAATACCACTATTTTTTTTATTTCCCACAAATAAGCTTTGAGCCAGTCTAAATGTTTCTTCTGATATTATTGGGTCAAATACATTTTTAAATACATATCGTTCTTCCTTAGGAATAAGTATTACATGTTTAGTTTTAAAATTCTTAGTTGATTTACCCTTAATGTAATGTCCCATATATTCTTCATTTCTAAGAATTATTTTTATAGTTGATGGATTCCATATATAAGGTTCTGTTCTTTCAATTCCTCGTAGTTTGTCATTATAGGCACTTGGTGATATATATTTATTATCTGATAAGTAATCAGCGATACCTTTTATAGAGTAGCCATGTATAAATAGATCGTAGATTTTTATTATTGTTGGGGCTGTCTCAGGATTGATTTCTCTTCTTCCTTTTGAGGGGTTATCGATATATCCAAAAAGGGTGGCAGCTGTTTTTTTGTATATACCAGCCTCCTTTTGATATTTGAAGGTTGCTTTAATTTTCTTGGATAAGTCTTTTGCATAAAACTCGTTAAAAATATTCTTTAGCGGAATAATATCAGTGTTTTCATCTTTTGAGGTATCAACCATATCATTTATCGCTATATATCTTATGTTATGTTCTGGAAAGAATCTTTCAATATATTTACCAGATTCTAGGTAGTCTCTACCAAGTCTAGATAAATCTTTAGTTATAACTATATCTATTAAACCAGATTCAATATCGTTTATTAACTGCTTAAAGCCTGGTCTATTGAAGCTAGTTCCTGTAAAGCCATCATCTATATAATAATTATAGATATTAAAGTTATGATCTAATGCATATTTAGTTAATATCATTTTTTGATTATTAATAGATTGAGATTCAACAGGGTCTCCATCTTCTATCGATAATCTACAGTATATGGCACAATTGTTTCTATTTTTTATTTTTGGATTCATTTTTGGTTTCTCCTTTTTTATGGTTATTAGAAATAATATATGAATTGATTAGAGCTTCTAATATAGTAATCCCCTTATCATCTTCTTTTCTTATTACTTTAATTTTTGAACCATTAATATTGTATTCCATATATCCTCCTATCTTAAAGAAGATATATAGTATTGATACACATATAATGTAGTAAGACTTTTTGTTGAGTCTTGTTATTAAAAAATATCTTCTTTAAACTAAATATTAATTACAACATTCAGTTTAAAGAGTAGTTGTTTCCTACGGATGTACGGAATTTAGGATTTTTCTATTAATAATAGATAATTAGTAAAAACAAATTAGTGTTAATAAATCATTAATAACTTATTAAGGGTTATACATAATCTTATGTTAGCACATTTAAATAATTATGTCAATATTGTATTACACTTATTAAGGGTTAGTGAAGGCAATATAAAGGTCAGTCGAGGTTGACTGACGATGGGACACTATAATTTTAAATCTTATTAACATAGTGATAATTCACCATAAGTGTCTTTAAATATATCGGTATTCTTGTCATTATCTAATGATGCCATAAATACTACTAAAGGAATCATATTATAATACATTCCATAAGAATTATCTATCATACCATAAGCATCAACAACTAGGTATCCAAATAGCATAATTAAGCCAAAAGATACTTCTTTTTCCATAGCTGTCTATATTTCTCAAAGAAATGGAATAATAATGCTAAAATACCAAAGCCTCCACCAAAGCATAATGTTTGGAAGAATGTAGAATGGTAAACAATAAATACATTATTTGAAAATACAACTGACTTCTATGCTATTCCTGTATTACTTTAAATTTTCCTTGCTGGAACACCAATGTATGTTCCATATTCGTTTATATCATCAACAACTACTGCTCCAGCTCCAACTACAACATTCGAAGCTATTTTTACATTGTTTTTAACAGTTGAACCTATTCCAATCCATGTTTTTTCACCAACAAAGACAGTTCCTCCCAAATTCACGCCAACAGAAATATGACTAAAATCACCTATTTTATTATCATGTTCAACAATAGCTCCAGTATTAATAATACAATGCTTACCTATAACCGACCTAGCATTAACAACAGCATTTGGCATTACTACAGTACCTTCATCCAAAAAAGCAGTTTTTGAAATAATCGAACTAGGATGAACAGCAGTATGCCAATTCAACTCTAATCTAGATAGTTTTTCTCTAACAACAGCATTCCCAATTCCTATTATGAATTCACAGTCAGTATATTTTACATAATCAGATATGGGGCCAACACAGTCTATCTGTTTTATATCATCATCTAAAAAAGCTTCTACTTTATGACCTTCTGCTTTAACTATATCGGCAATAACATGTGCATGTCCACCAGCGCCTAATATCACGATTTTTTTCATATAATTTTATAACCTCTTTCACAAAATGTTATTTTTTTGTTTTCACATACTTTTTCAGCAATAAAATGAAATAAGTATTTTTACTTGGTAAAGTGCTTCTAAGAAATAATTGTTTAATTTTCTCTCACTGTTACACTTATAGACAAGTTACTTGTAACTTTAGTAATTCTATAAACATTTTCCGCACCAGTATCTGAAGGGCCTTTCAACGCCTTGTATCCACCAGTAATATTAATGGAATCTACCATATAACCATCTTCTAATATCACTTTAAAGTTTACTTGACCATCTCCTGATATATCAGCAAGTTCATAAGAATTAGTTATTGTTCCATCAATAGAATAGTCTTTTCCTTCATATACCATTATGCTTACGTTACTATCGGTAACAAAACTAATATTAAATGTGGTTAACACTGGATCTTCAGGAATATCTTCTTCTAATTCTACATCAACTACTATGTTCCCAGATATACCAGTAATTTTATAAACATATTTACTATCATCCAATACTTCTAATGACACATATCTAGTATTATCGTCAATAGAAATGTTTTTTACTTTGTATCCTTCTTTAACATTCACCTTAAATATTATTTGTCCATTACCATCTTTTAATAATTCACCTGTTTGTCCAGATCTAGACCATGCTTTTTCAAGGACAATTACTGGATATGATAAATCATTAGTATTAAATACACTAGTTGCATAATTATCATTATTATTTATTTTAATGCTGTATGCTTTGTCAGAACAATCAACATAATAATTATACATATAATCTAAAGACTTAAGTAACCATTCACGAACATACTCTACCTGACCTTCCCAAGTACTAATCTCAACCAACTCATCAGGATTAGGCCATACATAGGTTCCAAGTGTTTCCCACTTTTCATTATTACGCTTCATTGAATGAGAAAAAATATAAACATTATCAATGATTGTATTAATCTCTTCTATTAATGTTTTGTATTTATCACTTAATGTATTTTTAACCTTTATTAAAAATTCAGGATGACTTAACAATCTGCTATACCATGGATTAGTATCACAGCAAAAAGAATTATACGGGAATTCTCTATAATTTGAATTTCCAATAGAAATATCATAATCCCATATTGGTCCTCTGCACAGTTTACCATTTTTATCTTTAAACATATAGAAACTAGAAAATGCTATATCCACACTTTTAACAAGCTCATCTAATAAATAACCTCTGACAAAAGAATCAGTGTCTATTTTACTTTCTACTTCATCATAATCTGTACTTGAAATTGTAAAATATGCATCAGACATCCATGATTTTATGTACTCAGTGAATTCACTTGAATAATTGGCATTACTTGGTTTTGGAGAAACGACTGAATATCTGAATCCATCAATACTGAACCACTCTAAGCCTTCTGACCCCTCAAGAAATGCTCTTTCATCCATTTCTAATAAGTAACCAGTATCTAATTCTTCATAAGACTCATCAATATTAACACGTTCACTATCCACCTCGTTTTGCTCACATATCAGATATACTCCCATATAAGTTCCATTTAAATAACAGTCTATAAACTGAGTGGAAGTACAATAATCGGTTTCTAAAAAATAGCCTAAGTTATATGTCAAATAATTTCTAATAAGACTTGGATCACTCCAATTTGCTATAAGCGTCCATGTTTTCGCGGCTCCATGCCCAAAAAGGTTAATTTTTTCATTAAACTTGATCTTATATGGTTTCTTTGGAATATCATCATCCCAAGAAGAGTTTCCCCTGCCCTTTATCTTTGCTTCTCTATTATCAAACGAGTCAATCACTTTTGAATTTGAAACAGATATTAAACAATTGACATACTCATCCTTAGAAACAACAGGCTCCCTATCATTTGTAAAAATTTCCACAACAGGTAAATCCAAATAATCAATAGTAAAAATGGCCACAATAATCGTATCTTCAGTAATTTTTACCCTAAGTTCATCCGAATTAATGTCATTGCCCCACTTTACAAACTTATATCCTAATTTTGGTAATGCAATTACTGGGGATGACTCTTCATTTTTTGAAAGAAGTTGATTAGTGTTACCTTCAAAATATCCTGCATCATCGTTTGATGAAATAATCGTGAGATTATATTTTTTTTCTTCAAATGATGGATACAAATCAACATCATGTGAAGGCATATATTCATTAATAAATTTTTGTGTTAAATCTTCGTTTAGATAGAATCCAACAAATGTATGGTCTTCTTTTTTTGGCTCATCAAGCACTACTGCTTCA
>JAEEGL013545584.1_pt1 | contig 20183 bp, 11 predicted proteins | sample 9134231 | NCBI WGS metagenome assembly JAEEGL01 (sample SAMN16246548, study PRJNA631951) | gut metagenome | biome: gut microbiome; feature: rumen; material: fiber-attached | host: Bos | place: Iran: Karaj | collected 2018-10
AACAATGTGGGTCTACAACACAATGTCTTGTGTCACCACGTCCATACATAGAAAGTTCAGTTCTTTCATATGCTTTAATGCCAGAGGAATACATAAAATCATATGAACCCCAGAAGTATACGTTTGGAGTTGGATTTGATATGTCTGGAAGGCCCATTAACCATGATGTATATGCCCAGAGATTGTTTGATGAAACCCCGAGGCTATCATAATCTGGAGCAGCATAAACAAGTATGACGCCATCTAAATAACCATCATTATTTGAATCGTAATCCTGCGCTGTTTCACTACTATTATCAAAATAATAAGTAGATGCTGTCTCAACTAATGTTTCTGTTTTATATCCGCCAGAACTATCAGAAGCATATACTTCATAACTTTCTCCAGTTTCGTACCATTCAGTTATTGTTCCGCCTATTTCAATCATTCCTTGAGCTTCTTCTTCATAATATGTTTTTAAGCTTCTCCAACCGGCTTCTTCGTTTGTGCCGAAGAATGATTTTCTAATATCATCTCTTACTAATTCACGATGTGACATACTTATAAAAGTATCAGAATCAGAAAACCAGACAGGAATGACTAAAAGTTTTGGGTTTCCTACTAATGGAGTGTTATCAAATGGGTATGCGCTATAAGCGCAATAATCGTCATAAGTATATTTAAGAGTTGTTTTTGAAATTGTAGAAGGATCAGTTACCACAACATTACATTCAGATTTGATTGTTTCTCCTAATCTATTCTTTGCAGTTGCGGTTATCTTACTTTGACCAACAGAAAGTGCTGTTACTTGGCCATCAGAATATGTTGCAACACTAGGATTTGAAGAAACCCATTCAACGATCTTATTTTCGGTATTTTCTGGATTATAAGAAATAGATAATGCTTTTGTTTGGCCAACCGTTAATGGAAGGGAGTCTGGTATATCAATTTCTATAGGATTTCCTGGATAAGTTTGCTTTTCAGGATCAGTTTTTTGTTCTTCTTCCTTTTGCCCTTGTTCGTTTTTAGAGAATATATTTTTAAACCAGTCAGTAAAAGAGCAGCTACTTAATAGTAAGGCTGTTATTGGTAATAGCACTTTTATTAATGGTCTTTTCATTATAAATGCCTCTTGTTTAGGCGCTATTATAACATAAATAAAATTTAAGTAATAAAAAAGTCGATATTTAGACGACTTTGTTGCTTTTAATATAGATTTATTCTTTAAGGAACTCTTCGATAATCTTTTTATATCTTGGTGTATCCCTTAAATAACAAATCCCGTGGTCAACACCCTCAAATAACTCATATTGAACGTGGTCTTTATTCACTAAATAAACCCTTTCACTCATCTTGTACGGCACAACCGAATCTTTAGTGCCGTGGATAATAAGAATTTTGCATTTAGATTTACTTACATTTTCTAATGCATCGTCTTTTAGACGAGCATGAGCAAATATAATTTCAGCAAGGTATGCCAAAGGCCAAAATAATTTTGGAGGGAATTTCATAACCTTCATCATGTGACTGATAACGTCTTTTTGAGATGAATAAGGACAGTCCGCAATAATCTTAATTTCTGGGTCAAGTTTGTCTGATGCGAGTAAGACTGTGGCAGCTCCCATTGAGATACCTGCAACGATAATTTTTACGGAATTCCCCCATTTTTCCTTAATAAAATCGACCCAAGCACAAACATCATATTGTTCTTTTCGGCCAAATGTAATTGAGTGTCCATCACTAATTCCGTGGGCTCTTTGTTCGCATAAAACGACATTCATATTTAAGTTCATCGCATCAATTGCGCTACCAGAGAAATTGCTTCTAGCGGTACCGCGATAACCGTTGAACATTAGGATGAAAGTATTTGATTTATCGTTTCTGTAGAAAAGTCCGTGAAGCTTTAGTCCATCATATGATTTTATCCACAAATCTTCATAGGGAACTTCACAAAGTTTTTTAATAAGTTCTTTTAAATATTCTTTTGTGCCTTGGTAGTCTAATGAAGGTTCAATTCTAAAATCGTTATTTTGTCCTTTTCTTGGACTATGAAAGATGTATCTATAAATACAATATAAAGTGATTAAAAAGATTATTAATAATCCACCTAAAACAGAACCTAAAATAATCCAAAGCATAAATTATTATCTTTTATGTTTAGCCCAATCTGAGTAGATAAATGAAACGGCAACATTTCCTTTTGCGACAACTTGTCTTGTATTGAAATCAATTGTGTCGTCATATTGTTTGCGATAAATCGCAAGGATTTGTCTCGTGGTAAAAGAGATGGCATAAATATCACCGTTTGGTTTTGTTTCTAACATTCCCATTATTTGACGTGTATTAAAATCTCTAATGTATTCTTCCATAATGTTTCGCTTAAAATCTTATTTTTAGTATAACAAATTAATTTTAATTTTAAAAAGCGCCCACACATCATTATGGACGCTAAATAATATAATAAGATTCGTAAATATTATTTTATGTTTTTAATAATGTCATAAATGACATCTTGAGCATGAAGTGCAGTTGTATTTAATACTTCAGCACGATATTTACCTGGAGTTGTTCCGACACACTTTTTAAATGATTTAGTGAAATATTGCACGTCATTAAAGCCTACTTCAAATGCGACTTCTTCTATATTTAAGTCTTTTCTTTCAAAGAGTAACCTCATGGCGACACTAATACGATATTTTGTAATGTAGTCAACTAATGTGTCTCCTGTATCTTTCTTAAATTTTCTACATAAATGCCCTACTGAATAGTTGAATTTTTTCGCGACATCTTCTAAAAGGATTTTTTCTTTGTAATGCTCTTTTATGTATTTAATAATTTCGTTTTCGCTTTCCTTTTGTTCTTTCAAAATGTTTACTTTTTGTTCTGTTTGATCATTTAGGAATTTTCTAGTGATTAACACCAAAAGCACCTCTAAAGAACATTTGAAGACTTGTTTGTATGCATATTCATTTTTTAAATCAACCTTTTTGACATATGGTTGTTCATATTGACCTTGATAATCAAAGTTATTGATATATTCATTAATAAGAAGGTTAAGAATATTAAGTTCATCATCGTTGATATGTCCGACTTTGTTACAAATAACAGAGTCTTTTAATCCAGATGCAGAAAAGCTTATTGATACACTTGATAAGAAGGTCTTTTCAGGCATGTGACTGTGTCTAAGATTTGGGGGAGTAATGATAAATTCTCTTTCATTCAAAAACACGACTTGATCATCAAATACGACTCTAGCTTTTCCACCCAAACAAACGAAAAACTCATAATAGTTATGAGATTCTCCTTCATATATGTGATTTGGATAAAGAAAATAATAATAAAAAGTTACAAGATCTTCGACGTTAATTGACCTTTTTAACTCCATGTAATCTGGATGGGTTGTTTCGTTATTTCTGTACGAAATTAAAGTGTATTTTTCTCTTTGGCTCATGTTAATATTTTCCATAAACAGTTAAGAAATTACAAACAATATTGTTAAAAAAATAACTAAATTACATTTAATATTGGCATCAAGATAATACAAAAACATGGTAATAAAATGTCGTAATTAATAAGACGCAAATTAGTAAAATTTAGATATGCAAAAGTTATTCGGAGGACGATAACATGATAAAAATTAGAAAATTTATCCCTTTTTTGGTTTGCACTTTTCTAGTTGCTGGCGGTAGTGTAGCCGCTTTAAACGGCAAAAAGAAAGCGCTTGCAGAAGAGGCACAAGCCGCAACCGATGTTGGCGCAATCTCATTAACATTTGATCACGCCAGTAGTAACCCGGGTACTGGCTTCTATCTTAACGCCGCTGCTGAAAACGATCTTCCATATAATGGCGACTGGTCGGTAGCTTATTTTCCAGTCAACAATGAGGGAGCTTTATTTTTTGACGGCGTAGATAATGGTTATGCTGTGTTGAAAAAACTTAGTACAACTCAATATTATTTATCCTTAGCTGATTCTGGGCATGCATTAACAGATTCTGACATCGATGTTTTATTAACTCTCACTGGCTCTTGGCGTAGTGAAAGTGGTGATTACACATTCTCAATTTCTCCATCATTCCAAAAATTTTGGGGTGGCAAAGCTTGGGTCGATTATTTTGATATCGAAGATTACGATGTTGTCTCATTAATGGATGCTGGTATGTCTGATTACCTTGGTACAGCTATTGATACAGAAGCTGGATATTGGAAAGATAATTTATATTTCAATGGTTTCCCAATTACAAATAACACTGGCAGTTTTGCATTTAGATTTGGGTGGGAAGCACTTAGTAATACATCTGGCACATTATCTATTCGTGTAGGTTCCAGTACATCATGGGGCGCCGGCCATACTCTTAGATTCCAAGCAGATAATACTTGGGGACCAAAGGGTGTCATTGTTTTAAATGAATGTATTGATGATGTAAAACAACAAGGCACAGGAGACATTGAAGTCGACTTACAAACAGGTGCAGAACATACTCTTGAATTTGGTATCGCAAAAATTAAAAATTCTGGTGATTATAATGCCTTTGTTAGATACGACGGCTTCTTAATGAAGAGCCTTCGTTGGACTCTTGATTCAACACCATTAACAACTCGTGTCGGTGTTTATTACGATGGTTCAAGCATTAATTTCACAAATAAAACAACACAAGAATTCGGAACCGAACGTATTCATTTTGATCACCAAGATTCAGTTGCAGCCATTGGCCTAAAAACTGATTACGACTTAGATCCAACCTTTAATAGCTGGACAGAACACGGTAGAGCTTATGTTGAAAACAACATTTCATATAATGGCGTTGCTAAGGCATATACAGGAAATAACTATTTCAAGAAAAACGGCACAGTTGATTTCTATTTAGATATGGGCGGTTTTGGTATTACCCCTGCAAAAGGAGACATCTTAACTATTGGTGGTTCATTCAAGTTCGTTCACGAAATTAGCGAAGGAGTTTATAAACTAATTAAGATTTCCTTTGCAAAATCTGCAATGAGGTTTGATGGTTCAGTTTGGGCTGACTATGATATTACACTTTTAGAAGATTCTACTGAAAGTGAATTAGAAAGTGGCAATTTACTAGCTAATATTGGTAAATGGAATCCTGCACACTCCAAACATTGTGTTAAAGAATTTGACCAAGGAGCAGATGATCTTATTTACAAGAAAGATACAGCTGGCCATACAGGTGTTTATTTCACAAATTCAAATGAAGAAACACATGGTGAATTCCGTGTTTATTTACCAGACAATGGTTATAAATCAGAAACAAAAGGTTATGCAATGACCTCATTCTCATTTGATTACATTCTTGATGATGAAGGTACAGCAACTGCAACAGGACGCAATCATTCATTAACAGCTGATGGTTATTATGTTCCAGCAACTGGTGCACTTCAAACCAACAAATTCACACTACAAGTTTTATGTCATAACTCAGAAAATATGTACTTTGATTATGATTTAACATTAGTTAATGACGGTCGTTTACATACTCTTAACTTCAATCTTGCTTATGGTGACGTATTTGGTTTCTGCTTTGTTTTATGGAATTTCAAAGGCACATTCTTCATGTCAAATTGCCATGCTAATTACCTTGAATATAACCAAGCATTAAACGAACTCGTTTACTCAAGCTTAAAGATGTATGACTACACCTCTGGTGGTCAATGTACAACTCATTATGCTGGTGCAAAAGCCGCTTACCAAGCTTTAAATCCAGACGAGAAAGAGCTCTTCAATACTCATGCTTCTTATGGTAGTGCTAGAGCAAGATTAGCTGCATGGGCAGCCGCAAATAACGAAACATTCGATGCAACAAACGGAACATTTACACAAAATGCAAACGTCGGATTTGCTAGTAGAGGAAATGGATCCAATACAATTATTATTATTGCAATCGTTTCAGTTATTAGTTTAACAACAGTTAGCGGAATCTTATTCATTAAGAAGCGCAAATTACATTAATCGCTAACTAATACATAGCAATCTTTATAATTTATTGTAAAAGCTATGAAGGGGGATTAATTTCCCCCTTTTCTTCTGTTTAAAAAAATTATATTGATATCAAGAAAATACAATTTACTGATAATATTTGCTTACAAATTTTGAAGAAATAATTGGTAAAATAAATATGTTAAATTGTACAAAGAGGTTTTCTATGAAGAAAAAGTTCTTGTTCTTATCAATTGGAGTTGCTTCATTCTTTTCATGTGCGGTTGCACTTCTAGGTGGATTACTACCTTCAAAAAATCAATTTGAAGCAAGTGCAGGTAGCACAATTAATGTTGGTGAACTTTCATTTACCTTTAATTCAGCTGATAGTAATAATCCTAGTATTTTAAATATTGGATTATATCTTCTTGGCAGTGAAAACGAAATTCCTTATGATCACAACACACCAGCAAGTTGGGATATAAGTGTTTTTACATCAAGTGAAGCTAGTGCATTAAAAAGAAATGACACAAATATTTGCACACCAAGCGTAAAAATTAAAAAGATTAGTCCAACTGCATATTTTTTAGACTATGGAGGAGCTGTACCTGAGACTAGAAACGTAAACGATTCTTTGATTTTGCAAGGAAACTGGACCGCAACAGTAAATGGTGACACTTATAACATGTCGGTTGAGCCATTTAAAGTTGTTTGGGATGGATCAAAATGGTCACAAGAATTCATGGTTCCTGAATTAGAAACATACGATAGGATCTCTTTAGCGCAGATTGCTTCTGATGATTATGACCACGTTAAAATTGATACCGAAAAGAAAACTTCTGGTTGGAATACATTCACAGCAAGTCCCGAAAACACGACTAATTCGTTCGCTTTTGAATTTATTTTTGAATCATATAGCAAAATAGACCAATCATTGGAAATTCGCTTCTGTGGCGACAACATAGGAACATCAGCAGATCATTTCTTTGTTTTAGCTTTAAATAATACATGGGGTCCTCATGGCGTAATTGTTTTTGATGAATACAAAAAAGTAGATGGAAATCTAACACGATTCAAGAGATCTGGAGACTTAGAATATAATTTGGAACCTGGCGCACGACACACTATTGAATGTGCATCTATCGTTGTTAAAGATAGCTCAAAAGTTTATCACTATGTTAAATATGATGGTGAACTTGTTTTACAACAAACTTTTGTACCGAAATCTTCAGTTAGAACGCCAAGAGTAGCTATTTCATACGGGGCCGAAAATATCTTTTTAGGTGGTACGATTCCACAAAAGACGAATACAGATGTAATGACTTTTGATTCCAGCAATGCTAGTTTAGGTCTTTTTCTTAATGGTCCAACAAACGATATTCCTGTTTTAAGTGACTGGCAAACCAAAGGAGCTCCAGCAAGTTCTTATAACATGCTTAAAAACGGAGAAATCGCTTATCGACTTAATTCAGACGATAGTCCACCATTAACAAAGTTTGAAAGTAATAAATACTACATTTCCTTTAGTGATATTCATATTTCATTTGTTAAAAATGATGTTATGACCATTAGTGGAGAATTCCATTTCTACGCTAATAGCAAAGCATACACAATGGCTCTTGTACCATTTAGTGTGAAATTCAATGGTTCACAGTTTGAACTCATTGATGATTTAGATGAATACTTAATTGAGGAAATTAATAGTTACGTTTTGCTTAGTAATTACACAGCAGAAAATCAAGCTTTAATCGAAAGTACTTTGTTAAGCGCACAAACAAACATTGGAAGCGCAACAACAGTTTTAGCCAAATGGACAGCATTTAAAAATGCTCAAGAAGCTCTTGATGCAATTCCAATGATTCCAGAAAAATTACAAGAATATAAAAATAGCGTTATCGCAGAACTCGAAGCTTTAGTAGATGAAAATGTTTTTGAGGCTGCAGAACTAGCCGTTGTTCAAGGTTATGTTAATGACGCAATCGACGATATTAATGACGCCACAAATGTAAAAAGCGTTCAAAACATTGCGGGAGAAACAAAAGATTTAATTGCTGCTGTTGAAACAAGACAAGATCACATTGAAGCGTTCATTTTAAGCCACGATGACGAGGCTGATTACAATGAATATCTTGAAACTTATGAAGTTGTAACGACAACCGATATTTGTGCGGTTGGAAACATTAACTTCTATCCAAAAGATGATGCCGTTAATAAGAGTTACCCTTCTAATGATCCTGATAGTATTTATTCTAGATTTGCGACAAGTCCTGAAAATGAATACGGCAATGTAAAATTTAGATTTAATTACCGAAGCACAGACCCTACTTCTAGAAAACACGAAGCACAAGTTTTCGTTAGATTAAGAGGTAATGGCGCGAATTGCTATATCTTTGATATTGCGAGAGGAGATGTTGATGGGCACGGTGCATTAGGTGTTGGACTTGCAAGATTTGTAAGTGACACTAGATATAACCAACAAAACGCTCCGTATGCATTTGAAGCAAACCATGATTACACAATTGAGTGTGGCGCTATTGATTTGGTAGGCTACGAAAGAACCGTGCTTTACATGGATATTATTGATGGTAACACCACCACTCATGCTTTAAAAACAATTGTTGATAGACAACCAATAAGTATTCTTTCTCCAACTATTTTATTTATGGATTCTCATACTGCTGATAGCAGTGGCGAATCTATTAGCTTAAGTCCGTGTGAAGACGATGTTACAAAATCAACTCTTGCTACATCAATCGGTAGACCAATACTCGAGAATAATTCATCATCTGAATCCTTATTAGTAAGTTTAAGAAGTAATTCTCTTCCTATTGGAGCACAACTTTATCCAATGGAAAAGAACGCATATCTCTATAAAGATAATGAAATTGCTTCATATTTGGCTAATCCTGTAATTACAAAATTAGCAGACAAGGAGTATTCAATTTCATTATCTGGATTAACCCTTGAAAATGGCGACACCATTAAACTTCATGGTTGTTTTGCTTACTATGATACTGACTCGAACGTTAAATCTGTGTATAAATTGTCTGACACAGTTTTCACATATAACTCTGCCACAAATAGTTGGAGTCAATCAGCACCAACTCTTCCTGAAGCCAAGGAAGAAGCTATTGCTTATCTAACAGATTACGTTACTTTAAGTGATTACTCTGCTACTAACCAAACACAAATTCAAGGAATTATTAATAACTACACCACAAGTATTAATAACGCCACAAGTAATCAAGAAGTCGAATCATTACTTAGTGCTGCTGTTGTTGAAATCAATGCAATTCCGACTATTTTATCTGAATATAAGAACAACGCTAAATCAGAACTCTCAACATATAAATCAGCATCTCTTTATAGAGATAGTGAAAAGGCGGAACTTACTTCTATTCTTAATAGCGCAAATACAAAAATAGATGCTTGCACTGACACAGCTTCTATTGATGCTATAGTCACTTCAACTAAACAAGAAATTGATGCTTTAAAAACTGCTGCACAATACGAGGCAGAAGAATTAGCAAGCGAAAAGAAACTTGCAAAAACTGAAATTGAAACATTTATTGGTCTAGTTGAACTTGATCGTTACGATGAAGAAAATGTAAACAAAATTCAACAATTAGCACTTCAAGCAAGAAGCGATGCTGATAAGGCCACATCTATTGAAGAAATTAGAAATCTTGTTGCGAAATTCAAAGAAGATATTAAGAAAGTCACAACTAAAGATGGGTCAATCTTTAATGGTGAAACTTATGTTGAAGCAGGAAAGAAAAATAAATCAAACAAAGGTTTAATTATCGGTCTATCTGTTGGTGCAGGTGTTCTTGTATTAGCAGGTGCCGGATTATTAACTTTCTTCATTATCAAAAAGAAAAAACACGCAGTAGCAAAATAAAAGGAGATATTTTATGAAAAAATTGTTTGTGTTTAGTGTTGCAACTATATGCGTAGTTGCCATTACAGGTTGTAAAAAGAAAGGCGGAGAGTCAATTGACTCAACAAAAGCACAATTAAATGTTGCTACTTTCGATGGAGGTGTCGGCGATCAATGGCTTAAAAATGCCGCTCGCTTATTTGAAGAAAAACACGAGAATAGCACCAATTATCAAGAAGGTAGAACAGGTGTTCAAATTCATGTTAAATCTAACCGTGCTTGTTCAGGCGGAAATCTTGAAGAATCTGATTTATATGAAGATGTCTATTTCACCGAAAGTGTCGACTACTACAAACTAACTAACCAACATAAATTAGCGGATATTACCGACATTTTAACTGCACCAAACTCAGAAGAAGGCGGCAAGACGATTCTTAGTAAAATTGATGGAAATATGGCTGGTTTTATGAATCGTGAAGGCAAATACTATGCTGTTCCTTTCTATGATTGTTTCTATGGTCTTGTATATGACAAAGATTTATTTAGACAAAAAAGTTTCTATATGAAAGCAGATGGTTCTCCTACTAACAATAGAGAACAATTTGGCGCCGGCCCAAACGGAATTTCTGGTGACTGGGACGATGGTCTTCCACAAACATATGAACAATTTAAAACCATGATGGAAAGAATGACTGGTGCAAATGTCATTCCGTTTACATATTCATCTGGAAATGCTACTTGGTACACCGCTAGAGGACTTACTTCTTGGTGGAGTGATGACGAAGGTTATGAACAAACCAATTTAAATTATAACTTTAATGGCACCGCCACAAATATTTATGATCATTTTGATGGTGACAAGATTGTTACTAAATCTGTCCCAATCACAAAAGACAACGGACATCTTTTAAGAAGCCAAGCTGGTATCTATAATGCCTTATATTTTGCTAGAGAAATCTTAACCAAGAGTACAAATAACTATCAGGGATACAACTCAAACTATGATGTTCAAGACGCATTTGTTAATAACAAATATGTTGGTGGTTCAGTTAAACCAATCGCTATGATGTTTGAAGGAACTTGGTGGGAAAATGAAGCTGCACCAGCATTTGAAATTGCAAGAGAAACAGGTGTTGATTCATTTAATTATGGATTTATGCCAATTCCAAAATCTGATCCTTCAAAGATTGGTGATGCCACATTATTAAACCTCAATGATTCATATGGATTTATTTCTGCGAACTGCGAAAATATGCAACTCGCAAAAGATTTCTTTGCATTCTTACATTCAGACGAAATGATGAGAGAATTCACCAAAGAAACCAATATGACAAGAGGTCTTGATTACACATTTGCAGAAGCTGATTTTGATAAAATCACAGCATATGCACAAGATTTAGTTTCTATTAAGAACAGTGAACACGCAAAAGTTGTTTATCCATGTTCAGATTTAGACTTTGTTATCAATAACTCAAGTACATTCTCCATTAAAGAATGGCCATGGGACACAGTAAGTTATACTGATAACCCAATTATTAAGTTCATCGATGATAAGAACGTGACTGCAAAACAATATTTTGAGGATCACAGAACCAAAATCGGTGAAACAGAGTGGAGTAGAATAATCGGATAACAATGATTAGAAAAAAGAAATATCGTTTTGTTAACGGCACAAACACAATTGCCAAAAATAAAGGCGATGTTCTTTTTTATTGCCTCGTTTTAATTATTCCTTTAACCCAAATAGCAATCTTCTATTTTGGTGTTAATTTCCAAAGTATTTTAATGTCTTTCCAATCATATTCCACTGTTAAGAATGTTTTCTCTTGGGATCCACAAAATAACTTCTTAAAATTCATTGATGAAGTTAAAACACCTAGTTTTTGGAGTATGGTTAAAGATTCTTTAATTGTTTGGCTTTGCACTCAGTTTGCAGGTACAGTATTAGCATTATTTTTCTCATTTTATATTTACAAAAGAAGAACCTTATCCAGATTCTTTAAGTTTGTTTTATTCCTTCCGTCAATTATTCCAGGACTATTGCTTGTCTTAATCTTTAAGTTCTTTATGAACTCCGCAATTCCTGCTTTTATGATAAAAGATGGGGTTTTACCTCAGGGTTTATTAACTAACTCGAGAACTTACTTCTGGATTATTACTGCATACACTGTCTGGGTTGGGTTTGGTAGCCAAGTCCTTGTCTATTCAGGAGCAATGGAACAAATACCCGCTGAGATGCTTGAAGCTGGAAAGATTGATGGTACGACTCCATTTAGAGAATTTATATCTTTGGTTGTTCCTTACATTATTCCAACGGTTGCAACGTTCATAATTGTAGGTGTGGCGACGATATTTACTAACCAAAATAACTTATATTCATTCTATGGCGATGATTTAATCGGTACCGACAAAACAATAGGTTATTATCTTTACTATTTGGTTTCATCTTCTGGCTCAGGTATGTCGAAGTATTGTTATGCTTCCTTCCTTGGACTTGTTTCAACCTGTGTCGCAGTTCCATTAACATTTATCGTTCGTAAAATTTTAGATAGATTGGGAGAAAGATAATGAAAAAGAATTTATTGGCATCCCCGCGAATTAAAGAAAAACCATCGTTACTTACGATTGCTGTTTTTGTTATTTTGATTGTTTATCTTGTCTCTTTAATTATCCCTGTTGGCTGGGCTATTTATACATCATTTAATGACAAGGCTGCATACCGTGCTTTTTATCAATATGGTAAGGAATTCCCGACAAAATTGACATTTGAGAACTTTAAAATTGCCTTTACTCAATATACATTTACCGCGAAAGCAGGTGCCAGATTTAACTTCTTAGAAATGACTGGCCATTCTTTGATTTATGCATTTGGGTCTGCCTTTATTTATACCTTGACTCCACTTCTAGTCGCGTATTGTGCTGCTAGATTTAAATTTAGATTTTCGAAGATTTTATATGCCTTTGTTATTATCACAATGTCTCTTCCAATTGTTGGATCAATGCCGTCTGAACTTAGAATGTTAAAGGCATTAGGTATTTTTGATACATTTTTTGGCATGTTTGTGTTAAGAGCGAACTTCTTATCAATCAGCTTCTTGATTTTCTACGCACAATTCAAGATGATTCCAATGACTTATTCAGAAGCAGCAAAGGTTGACGGAGCCTCAAACTTTAGGATTATGACCACCATTGTATTCCCTCAAGCAATTCCTACAACCACTACTATTTTCCTACTAAACTTCATTACTTATTGGAATGATTATCAAATTCCACGTGTTTACTTACCATCTTATCCAACCTTAGCAGAAGGTTTATTTAACTTTGCTTTAACTGGAGAAAGAGCGGTTAACTTTGTTCCTGTAAAATTAGCAGGATTTATTGGATTAACTCTTCCAATAATTATTGTCTTTGCTTTATTAAATAAATACTTAAAACTCAATGTTGCTACTGGAGGTATTAAAGGATAATGAAAACTAAATTATTCATTCCGGCAATGTTTTTGGCATTACTAACAGCTTCTTTAAGCTCCACTAATTCTTCATTTCCGGTAAAAGCAATTACTGAAGATGAAAATTTTATCGTAAACGTCGGAGATTCAATCGATGTTAAGGATAGAGTTCTTATTCATGGTGATGAAAGAAAAACAGTATCTGGTCAAATAATTTTCCCAGATGGTTCAAGTAAAAGCGGAAGAAGTTTTCTTATTTCTATGCCTGGTGTATATCAAGTTGTATATCGAACATATTTTGGATACGAAGAAGAATGCGAAACAATAACATATAGATGTAACTATAAATCTAGTGATTTCTTCTCTTCATCGGTTTCAAATAATAAACCAGGCATTGGAGAATATTCATTTAATAATAAACTTGCTTCAGTTCAAGGCGCAGTTTTAAATCTTAATACAAAAACGACATTTACATTTGTAGATCCAATTGACTTTTCTAGTTTTGATCCAAATAATCCATTTATCGAATATATAGTCGACACAACTAAACAAGGTGAATCTGATTTAGAAACTTTTATAGTCCGTTTAACTGATACAGAAGACTCCTCTAATTACGTTGATATTAATATTACCGATAGCGGACCTATTGATGATAATGGCCAAGGTTCATACATTCGAGCAGGAGCCTGTAACCAAATCAAAACAGGTTATGAATTTCTTGGTTCTGGATATAGATTACATAGGAACAAGTTTGGTTGTAATGTTGGTTCATCTTTTAGAGCATTACCAACAAATAACCCAGTAAAACCTACAAAATTATATTTTGATTACGCAAATAAATCTCTTTATGCTCGCCCAATAATGAATACCAACAATGAGAAGGACATAATTACCGATTTAGATAGTGAAGATATTTATGCATCATCGGTTTGGCAAGGATTTAAAAACGGGAAAGCTTTTGTTTCTATTTTTGGAAAAAGTATTCCTTCATCAACCGCGAAATTAGTTGTCTCTCGTGTTGGTAATTTAGATTTATCTGAATTAGTATTTGAAGATCACGCAGGTCCTACTATTGAGATTGATTATAATGGACAAAGTATTGCAGATTTACCAAAAGCAACAATTGGTCGAGCATATCCTATATATAAAGCAAACGTTAAAGATAATTTTGACAAAAACCTAACTTATTCTGTAAGCGTATCTTATATAGATACAGTAAACAGTAAGAAAAAGGATGTTTCCGTAAAAAATAACACATTTATTCCAATGCAAAGCGGAACATACGTAATTACATACACCGCTAAAGACTATTCAAATAACATTAGTACCAAGTCTTTAAATATTACGTCCATTTTGGATAGCCAAGCTATGACTATTAATTTAAGTGAAACTTCAAAATCAGGTATCGTATATTCAAGTTTTGATTTACCGTCCCCTAGTGAAATTTCTATTTCAGGAGGAAGCGGCAAAGCAAGCGCGACCAGAAAGATTTTAAAGCCAAATAATGAGGAAATAACCTTATTTGGTGATACTTTTGTTCCTACTGAAGTTGGTGCATATAAAGTTATCTACACCGCGGTTGATTATATTGGAAATATTGCGTCTGCAACTTTAACAATTAATTCACTTGATACTGTAAAACCAATATTTATTGGAGAATTAAACGTACCAAGAGTTTTAATCAAAGGTCGTTCTTATACACTTCCTTCTTACCAAGGTTTTGAAACAATTAATGGATCTCTAAAATATTTATCAACAAATGTATATGTAAATGATGAACTTTTAAGCGATAGAAGTTTTGTCGCTAGTACAGAGTGTAATATTTCTTATAAGGTGACTGGTGAAACAGGAACCAATCAATACGACTTCTCAATTCCAGTTATTGATGGAAATAATGGGCAAGCTCAACAAAATTATTTCTATGCCGCAAATCCTTCCTTTGTCGCAGAAGAAAATGAATTTAATGTTTCTTTATCTGCTTCAGTAGATGCTTCGTGGGTTTTTGCAAGTGTTTTACCATTTGATACACCTTCTGTCTCATTCGCGAAAGATCCAAGTTTGAATGAATATCAATATTTATCATTTAAATTCTCTCAAGCAAATAATCCAAATCTCTCGATAACATTTAAAGTTCGATTTGATGGTGATTTAGCGTTTGTTTCAATTGCTAATTCAACAAAAGAATATTCACTTGGCTACGAAAATAGAGATGGCCAAAATGTTTATTCATTGGTTTTTGATAATGCTACATCTTTCTTAACAGACATAAACTACAAAAATATCGCTAAAGTTTATAATGATGATTTAGGTAATCCTTTTGCAAGTTTTACAGGCGGATTATATTTAGATATCTCATTATTAGGTGTAACTGGTTCTTCAAAAATTAACATTCTTGGCATTTCTAACCAAAGCTTAGGACATAGAGGATATTATTTAGACTCTACTTCTCCAATTATGATTTTTAATAGTAAGTTTGTTAACGAACAAAACTATAACGAAGATGCCTTCATCCCAACCGTTTCAGTTTTTGATGTTTTAGGCTCTACAAAAGCATCGTTATCAATAAAGGCTCCTGATGGTTCATATATATTTAAAGATGCTGATCCAACAAAGTCTCAAACATTTAAACTAAGTATGTTTGGTAATTATATACTTACATTCTACGTCGAAGATTCTTCCGGAAACTTTGTTTCATATCCGCGTAAGATAACTGTTAAAGATACTATCTCTCCAACTTTAACTGTTAATAATAACCTTAAGGATAGTTATAAGATTAATTCTGAGATTTCAATTCCTTCTTACTCAGTAAGTGATAACTTAGGAAAATATACTCTTGACGTTCTTTTAATGCTTCCAAATGACGAAGAAAGATTATTGTTAAAAGATGTTAATGGAAAAGTTACTTCTTATTTAACTAGCGACAATCCAATATATAATTCATCATTCAAAGTTAACTCTAATACATTTAAAGCGGAGCAATATGGCACTTATAAGCTGCGTTATGTCGCATACGATAACGACTTTAATAAAGTGGTGAGCGAAATCACCTTTGTAGTGAAATAGGAGGGACGAAATATGAAAAAGAAACTAATTAAAATTATCGGCGTATTCTTTATCACAAGCACCCTTCTAGTCGGTTGCAAAAAGAAGAATAAAGAAGCTGAAAAAGAAGAACAAAAAGCAGAAATAATTGAAGATAAATACATTGTTCAAAATTCGCGAACTGAATATAAAATTGTAATTCCGAAAAATGCGAATACAAAAATTAGAACTGCTGCAAACGATTTATCTACTTATATTAGTAAAGCCTCTGGCGCAAGGATAAGTGTTATTTTAGAAAACGAAGTATTAAAAGGTAATAAATACATTTCTTTAGGAAGCACCACTCAATTTAAGGAACAGTTCTCCAGTTATACATTTGAAAAATTAGATAAGAAAATTTCGTCTTACTTTATTTCTACAAAAGATGAAAATATCTACATTTATTCAAATCCTAATGAAAGAGGCGAAGGAGTTCTTTATGGATCATGGGATTTACTTCATGAATTAATTGGTTATGAATTTTATACTGAAGATGAGATTTATTATAAAAACGAAACCACCATTAATTTAAGAGGCTATAAAGATTTCTTTATTGAACCAACATTTGATGGAAGAAGTATAGGTAATTCTTTCTTAAATCACAACCAAACTACATGTGATAACTACCGTATCTTAAACCAATATTATGGAAAAGAATGGGTTAGTGAGATTTATGGCCATGGTCAAGTTGTTACTTTTGTAAGACCTCAGGACCTATACGATGGAGTTAGAACCAATTTTGAAGCTCATCCTGAGTGGTTTACAAATAAGACTGCCACACAAGCAAACACATCGAATAACCAACTTTGTTGGTCTGCTGGAGAATCGTTAGAAGATTACGTTTATAAACGTTTCATTCAATTCTTTGAAAAATATCCAGACGCAACATACTTTATGTTTGGTCAAGAAGATAACTCAGAGTGTTTCTGCCATTGTGAAAAGTGTGAAAAAGCAATGAGAGAATACGCTGTTAACTTGGCAGGACTACAAATTATCTTTATGAATCACGTCATCGCTAAGACGGAAGCGTGGTTAAAAGAGAATCAACCTGGTAGACATATAAGATACGTTGTGTTTGCTTATTATGCCACCAAGACTGCACCATGCGTTCAAAAAGATGGTAAGTGGGTTTTGCCTAATGATTTAGTAAAACCACACGAAAACCTATATATTTTGTATGCTCCTATTACTTGTAACTTTGCTTATCCACTTGATAATAACTACTTTAATAGTGATACACTTTTACAACTTAAACAATGGAATGAAGTAGCAGCTGGTCACGTCATGATTTATTTCTATGACACAAACTTTAAGTACTATTTTTCGAATTTCTATAATTTCGGAACAGTTAAATCAATGTATAAGACATGTAAGGAATTGGGTGCTTCTTATATGTACACTCAAGGCGCTACAGACACAATCACCGGTTGCTTCAGCAATATGCGTGAATATGTAGAATCAAAATTAATGTGGAATGTTGATTTAAGTTATGAAGATTTAGTAAAAGACTTTATAGATCATTACTATTACGAAGCAGCTCCATATATTTATGAATACTATCAAACAATAAGAGATAGATTAGTCGCCTACCACACTTCTAAGGGAGACGGAGGAGCTATTTATACAAATATTTCTAATAAAGAGCTTTATCCATATTCTGTTCTTCGCTACTACACTTCTTTAATTTATCAAGCAATGGAAAAAATAGATCATTATCAAGCTACTGATATGGACTTCTATTTAAAGTTAAAATCAAGAATTATGAAAGAATATCTTTCAGTTATTTATTTAAAGATGACTTTAGTAAAAGCAGAAGTTAGTGAATCAGATAAAGAAGAAATGAAAGAAATATTCTCTTATTACATTGGTTATTTTGGTATTGCAACATCTGTTGAGGGTGGTTCCTCAATTGATGTTGATGCTTTATTTGCATAAGGAGGAATAAAAAAATGAAAAAACTTTTTGTGGCTTTATTAATTGTTCCTTGCTTATTTGGATGTAAAAACAAGAAGAACAATGTCGTTCCTGCTGAACAATATATCAAAGTAAGTGTCGAAGAATTATCTTTAATGGAAGATGATACTTACCAAATTAATACTGAAGTTATTAAAAGCGGGACTATTGTCTTCTATTCTAGTGCGGATGAGTCAATTGCAACCGTATCAGAAAGCGGTCTTATTAGCGCTATAAAACAAGGCGAAACTTCAATCACAATTAGAGGTGGAAAAGACACCTATACTATCTTTTTAGAAGTTTTACCTTACCAGGCAAAAGATTCTTTGCAAATTGTATTACCTAAAGATTCTTACGTTTTAGCGGTTAACGACACATACACACTTCCTTTAGAAATTAAAGTTGGTAATACTCCTATTAATGATGTGATTCCTTCCTTTAGTTTTGAAAACGAAAACATCGCTTCAATAGATGAAAATTTAGTTATTACTGCAAAAGCTGTTGGATCGACAAAATGTTTGATTACTGCGTCGTATCAACAACAAGTGGTAAACAAGAGTTTCACAGTTATTGTTTATTAATCTTAATTTAAATAAAATAAATAAAAAGGTGATATATTAATATATCACCTTATATTTTGAATACCTATTTTGTTATGAAGCTGGATAGGTGCTGTTGTTATTATATTGAACACCACCAATCTTGAAGATGTATCCAGTTGTAACTTCAATAGAAATAGTTGTTCCGTTTCTTTCGATATCAACATCAATTGTCTTGTCTTCGTAACTACAATTGTCGGTGTCATAAGTGGTTGTAAATTGACCAGAACCATTACTTCTAGTTAACGTGGCAGCCACAGTTAATGAACGGAAAGCACTTATATCAATTTCAGCGGATAATCCAGCAATAATTGACTCATTTGTACCGACAAAACCAGAACCACTATCCATTTCATATGTTGATGACGCAATAGTGCCGTTCAAATTTAGTACATCAGTAATTCTAATAACGTAATCGTCGCCCAAAGCCGTCGATAGATTAATCGTAAGAACTCGCGATCCGCCCTGCGCTACTATTGGTGGGTCTCCAGACAAGTTACATGTAAATTCCCCGTCTCCCGGAGAAGATGCGGCGTAATTATCTGGACTTCGATATGCATAAGATGCAATAGAAGATGAATCAGTAACAGCGATATCGTTACTTGAAACACTAAGAATTAAAACACCTTTATTGCCCGAATCGATTGAAACAGCAATAGTATCTCCACCATTTCCAGAAACACTAATTGGAACAAAGTCAACTCCTGATGGGAAAGAGTTTGCGGTAGATTCAGTCTTGATATTATAAGCTTGAACACTGTCTTTTAATGAAACTTCACCAGAAGCAGAAATATCAAGGTACATTAAGTAAGCACCATTTGTGCCACTTACTGATCCTAAGGCATATTCACCTGGTCCAACAGGAATTTCAAAATAGTAAACTGCATTATTAATAAATCTTGTTGGAGATGTTAGAACCTCTGTATCAAAAACCTTAGTAAGGCCTGTTGTGCTGCTTGGATTGTAGTAATAATTGTTTGCAGCATCCTTATAAATTGTTTGAATTTCAGTAATAGAAGAAATTGCGTTTGTTGATGAATCTCTCGTTATTTTATGTAATGAGAAGAAAGAGCTATTTCCACTAAAATATGTTCCAGCAAAGAATGTAATATAACCATTTTCATTAACAAGGAAGTCAATTGAATCTTTCGGCATTTCTAAGCCTGAAGAGAATGTTTTACCACCCATCTTTGCACCCGGAACAACGACTGTATTAGATGCACTAATAGAAGCATCCATAAAGTGTAATCCATAAATGTTGCTGCTATCAGAAGCGAAAACACTACCCAAAGCGTCTCTTGCACCT
>JAEEGL015265540.1_pt1 | contig 20183 bp, 17 predicted proteins | sample 9134231 | NCBI WGS metagenome assembly JAEEGL01 (sample SAMN16246548, study PRJNA631951) | gut metagenome | biome: gut microbiome; feature: rumen; material: fiber-attached | host: Bos | place: Iran: Karaj | collected 2018-10
GATGTGTGAGCCATCGACATCGGCATCGGTCATGATGATGATCTTGTCGTAACGCAACTTCTCAATATTAGCTTCTTTGTCGCCCTCACCGTCAACACCGAAACGAACACCGATACTCTGGATGATGTTCATCACCGACTCGGCTTCAAAGACGCGATGCCACTGAACCTTCTCTACATTAAGGATCTTACCACGCAAGGGGAGGATAGCCTGTGTGTAACGGTCACGACCTTGCTTGGCGGAACCGCCTGCGGAGTCTCCCTCCACGAGGAAGATCTCGCACTCTTTAGGATCTCTGTTGGAGCAGTCGGCCAACTTACCGGGCAGTCCACCACCACTCATCGGGTTCTTTCTCTGAATACTCTCACGGGCTTTGCGGGCTGCGATACGCGCTGTGGCTGCCAACACCACTTTCTCACAGATCATCTTGGCCTCTTTCGGATGCTCCTCAAGATAGTTCTTCAGAGCCTCACCGACAGCTTGCTGTACAGCGCCGCTTACCTCGCTGTTACCTAACTTCGTCTTCGTCTGTCCCTCAAACTGTGGCTCTGCCACCTTGATGCTGATCACAGCGGTAAGTCCTTCACGGAAGTCCTCACTCGTAATCTCAATCTTCGCTTTCTCAATGTTCTTGGAGATGACAGGGTCGGCATCGGCATAAGCCTTCATCGTACGTGTAAGGGCAATACGGAAACCGGTAAGGTGGGTACCTCCCTCGATGGTATTGATATTATTGACGTATGAGTGAACGTTTTCTGAATAATCAGTATTGTACATGATAGCCACCTCTATGGGGATGCCTTGTTTCTCTGTTTTCAGATAGATCACATCATCGAAGAGATGGGTGCGGTGACGGTCGATATACTTCACAAACTCTTTCAATCCGTCTTTCGCATGGAAAGTCTCTTGCTTGGTCTTTCCATCCTCATCCGGACGGAGGTCGGTGAGTATGATGGTGATGCCGGCATTCAGATAAGCCAACTCACGCATACGCTTGGCAATCGTGTCGTAATTATATGTCGTGGTGGTGAAGACAGTGGGATCCGGCCAGAACTGCTGACGTGTACCACGAAGCTCTGTCTCACCGACAACCTTCACCGGATAGAGCGGCTTGCCCTTCTCATATTCCTGCTGGTAGATCTTCCCGTCACGGTAAACCTGTGAGAGCATGCGTTTCGACAGGGCGTTCACACAACTCACACCCACACCGTGCAAACCGCCTGATACCTTGTAGGAGCCTTTGTCGAACTTTCCTCCGGCATGGAGGACGGTCATCACCACCTCGAGGGCTGACTTGTGCATCTTCTCATGCTCGTCAACAGGGATTCCACGACCGTTATCTTGTACTGTTATACTGTTATCTTCGTTGATAGTAACCTCTATATGAGAACAATATCCAGCCATTGCTTCGTCAATGGAGTTATCCACTGTTTCATTTACCAAATGATGTAAGCCCTTCTCGCTGATATCGCCAATGTACATGGCCGGACGTTTGCGAACTGCTTCGAGTCCTTCTAATACCTGAATATTACTAGCTGAATAATTGCTCTGAGTGTTTTGATTCTCTGCCATTTTTAATATAATAAATGTTTTCCTTTTTAATAGATTGCAAAGGTACGAAAAAATCTTCTAAATACAAAGTATTTAGTATCTAAAAAAAATAAAAAAGAGACCACACGGTCTCTTTTATTATTCACAGAAAAAACTGTTTGAAGTAACTCATCAGAGCTGAGTGCTCTTCGCCTGACGGACATTCGCCCTGACGCTTCCCCATCGCAACTGGTATTGTGCACTGAACTGGATACGGTGTGGGTTATAGTCGTTTGTTCGGCGCTGTATGATATCTGCCGTCTTCAGGGTTGACTCGGATATCGGCCAGTATTCATAGCCGAGGGTGAGGGCGAGACGATTCTTGAGGAATTGTTTCCTGAGGTTGGTCGAGAACTGTATCTTGCTGTCGCTCTTTATCTGCAGGCTCTCCTCACTGCTCATCCATGCGAAAGATGTGTTCAGACGGTAACCCTTCGGCAGGGTATAGTTCGACATGATGCTGGCTATATAAGCGGTGCTGTTCATCTTCTCTTCCAGATGCTTCTCACGGGTGAAGATCGATGTCAGGTTGAAGCTCATCATCCATTTCTTGGTGATTGGTTTGCCGTATGAGGCGCTCAGCTGTAGCCTGCGCTGCTTGCCCAGGTCATCTGTGGAGCTATACATAATGTCACTGTCGTCCATCTTATAGGTAAACGCGCGGTAGGTGTGCCGATTGCTGTAGTTGGCATTGATCATCAACCTGCTAAATAATGTCAGGGAGAGATCACCTTGATAATAAGCTGTGGGTGCCAGATAGGGATTGCCCACGGTATAGCTGTACTCGTTCTCCCACCGCATGGAGGGGTTGAGGGCGTCCCTACTGGGATTGGCCAATGCCCTTGAGAACGACAGCCTAACGTTGTGCCCTCGCTTGGCATCGATGGTATAGCTCAGTCGGATGTTGGGGAAGAGGCGGTCGTATTCCTTCTTGTAGTCTTGTTCCGGTGATTGCTGTGATGAGGGCTCTATCGTCTCATGCTCGTAGCGAAGGCCGAGGGAGGCGCTGAACGACTTCAGGGTAAAGTCGTAGCTGGCATACAGGGCGGCGATGCGTTCCTTGTAGGTGAACAGGTCGATATAGGTGCCGAGAGGCGACTCCTGACCATCGACGACGAGTTTGTTGTCGGTATCGGTGTCGTAGTTCCAACTGTCGTATGCCATACCCGCCTTCACCGTCTGATTGTTGTCAATCTTCTGTGTCAGGTCAATTTTACTGGAGAATACCTTCCTGCTGAGCTTCGAGTAGTCGTGGCTGTCCCAAATCTGTTCACTCGACAGGCGCCACTGATGACCGTCCCTGCGGTCGCGACCCTCTGCATAACCGATGCTTGTCGATAGTTCCCCCTTCTTCCAGGCATGAGTGTAGTCGGCGAAGAACTGGTTGCTGTTGTCGGTACTCTTGTCCTTGCTCTTATTCTCCATGACCTCATGACGGTTGGCGGCGTCAACAATCTCCGTGCGCATGTCATTCTTGCCGTCCGACTTGAACAGGTCTGTCCCTGCCTCAATGGTAAGGAGGTCGTTGGGGGTGAAGTCGTAGCCGATACCGAACCTCCCGTGGAGACTCATGGTCTTACTGTCGTTTTCCACGGTAGTGCGATGCTCCGTTCCTGACGACAGAAACCTCGTGCTTGTCTCGCTCTCACCGTCGTTGTTACCGAGTCCGTCGATCAGTGAACCGTAAACCGACCACCGTCCCTGCTTGTTTTGGAAGCGGAGGGTGGGAAACCTATAGTTGCGATAGCTACCTGTGGGTTGCAGCGATGCGCCCACCATGAGCATACCCCCGTCGGCCATGTTTTCCGTGGTAATCTTCAGTGCAACGGTATTGGCGGCCGAAGCCCTTGCCTCTGCTCCCCGCGACATGATCACCTTCACGTTTTTCACTGTAGCTCCTTGTATGGTGTTGAGGTAGCTGAGCAACTGACTGCCTTGCATGTGTAACTTGCGACGGTTGACATACACCTCGCTTACATATTTTCGTCCGAAGAGTGTCAGTCGGTCGTTGACCACCACCAGTCCAGGCATGAACTGGAGGATGACATCCAAGGGCTCTTTGCGTAGTGCGGGTATCTGACCGACGTTCATGCTGTAGCCCTCGGCATCGTAGCGGATGCGGCGGGCTCTTACCACCACCTCGTTCAACTGTTTGGTGTCGGGTACCATGGAGATATCGACGGTCATGCCCTGTGTGGCATCCACCTCGGCATTGAAGAGCCGGAAACCGATACATGTCGCTTGCAGACGGTATATACCTGATGGCAGTTCGATACTGTAATGACCGTCATCCGCTGCAGCGACACCAAATTTCTTCGTGGTGTCGGTCAGTTGTGTCAGCATCACCTGCGTGCCGGGCAGTACCTTCCCTTCTTCGTCTGTCACTGTTCCTGCCACCTTTACTTGCTTCACTTGCCCCCATGCTGACATGCAGAGGTTCAGCAAGATGATAATAAGATATCCTGTTTGTTTCATTGATGTTATGTTTAAACGCAATAGTGTCAAACAACTTCAACTTTTACAACAAGTCCGCCACTAAAAGTAACTAAAAGCCATTGTCCACAATGTTCACATTCCCAAAAGATTTCACCATTAATTATGTCACCCGGAAGAGTGTTTATTCCAGCACAAACGATGCATATAAATTCACTATTCATGAGATCCATTTCTATATCATCAGATAGGTTGAAGCATAGATCGTTGGTTTCCGTATTATGATTAAATGGCTGATGTGCAAAAGAAAATAATTCAATACCTAACACTAGGAAAACGATAGTTAATAATTTCTTCATAATATTTTTTTTTTAGTTTAATATAATTAGTATACACTTTTTTGCATTTGATAGTCTGATAGAACGGGGAATGATTTTATAAAACATTGCAGATTCACCCCCAATATCAACGGCAAATATAAGATAATATAAACAAATAAGCAAATTATCTGATCATGTATTATTAACGAGCAGGGTGTGTAATGAAATAAAAATCAATGAGTTAAATGAATTTTACACGCTTTTACACTTGTTGTCCAAGCAGGTGGATGTGACGGTCAAATAGTCGGGTTCCACCCTCAGTATTAAACAAACGTTTCAGCAGTCGACTCTTGCGATTGGTGATGGCCTGTGGCGTCTTGTCCAGCAGGATGGCAAGTTCCGAAGGAAGGAAGCGGAATCTTGTAAGAATACAGATATAGAGGTTGTCCATATCAAGAGATGCATCAAGAGAGGATAGAGCAGACATCAACTGTGGGTCTTCCTTATGTGCTAAAGTTATCAAATCCTTTAAATCATTGGGGTCTGCTTTCTTACCAATGGAGGCTTTTTTGTGGAGATTGCTTAATAATTCATCAGCAAGCAACTTTTCGGAGAGGTGCCATGTGGATGGAATGGCATGATCCTCTTGCAAGTTTTTCAGCTGTTGTTGCATATCATTTAACTGCTGTTGCTTCTCTCTGATCAGGTCATCTTTGTCTTTAGAACTGAGCAACATAGATTTCATTTCTGATTGCAGAGCCTGATACTTAGCCAGATCAAAGCTGTATTGTGTGTTGAGTGCTTTGATAGCCTCCTTGGCTTTCTGTCGTCTGAAACGATAGAACATATAACCGGTGATCAATAAGAGTAACAAAATAGCCAACGCAATAATGAGCCAGGTATTCAATCGGTTGATCTTTGCCTGCGACTGCAGTCGCATATCCACGTAGGAGAAGATGTTGCTCAGCCCCATGATGCTGTCTCTGTCAGTCGGTTTTTCTACAGCATGTAATACTACTCTACCACCCATGTATCCAAGTCCCGATTGTCTATATTCTTCGGGAATGGAATCAAACGGTATGTCATAAGAAACATTTACCAGTTTTAGATGGCTATTAGCGGCTGAACTTGGCACGAAAGACTTATAATTCGGTGTTTTAGTGTTCCACTTCTGGATTAAATTATGGTATAGTTCGGGATTGTTAAATTTTAGGTTGTCCCATTCTCCATTTATGTAAAAAGCCTTACCTAACATGCTCCTGCTGATGTTGATCATGTGTTTATTCTCCGACATGTTGGCATAATGCAATGCTTTTCTCGCATCCTCAATAGCTAAGGTGGGTCGCTTGTCGAAATTCCCGATAAACAGTTTTGCCATATGAGCATAGGCACGACTGAGGGTTACGTAGTCGATATCAGTGGCTGTTGTGTCGGCTTTTTCTATCGCCTCATGATAGAAGCGGAGGGCGAGTATGGGGTTGTTTCGACAGTCGTAAGAACGACCTAACAGGTAATAAGCCCGCATCTGGTCGTTGGCAGTGCCATACTGCGTAAAGTAGTCGATGAGTCGCAGGGGGATGCTATCCGATTGGAAGGTCACCTCCTCGTGATCCTCCGTCAGCATCTGCTCCATCAATGCCTGCATTTTCTCTTCTTGAGAGCAAGCGCATAGAAACACCACACCGATCAATATACTTATGTTAAGCCTTCTGGGCATGATAGTTGCTAAAACCGTCAAAAATAGTAACGCAGACCAACTTGCAGACCCACATGCTGAATACCGTAGGTATCATTCTTTTCCAGTTCAATTCCCTCGGGCTTTTTCATTGACATGGTGAATATATTTATCTGTGGACCCAAAGCCAGCTGATGGGCTACTCGCCATTCCAATCCTATACGCATCATCGCAGCAAAACGATTCTCTGTGTATGACAGTCCTCCATAAGACTCTTTGTATCGCCCATAACCGAAGCCTAAGGCTACGTCATAGCGGCAGGTCTTTGAAATCTGGGGCGCTATTACAAAACTCGGTCCTATGTAATCAATACGCGTCTTGATACCTTCGTCAAACGATGTGTAATTGTGCTTATAGTTAATGCCGAAACCGAACCCCGATTTCCATACGTGATCGTAGTCAAAAAGGATGTCTAAGCCAACGCGTGACTTGTAGATGTGATTGTCCACTTGGTATTTTGAAGTCATCAGTGTAGGACCGACACTCAGACGGAATATGTTTCTTGGCATCTGCTTCTGAATCTCTTGCACCTTTTGTACCTGCTTGACATATTCTTTCATTTCGTATTCGTAGAATTGTCGTGTCTCTCTGTACTTCATGTAGTCTTCGTATTCATCGGGCGGGAGAAGGTTTTCCAATACGGAATAATCCTTGTTTTCTGGCTCTTTTTCCTTTATCAAGGCAGACTCGGGTATTCGTAACATAGTGCCCCATATACGGTGAATGCTACTGTGGCCGGGCCAGCGATGCTCCGTAATCTGCAATCCGTTACCTCCGTTCAGTGCCGTAGCGTTGATAGCCATCTGCAAGACCCTCTCGAAGGTACCATTTACAGAGAACCCGTTGTCAATGACTTTTACTTTGCCGATGGTCTGTGAACCGGCAGGTGGTTCTTCATCCGTATTAAAGACATAGACAGAATCGGGAGAGGTTGCGGGCCATTCATTCGTCAGCATGTTGGTAACCACCTTGGGAGCGCATCCCGTAAGTAGCGTGGCTAAAAGAAACGGTGTTAATAGATATTTTCTCATCATAGTAGTTTTTATTATCCCCATGAAACATCTCAATAGGTGATACCCGTTCCGGCGGATATGTCATCCGCCGGTGTTGAATATCAGGATTTGCAATCCGCAAAAAGTTCTTTATCATAACCGTTTGCTGCTCCATATTATTGCTGTTTAACACATTAATATATAAGATTTCCCCCGTTCCGGCAGATATGTCATCCGCCGGTGTTGAATATCAGGATTTAGATAAAATAGGCTGCGCTCTGCAATTTGAAAGTGAACTTTCATTGCACTCACTTGCACTATTTTTGTGATCCGAAAAGTTTCCTTATGATAAACGTTCGCTGCCCCGTGTTTATTGCCGTTTTACACATTATATATAGGATTTCTTCTTTTCTCGTTATTTGCGGATAGCATATCCGCTATTACTGACATCGGGATGACATATCCCGATGAACGGGTTTTAATGTTCAATCCCCACTCACATAACGCCACCTAAACTGATTTGTTGTAAGAATCAAATACCTGCCCCCGTGATTCATCTTAATCCTTATCATGTTTCTCTTTCTTCCACTGTCTCTTATAAGCTTTCCAGTCCTCTTTGTTTTTCCAGAATCTTTTCCTTTTCTTCCAATAATGATCGAATGGCTTGGGTATATGTGTCGTAGGAATAAACTTATAATCCCTATCCCATTTAATTTCACAACACTGGTATAGATACAAATAATTCGCATCTTTTATTTTGAAATAATAATCTGTGGGATCCCAATCTGCAAGTAATAATTGCATTGCATTATAACCTTTGAGATGAAGGGTGTCGTTGATGATTTGGTAATATCCACTATGATATCCCCATATTTTACTCCTACGTGTCATATAGACCATTCTCTCCAAATCTAAATAACCATCTTCTGCATAAACACACGAGTCTAAAAAGGTGGCTACAAACATTCCGTCATCAAAAAAGACAAAAGCCCGCACATCCAACCATTCTTTTTCGCCAGATATTGAATCATCTCCCTGTCTGGTACATACGTATATTCCATCAATACGAATAGGCTTTTCTATTCCTGTGAGATCCTCATATTTTGAGTTTTTTAGCAAATGATATATGTCATGATAAGAAGAAATCCGTAAATACAAGGTGAGAGTCAACAAGGACAATAAAAAATATAGTATTTTAAGCATAATGAGAGAAATTAATAATCAAATAGACTGAAGCGGTTATAATACCCGCTGTACATATATAATCCCTGATACATGGAGCTATAGTCGGTAAAATCAGGAGTAGGTGCAAAATAATGATGAACAAGATTCTGCGTCAATGCTTGCACATATTTACTGCTGTAACCTACTCCCCGTTCCGGCGGATATGCCATCCGCCGAAAATGAATATCAGGATCTGTGATCCGCAAAAAGTTCTTTATCATAACCGTTTGCTGCTCCATGTTATTTTCGTTTTACGCATTATATATGTTTCTACTATACAAGTAATTTGCGGATGACATATCCTTCGCAACGGGTGAGCGTGCGCCACCGCTGCCCGTCGGGACCGTACAGGAACTCCGTCGCATAGATGCCCTCCTCGATACGGACCACCCTGCCCTCTGCGTCGTAGGTGACCTCCTGCATCCCGTAGGAGATCATCAGCGAGTCGTTCTCCACGGCGGTCACGGCATGGGGCTGGCTGCCCGTGTAGTCTGGACTCTCGTGGGGACAGGTACCGCTATCCTGCTGCACAACAGTTCGAAGCTGCTGGTAGTTCTTGCTGGGGGTACCTGTCCCCAAGTCGATTCCACTTTCCGTTTCCAAGATCACTCGGTTAACAACATCACCCAGATCCTTCGCAATACTGACAGTATCAGAGGTGTTTACAGATGAGGCATATGCATTCCATCCTACCAACATCAGCAGGATAGTAAGAAAATACCTCCCTGCATTTTGTTTGCCATATTGATAATGTCTGTACTTCATCTGCTTTTAACCTCGTAATCTTACTGGTTTTATTGTTCACCCCCACTCACATAACGCCACCTAAACTGATTTGTTGTAAGAATCAATAACCTGAGGCGGTCCCCTATATCATATAAGCTAAGATTCTCTTCCATAATAATTTCATATAATCTCTTAACACGCCGAAAAATCCTCGTGAGCCTTTTCCATCTTCTATGTGCTCAACTCCTCTTTCATCATAATGAATACATTCCCTGTAGTTTTTAGAATAATGCTTTAATATAAATTTTACTCTATCTTCATCTTCTTTCTTGAACAAGACATTAAATTTCTTCGGTTTGTTATTAATCCATGCACCTTCTAGGATGGCTTGTCCATTATTCTTCATATATTTCCTGATAATACCTGCTCGTTCCTCATATTTTTCCCATTCCACATCAATGATATTTAAACAATCGATATAACATGCCAAAACCTTTTCGTCTAAATCAGGAAGAGTGTTGTGGTATATTCTGATTTCATCTTCTGGTACCCATTCTAACTCTTCCATTACATCTCGAAAAGCATCAAAATTAGTCATGGTAGTATATGGAATATCCAAAGATACCCGGAAACGTTCAAACAATTCTAACTTAGAATTAATCGAATGATTAATAATAACGGATCTAACGTTATCTGATCTTATTAGGGGATTATCTGAATAACAAAACATTGCTATGGCTTAAATCTTATAAATGTGTCATAATGATCAGGAGTATAATACCAAGAACCATCTGCCCCAACTACAATTCTTTGTGGACCAGGGCCTCTAATTCCATAAGAGGGAACTACGTAATTTATTTTTATTGCTGAGGTAACGCTTATCTTCTGCAAATATAATACTAAAGATTCATATTTCCAAACGATAGGGGAATTATTCTTACAAACGGCTGGGATCAAACGGGGACGGTGCTCAAATGATCCGTTTTCCGGATTTATCGAGAGACGTTTCCCTGATTGTTTTGTTATAATAGCAATCATTTTCTTCATATTCCATCCTCTATTATTCTTTTGTTTTAAACGATAGATAATACCATAACTGATATCTGTGAGTCATACAAACTGTCTAACACCCTGAACAGATCATTTCAGAACCGTCCCGCTTTGATCAACTGTCTAACACCCTGAACAGATCATTTCAGAACCGCTCCGCTTTGATCGATAAATATGCTAATCTGCTTGAGCATGGGCTTTGTGATTTCATTGCAAAGATAATACAAATAAATGACATGGCGGTAAAAAAATAAATAAAACAAAAAACCCTGGAAAGTAAATCTACTTCCAGGGTTTTCTTATCTTTTGTTCGTCTGATCTTATCCCAACTTCTTGATGTGAGCACAAAGACTTGACTTCAGGTTGGCAGCCTTGTTCTTGTGGATGATATTGGTCTTAGCCAACTTGTCCAGCATCTTCTGCACTGCGGGGTACATCTTTACTGCCTCTTCCTTATCGGTGCAAGCGCGAAGTTTGCGAACTGCATTACGCATAGTCTTAGCGTAATATCTGTTGTGAAGTGTTCTTTTCTTGGTCTGACGAATTCTTTTCTCAGATGATTTGTGATTTGCCATTTTTGATTTAATAATTTTAATAAGTTAATAATTGAAGCTCCTGGGTCTTACATCATTGTTGCCCTAAGCGGATTAAAGCGGCATTTGCCGCTCTTGAAACCCTCCAGCATCGTTTCACCCTGTTACTCAAGGCTAACGCATCGCTGCGTAGATGACGGATTCTTGGTAGTCCCTAGGAGAGTCGAACTCCTCTTTAGAGAATGAAAATCTCTCGTCCTAACCGATAGACGAAGGGACCATCGTGCAAAAAATGCGGTGCAAAGGTACTGCTTTTCATCCAAACATACAAATTTTTTCTGATATTTTTTCAGAATTACCTCTTTTTTCGTATCTTCGCAACATGTTACTGAAGACGAAGGCCATTGTATTGAAGACACTCAAATACAGTGAGAACAAGTATATCATCGATCTGCTGACAGAGACAGAGGGACGTGTTTCTGTCGTCATCAATATTCCCAAGACCTCGAAAGGGAAACTGAAAAAACAGTATTTCCAACTGATGAACCTGCTGGAGGTGGATCTCGATTTCCGACCGAAGGAATCCTTGCAGCATCTGCGGGATGTGCGCATGGCTTATCCTTACTTCTCTATTCCCATGGATCCCTACAAGATGTCGATAACCCTCTTCTTGGCCGAGTTTATCTATCACAGTACACGTGATGAGCATGAGAACCCCAATCTCTTTGCGTATATCGAGAATAGTATGCGTTGGCTCGACGGCAGTGCAGGGCATTTCTCTAATTTCCACTTGGTCTTTATGATGCGACTCTCACGATTCATCGGTTTCTTCCCCAATGTGGATGATTATCATGAGGGTGATTTTTTCGACATGCGCAATGCAACTTTCTGTAGTAATGCACCTTTGCACACCGACTTCCTGAATGTCGATGAGTCATCCAGGATCCAGTTGCTCATGCGTATGAACTACGATACGATGCACCTCTTTAAGATGAATCATGAGGATCGTAACAGGATCATTGATGTGCTGATCACCTATTACCGTCTGCATGTGCCTAACTTCCCCGAACTGCAGTCACTGCCAGTGATGAAAGCGTTATGGGAAATCGCGCCGGGAAAGTCATAAACACGCTCATCTTCTACGAAAATCAGCATAAACAACAGATAGACAATGATATACGCTGTTTTTTATCCTCTTCGAATCTTCTACGGGATCTTCTACGGGCAGTAAGCCTGTCATTGGTGTCTTTTTCGGGTGGAAAAGGCCACTATTTCGGATGGAAAAGACCACCTTTTCTCCGACTTTTAGTTACCAATACTCGACTAATTGAGTACTAATTAGTCTGGTAAAAGGTACCAATACTCGACTAATTGAGTACTAATTAGTCTAGAAAAGGGTAGTAGTACCCTTTTTCTCATGGAGATAGACACTAAGTTGTTTCGCATAGTTTATAGCGTATAGTGCATAGTTATGGCTTTTTTACAGTTGTTTATGCACGCTGAAAGCGTGCCCCATCTATCTGATGGTCACCCCTTTCATGTCATTGCCTTATTTATTTTTCCGTAGAAGATTCGTAGAAGATCCGTAGGGGTAAATTTTGCAGTAATTTACTGAAGTCCAAACTGTTAAGGTGATTCCTGTAGAAGATGAGCGGGTTTATAACTTTCCCGTCAAAAACTTTTTATAAAGTGACCCTGAAGTAATGAACGGGTTCACTTCATCCTGAGTCCCCATGTTCACTAATCGCTTTGATCCTAATAAGAAACTATTCCCCTCCTCAAATGGGGAAGGGAACAGTTTCTTATAGCATGATATTCAGGCTAACAGCGCCTTCACGATACCGGAGATCATGCGACCGTCGGCCTTGCCGGCCATCTGCTTGCTGGCGATACCCATCACCTTCCCCATGTCTTTCATGGAAGAGGCTCCGGTCTCGGCGATGATCGTCTTCACGATGGCGGTGATTTCTTCTTCAGAGAGTTGTTTCGGGAGATAACTCTCTATGACAGCCACCTGTGCCAGTTCGGCATCTGCCAAGTCCTGCCGACCGGCTTGTGCGTAGGTCACGGCAGTCTCCTTGCCCTGCTTGGCTAACTTGGCGATAATCTTCAGGGCTGCATCGTCCTCCAAGGTATCGTTGGCTCCCGGGGCTGTCTTTGCCTCCAGGAACACCTTCTTAATGTTTCTCAGTGTCTCCAGACGCACCTTGTCACGTGCCTTCATGGCCGACTTGATATCTTCACTGATCTGATCAAACAACATAGTCGTATTATTTATTAAAACTTGATCGTTCCCTGGATGGGTTCTTTATTCTCGTTGTCGGTCTTCTTGATGTTTCCCGCTGCCTTGCTGCGGATTTCCTCTAAGATCTGACGGGTACGCTTGTAGGTAGGTATCTGTTCTACGTCAGAGATAACATCGTCATTATCCAGATCCTCCTGACGGAAGATGAAGATATGCGGATGACGCTTGTACTGGCTGGAAGAACCGTCTTTACCATAGTAGCGGTTACGGCGATCCTGACGCTCAGCGGCTTTCTCCTCCTCAGCGGCGATGCGGTCGGCCTCCTCCTGTGTCCGCTTGGTGAAGTGACTGCTCATGCCGTCCACATCCTCGATGCCGAAGCCCGTGGCGAGAATCGTCACCTTTACCTTATCGCCTAATTCCGGATCTGTTGCCAATCCCCATTTGATCTCAAAGTCATTGCCGAACTTACCCATAAAGTCGTTCACATCGTTCATCTCCTCCATCATCAGTCCAGTCTTACTCTGTTTGTCAGAGCAGAAAGAGATGCTCAACAGGATCTTCTTGGAGTTGAACACATCATTATCATTCAGCAGCGGTGAGTGAAGGGCATCCTCAATGGCTTTCTTCACACGGCCTTCTCCTTCACCGTAACCGGTTGACATAATAGCCACACCACCATCCTTCAAGACAGTCTTGACATCGTTGAAGTCGAGGTTGATGAGTCCGTGTACGGTGATGATCTCGGCAATACTCTTCGCAGCCACACTAAGGGTGTCGTCAGCCTTGCCGAAGGCATCCAAGACGGTCAGCTCCGGGTAGATGGCACGCAGTCGCTCGTTGTTGATCACCAGCAAGGCATCAACGTGCTTCGACATCTCTTCCACGCCATCCAACGCCTGGTCAATCTTCTTCGGACCCTCAAAGCGGAAAGGTATCGTAACAATACCTACCGTAAGGATGTCCATCTCCTTACTGATACGTGCGATGACAGGAGCCGCTCCGGTACCTGTTCCGCCACCCATACCTGCCGTGATGAAAGCCATCTTGGTGCCGTCATCCAGCACACGACGGATATCGTCGATGCTTTCTTCTGCAGCCTGACGGGCTTTCTCGGGTTTGTTACCGGCTCCTAATCCTTCTTTTCCCAACTGCAGATGAACAGGAACGGGAGAGTCGTTGAGTGCTTGATTGTCGGTATTACACAATACAAAGGAGACATCGTGGATACCTTCACGGAACATGTGGTTAACAGCGTTGCCACCACCACCGCCGACACCGATGACTTTGATGATACTACTCTCTTTCTCGGTGTCTTCGAAGTCTAATATATCGAATGTATTATCTTTCATATAATATAAGGTATTATTGTTGTGTGAAAATGTTAAACGTATGCTCTTCTATTCTTCGGCAATCATCTTGTTGATGATATTTTTCAACTTAGAGCCGAACTTCTTCAGTCCGCTCTCTTTCTTCTCCTCATCCTCGGCGGCCTTGCGGGCGGCCTCTGCAGCTTCCTCATCAGCCTTACGGGCAGCCTCTGCAGCTTCCTCAGCCTTACGTTTCTCCTCTTCTGCGGCCTGTTTCTCTGCCTCCGTCAGTACGATGCCACTGCCGATCTCGTAGGCCTTACGTGGCTCTTTATGAATCTCTGCGGTGGTTGTCGTGGGCTTCTGCGCCCCGAAAAGATCACCGTCGGCACTTATCTCAGGACCGGCACAGTTCATGTTTCCTTTGGCAAGAATACCCAAGACCGTATTCATCATGCCGTTTTTCGCATTGATTTCAGCATCTTTTGAGGTGATACTCTGAGTGACGAACTTAGCGATGCGTATCTTCTCCACATGGGTGTGGTTACGGAAAGCTATCTCGATATTCTTCATGTTCGAGCCGCCACCGGTGAGGATGATACCACCCAGCAGACGGTCGGTATATTCCTGCGGTATCTGATACCATACATTCTCGATGATCTCTTCCGTACGGCCCTCAACAATCTCCACAAATTTCCTGCATTCCACAGAACGGTCGGAGTCGATACTGATCATCTGATTGTTGTCAATTTCGCCATTGTCGGTCCAGGCACTGCCGTATTTGAGCTTCATATTCTCCGCATCACTCTCTTCCATCTGCAGGGAGGCGATATCCTTGGTGATATTGTGACTGCCAAGGGGGATGACGGCCAGATGACGGAGAACGTTCTTGTAATAGACGCTGACAGTGGTCGTGTCAGCACCTATGTCAACCAGTGCGCAACCGGAGCGGCGCTCAGCATCGGTGAGGACACTGTCGGCCAATGCCAGTGGCGCAAGGTTCATCTCTGCAATAGCCACACCAGCCATGTCGAAACACTTATTCAGTTTCCTGTAGAACTCTTTTCTCCAAAGGATATTCAGGAAGTTTCCTTCCAGTCGTGTACACTGAATACCCACAGGATCCATCTGGTATTGGTTGTCCACCTTATATTCCTGTGTGGCAGCATCCAGGATTTCCTGATCTTGGTAACTCATGTTGCGGTTAGCATCCATCAGTTCATTGACCATCTCCTGGGTAACGATAGAGTCGGCAGGCAGGTTTTTTACGATAACGTTCTTTACACTACGGATAGACTGTCCTCCCACACCCACATATACATGTGAGATGTTGGCTTTCAGGATGGAGGTGAGTTTCTTCACAATGTTTGATATACACTGCGCGGTCTTGTCAATGTTATAGATCACCCCTTTACGGATGAATGTGCTGGAGTCTTCTTTTACGACTGCAAGCACAGAAATGCTTCCATCGAGGTTTTTCTTACCTGCGATGCCGGTCATCTTCGATGAACCGAGTTCAATTGCTACGATAAATTCCTTTGCTGCCATACGCTATATTTGTTTTTTATTTTCTTTATTCTCTGTCACGGGCTTTTCTGGAGTGGTAGTGGTGGTAGTGGCAGGAGCGGGTGTCTCTGGCACCGCCACCTTAACAACTGGCTTCTGGTCGTTCTTCTTACAGATAATCTGATTGTCAAACTCCAGACTGATATAATGATATTTATTCCATCCTGCCTCGTTAAGACCATATTTATAGAACTTCTCCAAACGGTCCAATTTACTATGGATGAAGGTAGAGATGGCTTTCTCCTGATCTTTCTTCACCTTAGGAGGAATACCTAAGTAAACGATATGGTCACCGACACGGGGGACGATCTCTATGCCTTGGTCCTGTAACAGGTTGATCTGTTCCACCTGATTGCGCCACAGATCGCTGTTCATCAGTTCTTTGGCGATGGTTGCCAGCAGCATCGACGATTGTTTCTGGACATGTCCTGTGGCAATGATCAGATCACTCGTATATTTGGAGTTCGGCAAGATGCCTCCTCGCTCGTCAAGATAGTAGTCATCGCCCAGATTATTCTTTACCCGGATGATGGGCAGTCGCTGTGTGATGGTGATGCACACATGACCGTTCTGGGTCTTATAACACTGGGCGGTATTGACGAAAGGACTCTTCATCAGATAGTCCTCGATATTCCTGGGGTTGATCGTCTCAGACGGTTTTCCTATCGGGTAGAGACGGTTACGTTCCAGAATATTCTTCACTTCCTGTGCGTTCAGGAACCCGTTAGTATTCTCGTCTGCAATATTGATGCTTACCTGGGAACACTTCTGGGCGCTGTTATCCGGATTGTTAAACGATACCATGGCGGTTACCAGATAACCTAATAACAGGATATCTGTAACGACAAGTAATGTTTTCTTCCAGTTTATACGCAACTTCATTATTTACAATATCTTTCTTTTAAGATCTTTTCTATTTCAGGAACCTGGTTGTCCAAGTCGCCGGCACCTAATACGATAAGTACTTCGAAATCATGTGCTTTCACAAACGACAGTACTTCATCGGTGTGGATCAGGTATTTCTCTACGTTGTCCGACAGATGGTCATATATCAGTTTGGAGGTAACCCCGGGTATCGGCTGTTCTCTTGCCGGATAGATATCTGTGAGTATGACCTCGTCCAACAGACTCAGACTGTTGGAGAAGTCAAGGTAGAAGTCACGGGTGCGGGTGTAGAGATGCGGCTGGAAGATGGCCGATACCTTTCTGCCTTTATACAACTCTTTGATGCTCCGTGCACTCTGGTATATCTCTTTCGGATGATGAGCGTAGTCGCTCAGGAACACGATCTTATCGGTCTTCAGTTTAAAATCAAAACGACGCTCAACACCCTGATAGGTTCTCATGCCTTCTTTCAACTCCTCTGCACCACAACCGCATAGTTGAGCCATGGCCATCGCTGCGATGGCATTCTCTATGTTGATAGGTACTGGCTGGCCCAGAGAAACACGAGGAATGTTCTCGATCGGTGAGACAAAGTCGAATGTGATCTCTCCATTCTCAATGATGATATTCTCCGCATGGAAGTCACCCTGAGAAAGATCGTATTCATAAACGGTCACTCCATCTGCTACTGCGGGTTTCATCTCTAAACCGCGATGGATGATCAGTGCACCACCTGGTTGTATCAAGGTGCTGTAATGGCGGAAGCTCTCCAGATAGGCTTCCTTCGTCCCGTAGATATCCAGATGGTCGGGGTCTGTACTGGTGATGACAGAGATCCACGGACGAAGCCAGTGGAAAGACCTGTCGAACTCATCGGCCTCGATGACCACATAATTACTCGTGTTGCTCACGATATAGTTGGTATGATAGTTCTTCGAGATTCCTCCGAGGAAGGCATTACAGTCGATATGACTCTGATGCATCAGGTGAGCACACATCGTTGATGTCGTTGTCTTCCCATGTGTCCCTGCTACACACAAACCTTTCTGTGAGCGGGTAAGGAGTCCTAATAACTGTGCGCGCTTGAGTACCTCGAAACCATGCTCACGGAAATAGACCAGTTCCTGATGATCCTGCGGAACGGCAGGGGTATAGATGACAAGACAGTTGTTGGGATTGAGGAAATCGGGTGCTATCTTCCTGACATCCTCCTCGTAATGGATAAGGGCACCTTCCGCCTCCAGTTGTCTGGTAAGTGTAGAAGGGGTCTTGTCATAACCACCTACAGCCACGTTCCTATGAAGGAAAAAACGGGCGATGGCACTCATGCCGATACCTCCGATGCCAACAAAATATACAGCCTTTATATCTTTTAATTCCATCTTATTTTTCTCCAATAGCTAATTTTATCACTTCGTCTGCGATGATCTCTGCAGAATTGGGCAATGCGAGTTTCAAAATATTCCTGCTGAGATCAGACAGCTTCTCGTTGTCTTTGACTGTTGCCAGGGCCAAGCCCACCAGTTTCTCTGTCGCTTCGGCATCTTTGACATACATGGCAGCCTCCTTTTCCACTAATGCCATAGCATTCTTGGTCTGATGATCCTCCGCAACATTAGGTGAAGGAACGAGGATAACCGGTGTGCCCAACAGACAGAATTCTGAGATGCTGCTGGCTCCTGCACGACTGATGACTAAGTCAGCTGCCTTATAGGCGGCACCCATGTCTGATATGAAGTCAAGAATCTTGATGTTCTTCAGCGACTTTCCTGCGGTCTTCTGTAAGATATCTGAGTGGTAATACTTACCTGTCTGCCAGATCATCTGGGCTCCGCTGGCTTCTATCTCATCGATATGTTGCAGGATGCTCTCATTGATAGTTCTTGCCCCGAGTGAACCGCCGACCACCAGAATGGTTTTCTTGTCAGGGTCCAATCCAAAGGTGTTGACAGCCTCCTCCCGGGATAATGGGGTGTTCAGGAGTGCCTGTCTGACCGGATTTCCCGTCAGGATAATCTTGTCGGCAGGGAAGAACCTTTCCATCCCCTCATAAGCAACACAGATCTTTTCTGCTTTCTTGGCCAACAGCTTGTTGGTGACTCCGGCATAGGAGTTCTGCTCCTGTATAAGACAGGGAATGCCCATGGATGCACATTTGTTCAGGGTAGGGCCACTGGCATATCCTCCCACACCCACGGCAGCCATCGGCTTGAAGTCTTTGATAATCTTCTTGGCCATGCGCTGACTCTTCCATATCTTATAAAGAACCTTCACGTTCTTCAACAGGTTCTTACGGTCAAAACCACAGATGGGCAGACCGACAATCTCGTAACCTGCCGCAGGAACACGCTGCATCTCCATCCTTCCGAGTGCTCCGACAAAGAGGATGCTGGCATCAGGATATTTCCCTTTGATGGCATTGGCAATAGAGATAGCGGGGAAGATATGACCTCCCGTTCCGCCACCACTGATGATAATCCTCATTTCTTTATCCATATGCATTGCTTTAATTTGCAAAAATAATTATAATTTTTCTCTTTAACGCATAATTTAGATATTTTAATTATGCAGTTTTTAAAGAAACTTTTTGACCCTTTTCTTCTCCTGTCATATCTTCTCTTTTGGCAGCTGAACAACTGACACTGAGGATGACTCCTATATATACGCAGTTGACGATGGTGGATGTTCCTCCCTTGCTGATGAGAGGGAGCGGTTGTCCGGTTACCGGCGCTAAGCCGACAGCCACTGCCATGTTGAACATAGCCTGCGTAACGAGCAGTAAGGCAAAGCCCATAATCAACAGGGCGGGGAAGGCGTTCACACAATGATTGGCAATACTGGCCGTACGGAAAAGCAGGACGATATAGAGAAGACATACGATCACTGCTCCCCAGATACCCATCTCTTCAATGATGATGGCATAGATAAAGTCGGAGAAAGCCTGTGAGAGGAAGTCTCTCTCCACGGAATTGCCCGGTCCTTTGCCGATGAGATTAGAACTGGCGATAGCGATATTGGCATGTGCCACCTGTGCATCCTTATCTAAGTCGATCTCTTCAGGAGCTATCTCTTTATTATCCATGAACTTCACGATACGTGCTTTCCACGTGTCAGAGCGGTGAAGAACTTTTCTGATGATCGTAGGACTCTTTTTCTGTTCTATCTGTTCGGTCATTTGCAACTCATTGTTGGCTGTCGCTGCTGGATCTTCGTTCTTTCCAACGAGCATGACCAGTGAGAAGACGAAAATGGCTCCCAACATCAGAACACCCAGCAGCTTGCCTATCTGTGTCTTTGGAACGCGTCCGATGAACATCATAATGATGACTGTCAGGAATAGCAAGGCTGCTGTAGAAAGGTTCTCCATGGCAATCAACAACAAGATGGGGCAACTGATATACATGATGTATTTAAAGGCATGACGGTCGGCTCCGTTAGCTGTCTGCATAGCACTGAGTATCTGGGCCTCAGCCAGAATCACGGCTCCCTTAGCCAGTTCTGAGGGCTGAAACTGTATTCCGAAAAACTCTATCCAACGCTGTGCTCCATTGGTGGTCTGTCCTACGATAAGCAC
>JAEEGL017296016.1_pt1 | contig 20183 bp, 20 predicted proteins | sample 9134231 | NCBI WGS metagenome assembly JAEEGL01 (sample SAMN16246548, study PRJNA631951) | gut metagenome | biome: gut microbiome; feature: rumen; material: fiber-attached | host: Bos | place: Iran: Karaj | collected 2018-10
GATTGAGTCAGATGACATGCTGATGACTTTCAACTCATCAAAGTCAGATTTGAACACAATTGTTGCACAGTCAGAAGCTTTCGATTTCTTTCTGACTCCTTTTACTTCCAAATGCTGTGCGCTCGTTTCAAAACAAGCACACAGACATGCCAAAACAAATATTGTTGTCCTACTCAATCTCATCTCGTTTTTATTCTTCCACTAGATCCATCATCCAACGGTACATAGACAAGAACATCAATCCTGTACCAATACTCATATCACGCATTCTTAGCACATGTTCACGATGCATGTCATTGGGCAAGTCCATATTGCCCTTATTGATTATTGCGATACAACATTCAGGACGTGTCACTCCCAACAACTCTGCTGATGGATTGCTACTGGGAGTCATTCCAACCACAACAAACATGTCTGCCTGCTTGGAGATTCTTGCAGCATCCTCACGTTTCACATCATCAGCATTCAGATGAACGACACGTTTGCAACCAGCTAGTTCTGGAAAGGTCTCGTTGCTTTGGGTAATGATTGTCACGTTAGCACTTTTCTTGAAGCTTACAATCCTCCTATAGAGATGCAGGCTTTCAGAAGCACTATCGCCAATTCTCTCCGCTGTCAAAAACACCACATTCTTTGCCATACTATTCCTCGATTAGTTCATACGCAGTATATTCAGGGAACCACCTATCAAGTATAGCATCCACCTTTGCCACCATTTCGGGCGTAATGTTTTTACACACTTTGTTGTACGTGACTGAAAGTGATGCTATTTCGTCCAGCCACCCGATAAACGGTAGTCTCTTGGCATCCAATATGTCAATCGGCAATATCAGATACGACAAGGTTGATATGATTAGCATCTTGTCGGCTTTCGACGTTTCCTTAGATTTGAGTACAAACCAAAGAATCAATATAGGTCGTGTACTTACTCGCCCTGCCTTTCTTGCGAAGTTACTGATTCTGTCCCAAAGGACATCATAATTGATAATACTAGTTCTGCTCATAATCGTCTTTACATTAAGTTCTTTGATGGTATAGAGAGCCTTTTCTCTCGTTTCCTATCATTTATCCTTTTCAAAAATGTACCCTGCTTCGACGTTGTAATATACACTATCCCCTTTCTCGTTCTTACACAAAGCAAATGGGCTATAAAAGCCATCTGGCAATATAATATTGAACTTGCAAGGTACTGTGGTACGATAGCGATCACGTATGCCCACTCTCGTCTTATGTTTACCATTCACATTCTCCACTCTCCTAATATACATATACCCCTTCTGCATTCCTAGACTCACATAATTCATAGAGCGTGCACCTTCCATGCTCTGATATATATTGTAACCTATGGATAACCCTGGCAAGATAACAGCTGTCACAACCAGAGCGAATATAGATGCTACCACTTTCTTTGTCTTATACAACATCCATACGCATACTGCCAATATAATAGCGGCACTGGCCAATAAATATTCCTCGCGCTCATTGTCAACTTTATATTGCGCTTTGTCATAAACATATAGTCCGACTCCCAGCAACATATACTCCAGCCAATGGACTTTCCTTCCTACATACTTGTTCAACAAGTAATAGGCAACCATAGGTAATACCATCAGTGCATAGAACGACAACATGTCATCCATAGTATAGCCAATCAATAGTGCTATGATGGCCAGAATACTCATATTCACTAATAACTTTCCTGACCTATCCTTGAAAATCGCTAAGCCTGCTAAATCATACCATTGGTATTGATTGTTTACTGTTCGCTGTCTTATCGATAATACTGTATATACGACAATCGGCATCAACCATGCCCAATAGATGATGCATTTCACCAAAGACTCAATAACAGGATACCTTATGGAGATATATCTATTATCATCCATAGACTGGGTATTTAGAACAATACTTGGGTATTCTGACATCCTAAATATGGTGTTTTGAAAATCGCCAGACAGCACCACGTAGCCAAACAGAAGCGTGAATAGAGAAATCGGAATGATGCTCATCTTCTCTTTGCGATATAATAGGAATGTATTATTAAACCGCAATAGCAATGCTACATCTAATGTCAAAAATCCCCATTCAGTTTCATAAGCCATGGTGTGGCTTATACACACCATCAGCAATGCCAGTACCAACAGGTCTAGCACATAAAATCCTTTACGTAATGTTTCCATCATCATTCGTCTTTATCTAATTCGTTATTTTTCTCGTTCTGTTTCTTCGGCATAGAGATACCTATAAACTGGTTATTTGCCTCTGCGACACCAATCACTCCAATAGTTTCCGGTTCTTCCCACGAGAAGTATGTGAAATACTCACCTTCAAACTCCTTGCGATAGGCGTACCACAGATACGAGTATTCTATCCGCGTAACATTTTCATTCTTCAAGAGATCATAAATACCGCACTTCCCACCTTTATACACCACGCCGTAATGGTCTGTGATGTCACGAGCCATCAGACTGTCACAATCTTCTAATGGTATTTGTGGAATAGGAGGATTGGCACAGTCCATCGTATCAGTGCTAATCGTATCGCTCACTTGGGCAGAATCTGCATAGTAGATGACACCAGTCTCTACTTCTATAGAATCTACCACCCCAATCTCTTGTGCTGACACCAATAATGGTATCAATAAACCCACCATCAATAATTTCAGAGCCATATTCATTCCGTATTTGTTCTTATTTCCTTGCCTTTTCCATTGCTTCTTGAGCCCACTTCATTCTCAATCTCGCTTTTTCTCTCGCTTCGTTAGCCCATTTCATTTGCAAGCGAGCCTTATCCGAAGCTTCATTAGCCCACTTTGTATAAGTCTTAGCCTTATCGTATCTCTTGTTCCGAGAATAATAGTCTGACTCGCGAAGATAGCCTTGGGCTTTCTTATTATAATACTCAGCTTCACGATCAAACCCCTCGGCTTTCTTTGTATAGTACTCGGCCTCGCGCATATATCCTTTGGCCTTTTCCATATAGTATTCATCTTGGGATGACAAGAACAATCCACATGTCTTCCTTAAGAGTGGTGGAGATGATGAACTCAAAGCTTTCGCATCTTGTATAGACGAGAATGCAACTGTTGTCAATGCAACTAAAAGTAATGCCTGTTTCATACTCATGCTATTATTATCTGTCTATAGCATTGAGTAGAAAAATCCAGAATTCCTAACAGTAGAGATATGAAAAAACACATCTGATTTGGTCAAATGTGGTGAATTTAGCAATGATATTTATTCTGGGAACTATTATTATTGTTGTAGTTCTTTAGCCCTGTTAATCCTATCAATTATTAATTTCAACAACTCGTTTCTATCAATAAGCATGTTGTCCGTATAGATTTCAATGGCAGGCCTAACCTTACCCTTACGGTATATCATGATGTTACCATCATAGTCAGTGTCAGGGTGAAACATTGCTTTGTCCATTAGCGAAAGGTCAATGGTTTGCCCATCATAGTCTAAAATATACTCATCAACAACTAAAGCAGGGATATTATCATTGAACTTTTTCTGCTGTTTCTTGTCCTCCAAGTATAGAATAGGGAGCACACACAGAGCAGCAACTGCAACAAGAATCCATAGAATTGGTATGAATAATGCTACAACAGCTACAGCAATGATAAGCCATATGTAAGAATGTGCCTCGGAAGAAGCATCTACATGCTTGTATTGTACCACTATCCTTTCCATTCAACAATCAATTGACTACAAGACCTTAAACCAAAGGAACAAAATCAATCAAAATATTGTCTTGACCAAACGAGATTGAATTGATTTTTATCTTTTCAAGCATATCTCTCAATTGGTTTATTCCTTTAAGATGAACTGCAATATTCCCATCATCATATCGATCAACGACTTTGGAGTCCTTTATTGCAGGAAGGAATGACAACAAAGCATTTATAACACTATCACCACCTATTATTCCTGTGGAATAGTGAAGGTATACAACAGAGTCCACAACTTTATCAATCGTAAAATCAATATTTATGGTTTTTGACTTATTGCCAATAAGTGGAATCTTAACACTAACTTCATATCCTACCTTTATGGTGTCAGCACTAACAATTTGCATACTGATTGGTTGGTGGACTCTTGCTTTGATTAAATCAACAGCCTCATTTAAAGCAATATTCAATCTCATATTGTCTTCTCTTGTTTAGCCTTAGAATAGTTACGACCAATGAGTTTAATTATAAAATTAGATGTTTTCTTTCCCACCACAGCACTGCCAGATGCCACCACGGCAGGAATAGTAACAAGCGACTCTTTCATTGCTTGCAGTTTGACAGCCCGCTTGTTCCGTATACCAGTTAACGCTTGCTCGCCTTGCTGCAAGTAAGTTCGAGTAATGTATCCTATACGCAAGGTCATCAAAGCATTGACAGTACCATCAAGAGCAGAACTGACCACAACTCCAGGGATTTTAATACGTCGAAGAATTGAATAAACCGATAAGCCTTCGCTGTCAGACATCTGAGAGTCAAAAGCCACATCATCAGGATTTATGTCTGCCGCATCTCCGTCTGCTACACTATCAATGTCTGCATCGCTTGCAGAATCTATGCTTCCTTCATTGAGGTCGCCAAAGTCAAATGGCCTAACGGCACTTGTTTTCATCAACGCTTCTGACATAGCATATGTTATTAGTGCGGTAGTCAGAATATCTCGATATATTTTGAACATCTGACGATTGTTCGGCCGGAATCCCGATGCAAGGACAAGGCTCTCTATCATTTTATAATTAAGCCACATCACGCTTAAAGTGTCAAACCTACTATTTTGAGATATAGCAGAAATCATAAAAACGGTCTTGGCCCATTCCTTTATTTGCCCATTAATTCCTAAAACGCCTTTCTCCTTGTCACCTTCATAGCGGAAAGCCAACTCGTTCTGTACTACCTGCAATAATTGAGTACGACTCCCAGATGCGTGTAGAAGCTTCTCTTCCAAGTTTTTTTTGTGCTCTATTCGTTGTTGTTTCCCCTCAATGAAATCACAGTGATTAGCCAAGCGCTTCCCATACTCTTTCAGTTGTGCTTCACTTGCCTCTTCATCAACTGCCAAAGCAGAGAATGCTGGTGTACGATGAATACGCCATATCGGTAATAAAACATAATACGCGAAGACTACAAACAAAAATCCATAGAACAGCCATTCAGTCCACCACAGATGTGTAAGGTTTGCTATCTTTTCTCCAACAATAATAATATTGCCGGAAACCATCAAGGCGAGAATAGCTAGAAAGAAACAGACTATAATAATTAGATTGCGCCTCATATTTGCTCCCGTATCTTTAATAATTCGTCTTTAAGATTCCCTAATTGCACTGTTTCAGCATCAAAGGCTTGTTTGTCTGCAATAATGTTTTGAAGAACGGCCTGACGACTTTCTTCAAAATAATTCTGGCACACTTCCTCATATTTTTTCGTCACATCTTCTATCAATAAATTCACCTGATCAAGTATCGGTTTGATGGCACCGCCTTCTTTCTCAATATATCCCTCAATATAGTTGGAATCACCAGGTATTGAACCAGCAAGACGTTCTGCGGTCTTATTGATGTAGCTTACTATATCTTCCGCTGAATGTCCACCAAACTGTTTAATCTGTAGATTAATCATCGGTTTGCGGGGTATAAGAAGATTCAAATCAACTCCCGACAACAGAGATATAGTCGGAATACCTTCGATAGGCAATCGTTCAATATTTTTATGCGCAGGCTTAGCACCACAATTTATGGACACCTCTCTGATTTCACTTATTCTACTTTTACAGACTAGAAGAAGTTCCTCTTCTTTTTGATCCAAAGAAAGACTCTTTCCGAATGACGCAGAAATAGTTTTTTCGCATGCACCAATAAAGTTTACTACTATACCTGTTGCTTCAGTATCTGTTTTATGATTGTTATTTGTGTCAACCAAGCCGATTGTGCTTTGGGCTTCATTTCGAATGATATTTTTTAAAGTTGTATAATCCACTATCAAGGGCTGGAGCCCCGACTGGAAGTTAGGTGTATTCGCTATCTTGAAAAATTCTCCGATTACCTGTTCATAGCGTTCCGCCAGCCGACGACGACGGTTTAATTCATCGTCAATAGAAACAATCGTTTTATCCAACTGCTGCCGAGTACGACTCAAACTTACATTCAGCCGCATGGTATCGCGTCGGTTTATTACGCGATTGTACAATATGCCTTCAATTCTATCATACTCTATAGCTTCACTTGCAAGAGCAGGTATCTCTGAGTACTCTTGCTTACGGCTATCTTCTACCTTTCCTAAATTTATGCTGAAGCACTGTTCCTCTTCAATATGGAATCCCTCCTTCCTTATCTCGCTGATAGCAAACTCCTTTTGTTTTAATGCTGCAGCAAGACGCTCTTCACTAGACCGCCACCATGACGAATCAAACACATTATGTATGAGACATACAGGCACATCTTGGTTGTTTTCTGCCAACTTCTTAAGGAATTGCCCCGAAACTTTAGAGATGGCCGAATTAGAACTCTGCACAAAAATAATCAAGTCTGCACGTTGAGCAATGGTATCATAAACAGGATCGTCAATATTAGCATACTCACCATCAAACCCAGGCATGTCAACAATGAAAACATCTTGTTTCATCAGTCTTCCACCAGGTGTGGTGATTGATGTTACCAATGTCTCAGAAGAAAGGCAATCCTTTAGTCCTAACTCAACTTTTTGCTTGATATTCTCTGGTGTTAGGTCAAATAAACCTTTTTGTATGTTTTCCAATGAATCTTCACTTTCGATACCACGAATACAATCGATAATGGCATCAATCTGCTCAATGCGGTCAGAAGTGTCCTCACTAGTAAAAACAGTTATTTGGCAATCTTCTTCACCACGACGCTGTGATATAATGGATGGACGTACCGTACACTCTAAGAAATGAGTAGGACTGACGTATGCATTAGCTATCAAGTTCACCAATGTACTTTTACCAGACTTCACTGGGCCGACAACCAACACTATGAATGTGCCATTCTCATATTCTTTAGAACGGTTTTCTGCTTTAGCAAGTTGCCCAATAATTGAAGAACTGCTTCCTATAATGCATTTGTAATAGTTATTTACACGAGCTACTTCATCACTTACATTCTTGCATTTGTTCTTTAATACGCTGATTTCTTGTGCCATATATTTACCCACTATTGTTTACATTCTATGTGTTTTGTTACCATTAATCCCAATTCATCAGATATAGAATTGTTTTTAGTCAACATAACAAGATTTGTCGCCATTTGTTCTTCTATTAAATCAACTTCTTTTACATCTTTTATTAACTTTTGATATTGATCAATATGTGTATTAAGGTTGTTTTCTATCGATCTTAAAATTTTGTTAGTGATTATTTCTACCCTATTTCTTATCTCTGAAATGGCGATGTTGACATTCATTGCCAATTGCGCTTTGGCTTTTCTACCTATAGTTCTTTTTAGCCTACGTTCAATTGGTTCGTCACCCAAACACCCGCCCATTAAAGATGATAATGCAATAATGGTTACATCATCACTAATCTTTTCAAATACATTTTTAAGAACTACAACATATATTGAGTTCAAAATAGAAGGCAATTTAGGGAAATAATAATTCACTGGAATAGGAACAGGAGTGCAAATAGACCAATTAATATCCCCACCAACTACTTCAGACATTGCTTGATTGATTCGTCTTATGCCATACACTTGTGAATTATTTTGTTTTAAAGACAGCACATTATTAAGACTATTAAGATTGCTTTCGTATTCATCCATAATAGGCTTTAGATGTTCAAGACAAATAATTAGATTTTTGGAAAAAACCTGAGGAACTAGTTCTTCTCTACTCCACATGCACATTTCTATTTCCATTTTAGCTTGCAAGCACTTCATACAAGATTCAGTATAATCCGTTCCCGTCCGCTTTGGGTTCCACAAACTAATACCTTGCATTGGATTGCATTCTTGAACCCAAGATTCAACATTTGGTAAAATCTCGGACAAGAAGAAAAGACGGAATCTATCCTCAGTACCCGACACAATTTCTGATGCACAAATATTCCATAAGGGAGAAATCATTTTTGCCTTTTCCTTTGCTCTTTCCAAATAGACTTGTGCACTATTAAGTTTCTCTATTATAGACGTCTTATCTTGCTTGTACAATTCTATCTTATTAGACAAATACCGACGTATTTCCCGATTCACCTTCCCTACAGAATCAACAGCTTTGATTAGTTTTAACCGAATACGCTCATTTATCATCTGGTCCAGTTTCCTCTCCATCTCTGGAAAATGGCTTGATTCCAACAAACTCGTATCATTTTTAATCTTACCCATCAATGCAGGAATAGAGCCAACAAAAAGTATTCCCTCCGAATCAAAATCTGTATAAGGAGAAAGAATATTTGTATAATGACGACGAGTGTCTTCGGCATCATGATTGCCTATCATTAGGTCCCAATACTCCACTGTATCAAAAAAAGTAAGGACAAAGAAGATGGAAGTTAAGCCTAATGCGCGAAGATGTTCAATTGTATTCTTATCTATTGTGCCGAACGGACTTTGAGAGTTCATACAATAGATAATTATGTCTGCCGAAAGAAGACATTCATGTGAAATAAGATTATCGCTAACCTCAGGAATTTCAGTGATCACGACATCTTGCTTGTAGTTATCAATAGGGTATCTTAAAACTATTTTCTCATATGCTATTGCCTTCTTTACATCATCATTCATTTCCTCTCTATCAAAGAAGATATATTTCTTTAAATCTTCAATCCGCACGTCGAAAGGTTCTTTTCCTGAATTATTTGTTGGGTATAGAGTTGCATTAGGTTTATCAGAATATTGAATTTCAACAACCATGTCATAAGTCGGCAGAGGATTGACAGGAAGAAACTTTTGCCCTAATAAGGCATTAATTAAGGATGATTTGCCACTGCCATATTTCCCCAACACGACAACTTTCAATTTATAATCTGTAAGAGTCTCTTGAATTTGTTTCAAAATACTCAGATAATGTTTATATGAAACAGAAACGGATCCGACAACTGATATTATTTCAGATTGCCTATTAATAATGTCCGAAATACGAGATAATGATTCCTTAAACAAAGTACGCATAATAAATCTGTTTCAATAATTCATCTATGTATCATATTGCCCATACCATATATAAATCTTACTTAATTTTGATTTTTGTGAAGAAAACATTAATCGAAATTGAAGTCTATTGTCTGCAGAAATGGCATTAAGGATATCCAAATTCCGGAAAAAACCACTTTCAGGATGGACTTCAGCGACATGAAAGTCATATTTTTTGAAGAAACACAGCCACTCTTGGTAAGGCATGTCATACCTAATCCCAAAATCTTGTGTCCATTCAGTTGGTAGCCCCGCCATTTCTTCAATTTCCATCGCATTAACATATTGTTTCCCCTTACCTTGTCTGAAAGTTATCCCAAATAGATGATCCTCATCCCAATATAAACTAAAGGAAAGTTCTCCATCACAAAGAATATCTTCCACCTCAATTCCCATATTACTCACCTCATCTGCGGTAGTTTCTCCCAATGTAACCCCTTGTAATGGGAAGAAAAGGTTCCTAATGTCATCGGGGATATATACAGGCTCCACCTCTCCAGAAAAAGACTCTTGGGAGGCTTGCTCTGCTCCACATTTCATGCAGAATCTTGATTCATCAGGTATTTCTGTATAACACTTATTACAGTTCATACTTTAAAAGGAGTTAGTTAGGTTCCGCAAGTTAAGTACTTGCGGAACCTAAAGAAATTAGATATTGATATTTATCTCATGGCCGAAATCTTCCAATTCATCAGCTATAGCATTGTTGTCTTTCAACATTGCGTTTTTTGTTATAATCTGATTTTCAATTGTCGTGCCCTGGGCATTAACATCGCGCTTCGCATCATCAAGTAATTTCTGATATTGATTAACAGGAGCATTAAGGTTGTCTTCTACAGCTTTTCCTGCTTTATCAGTGATCTTCTTTACGCCACCACTAATATTTAAAACAAATGCCTCTTGCTGTTTTGAAAGTTCTTCTTTGGCCTTAGCTCCTAACTTTTTCTTAAGCTTGCTCTCAATTCCAATTGTACCTAGTCCACCGCCAATTAAAGCAGAGACAACTGCTGTAATAACTACGACGGGGAACGAGACTGGATTAAACATCGCTACTATGCCAAGGACAAGACCTGCAACAAGTTGGGCTATTAAGGCAGGCAATAAGCCTTCCCATCCAAGTAATCCTCCAACAACAGCTCCACCTGGTCCACCTGCGAATATGCCTGCAATAGCAGATCCTATTCGATTTAGAGCTGAAATCTGAGGCCCTTCTGTCTCAATAGACAAAGAAAGACTTCCACGCACATTTTTTAAATCATTTTCATAAGCTTTCAAACTAGATCCCTGCTGTTCAACCAAATCTTTCAAACGTGGTGATATGTACTTGGGAACAAGCTCGTCCTGACACCATGAACTCATCGCGGTTTCAATTTTAGTTTGCAAGAACTTCATACATGACTCTGCAAATTCCGTTCCAGTACGCTTAGGATGCCACATGCTAATACCTTGTTCCGGATTGCATTCTTGAACCCAAGATTCAACATTTGGCAAAATCCCAGACAAGAAGAAAGAACGCGCTCTATCCTTTGTCCCTTCAACTATTTCCGTAGCGCCGTTCTTAAAACTTGTCGAGATTAGCCTTGCCTTCTCTTTCGCTTTGTCTAGATTTGACTGCGCACTATTCAACTTCCCTGATAAAGAAGTTTGATCTTGTTTATATAGTTCTATCTTATCCGACAAGAATCGGCGTGTTTCTCGATTGACTTTCTTTACAGAATAAATAGCCTTAATCAGTTTTAATCGACCACGCTCATTAAAAAGTATCTGTTCCAACTTCTTTTCCATCTTAGGAAGATGGCTTGATTCCAACAGATTCATATCATTTTTAATCTTACCCATCAATGCAGGAAGAGATCCGACAAAGAAAATTCCTTCTGGACCTAAATCTGTGTAAGGAGAAAGAACATTTGTATAATGACGACGGGTGTCTTCTGCGTCATGTTTTCCTGTCATTATGTCATTCTGTTCCAACATATCGAAATATGTAAGGACAAATATGATTGACTTATATCCTAATGCACGGAGATGTTCAATTTCAGCTTTATCTAAGGCACTAAAAGCACTCTGAGAATTCATACAGTAAACAATAGCATCTGCCGTGGGAAGATAATTTAGCGTAATAGCATCATGACAAGTAGGGTCGTCAAGTCCTGGTGAATCAACGAAGTCAATTCCCATTTTACAAATGTTAAGAGGGTATTTAATAACTATCTTCTCATAAGGATTCTCTTTCTTCTCGTCGTCTTTTTCCTTTTCTTCGTGATTAATGACAATATACTTGTCTAAATCATCTATCTGAACATCAAACGGAGCTTTGCCAGTCTGCTTCTTAGGATACAATGTGGCACTTGGCTCATGGGCATATTGTATTTCTCCTATTACAGCTGTTGTTGGTGTTGGCTTGGCAGGAAGCAACATTTTCCCCATCATTGCATTCAGGAATGTAGACTTGCCACTGGAGAATTTACCCATAACTAATACTCGTAGAGAACCTTCTTGAAGGCGTTTCTTTACTTCTGAAAGAACCTCTGAAGGCTTCGAATTTTGATTTGCATCATCTATTCCAGAAGCAGATGTAACATTTAACTGTTTGCCAACGATTTCTGAAAGGTTGGCAGACTTTTCTTTAAATTGTTCCGGTGTAAACATAATAAATATAAATTAGTTGTTAAATATCCTCACTTAAAGCGTTTATTTCTTGCATACATTGTATCCACTTGTCTGCATCGGTCTTGCAATTATAGAGTGCAATTTGTCTCTCTTTTTCGATATTCTGCTCAGCTTCTTCTAACCACAAGTCCTGATAAGATTGCAGATTCTTGATTAATTCTCCATATGCTTTGTTAAGATTATCGGAGATATTGATTGATAATTTCTGTTGAGCCTGTTCAACCATTTGTGGAATTAATGACTGAACTTTCTCTTTTGACTCACTTTGTTTCCTGTTCATAAAAAACTCAGCTCCAATACCTGCCACCATACCAGTAGCCATTACTATGCCGCCAATTCCCATTGTGGCAAACATCGTTCCAGCTGCAATAACAGTTGCAGCAGTACCTACACGTGCAACAATCCGCATCTTCTTGTTATCCGATATTTCTGGATTTTCTGTAGAAATAAACGGATCCGGCTCAATAGTACATGTTATTGGTTGTATAGAATTAAGACTCTTATTAAATGATTTCTTTATTTCAAGATTCAACCAATTAATAGTATTCAGAACATCCGCATTTATTAACTGAGAAGCTGCCTGCGAATTCATCCTCATAACATCTTCTAAGCGATATGGAAGTTCCTTCTCCCAGTACAATTTAACGTCTCCACACATTTCAACATTATGGGAAAGCTGACGAATTGTTTCTTGTTTCTTTTTTTCAAATACCTCTTTTATTTTAATTGCGGTGTCATTTTTGCGTTGCGACAATGTTGTTTGCAATTTGAGCCATATGGTTGTAGCATCAGATAATTTTGATTTCTTATCATTCGTTATAGATTCAACCTTGACCCTTGCCTCATTTGCCGACTCTATTTTATTGTTACAAACCTCATATAAGGATGCCAGAGCTTCTGTCTCAAACAAACGCAACAACGCTGCTCGAGAACTAACTTTGGGATTTGCGTCATTTAATAATTCGTTTATAACTTCTCTAACTTTGTCAGCAAGTTCTTTGACATGAACATTCCGTCCTGAAATCAATAATCTTATATTGCTATACTTGGATGTCTTCTGTTCTACATATTTCTCAACTTCAAAATAATCATTTCCATTGACCTGGTCTGCCTTAGACAACACAAGTAGTGTGGGAATCCCCAATTGCTCCAAAACTTCAAGTTGGGAAATCTCAGTTCGACTTAAAGCTGACATTGAATTCAGCAACATAATACAAACATCAGAATGAATAAAATGCAATCCAAACTCACCTAAAGTAGGCTCATTGCCCAACTCTGCATCTGACAACTCCCATATTTCTATGTTCTTTTCGTGAAGCCACTCCGAATTAGTCTTAACGGATTCGGAATCGCCTTTACCTTCATATGTTATCCTTACCGTCATCGAAGTTGGAATGGATGAAACTTCCAAATCTGTATTGGCTAGAGCGTTAATTAATGTAGTTTTGCCAACATTTGCACCTCCAGCAATTGTAACGCGTGTCTGTTCACACGACAATTGCTTCAAGCGAGATTCTAAAACCTCTGACACATTAGGTTTATCCAACTGTGTCGCAATCCTTTTAATTGATTCTAATTCCATAATACTTATATTTTAAATTCTTTATTTTTGTTCCTTTAAACGAACTAGATTATATTCAGTCTCATGTTCTATGTCTTCAAGAGAGCGTATCTGATTTTTAAGACTGTCTATGTTGTCCTGAGCGATTTTACTATCATGTTCTTGCTGTAATATTAATCGCTCAACTGCATCACCATATTCTATTACATGCTTTTTAGCATAATCATCTATTGCTTTGTCTATTTGTCGTTTCCTATCAGAAAGCTTATCTTTTATTTTTGATTTTACCGAATTGAAATAGTTATCGATTTCTCTTTCCATAGAACTTTTAACAGAAGGGTAAGCGTCATTTTCCAATTCATCACTTTTAGAGCCGCCAAAAAAGAGTCCTGCGATACCTCCTACTACAGCACCGAATCCTGTCCCAATTATAGGAACAATTGACCCTATTGCAGCACCTGCCGCAGCCCCTCCGGCAGCTCCTCCAAGAATTCTTCCTCCACCTTTTTCGTTTGTTTCACTAACAATTTGGTTAGTACTGCTAAACTCTATTACAGGAAGATTAATTCTATTTATTTTCATCTCTATTCCTTTATCTTTCATCTGTAAAGTAGGGAACATAGAATAATGACGTGTAAATTCCTTTTGCATTTCTGCAATATTCGTTTCGACAGAAACTTTCACTATAGTAGAAATTAACTCATTAACTTTCAATAATGCATTAGACGAACGAGTCTTTGCATCACTTGCAATTAATGGTTCAACCTCCTGATGGAACTTGAATGCATTTGACCTAGTTAATTTTGTCCGAGCAAAAGACAAACAGGCAGATTTCCCAGCTCGTATTTCAGCATCTAACTTATCTTTTGTTTTAGTTATCGTATTAGTAATATTATTTTTTGCTTTTAACGCCAATTGAGTTGTTACAGAATCGATATGAGAAACACGACTTTTGTCAATTCTCTTCTTTTGCTCTTCAAGCTCTATTTGTTTAACCAAAAGAGAATCTTGCATTTCTTTTGATATACCCAAAACCAAATTGTGAAGATGTTCAGATATAATTAGCTCTTTCTGGTGAGTCAATAGATTCCAAACATATTGCTTAAATGATTTAAATTCTGATTGCCACATTTCCCAGTCTACCTTCATCTTTTCTGGTATTTTAACTACTGGCAACATTGTAATAGCACTTTCACAATAAACTTTTGGCTCATCCAACTTAAAATCTATTTTCAGACGATTCTTAACAAAGTCAAGCAGTTCAATACGTTCGTTGTTAGATTTATGGTCTCCCATTGTAAGAACATAAACACACCTATGCAAATACTTGTATAAATGATTCTGTAAGAAAACTTTAACAGAGTTAGAAAAAGGTTGATCCGACGGCATTAAAACAAGGGCTGCATCCGCATGATTTTCCACCACGTCTTTTGTAACTTCGAAATGATTCTTTACGGACAGATCACCTGGATTAAATCCTGGTGTATCTATAATCACAATATTATCTGGAATATTAATATTGGGGATCGATAAAAATAACGCCTTGACATCAGAAGCGACAGACTGTTCCGACGTAAGAATGTCTATTAGATGTTGTATGCCAGTAATTGAAATGCCATATCTTTTCTTAATATAGGCATTAAGAGCTGTCAAGTCTCTTTCATATACATGGAACTTTTTTTTGTCAAAAATGACACCGATTTCTATTTCGACCGTCCCCTTAGCAATATATGTCGCACAAGCGGTTGTTGGCATAACAGCTTCCTTAAGTATTCTCCTTCCTAATAAGGCATTAATGAAGGTACTTTTGCCAGAACTAAACTCACCAACAACAGCTAAATACAACGATTTGTCTTCAGCTTTCTCCTGAAGATTATCAATAGCTTGTCTAACATTTTCTATATGGTAAGCATCAGACAAACTCTTGAAGAAACCCAATTGCTTTTTTATTTCTTCCATGTTTCTATGCTATAAACGCCCCGTCCTCCGTTATAGTTAGATCTTGGCCTGTAGCCGGATCGATAATATGAAAGCTTCCATCGTCATCAAAATGGAAAATGTTTGGATAATCCTCAATAACATTTGCCCATCCTTCGGGATTCGTCTGCATAGAATCAATTAAAGCATCCATAAAATCATATGACGCAGAAAGATCAACATCTGCCATTTGTTCAATAGTAGATGTAGGTATTCCGGCAAAAATGTCTAGTTTGTCGAATGTCCCTCCGCAAAATTCTTCTGGCGACTGTTCTGTTGAAACCATCATACAATTAGAATCTTTCCATGCATCCATAAACTGTTCCTCAGTATAAGCCCATTGTCTGTTTCCTGTGCCTGGATCGGTAACAATCACCTTAACATTGTCTGGGTCACTAGTATCAACGCCAACTACAACAAGGGCATGATCAGCCATTTCACCAACAATATAGTCCTCTCCTATTTCATTCTCAGGGAAAACGAGTTCTCCCGAATCAACTCCCACTATCACTTGGTGCCCCTGGGCTAATTCATTTACCAGATTAAAGATATTGTTACCTTCAGTAGCTTCTACATTAACGCCATAATGCTCCAGTAATTTCCCGACATATTCAGGTGGAGTACCATGCCCAGAGACGTACCAGCCGTTTTCCTTCGCTACTTCAATCATCTCATTTTGAGTTACATCTATCCCAAATTGTTTAAGTACAATGTGCTGAGACTGAATCGCACAAGTATCAGGATAGAACTGATATACTTCAGGATCGAACGGGACATCAGCTTCTTCCTGCCCATGAATGGTTTGAGCTGGTCTTGCTCCTAAGAAAGACCCTTGATTTTCTTCTTCATATTCTTTCATAACTTCTTCCTTGGTGTTAAAATTAAAATGTAAACTTCCGTTGTTGTATGCTTTCCATAATCTATATGCAGCATATCCAGCTACAGGGGGGACAGAGAACGTTGCGGTCTTTTTTACTTCTTCCATTTTACGAATAATTAGATTATACTTTTAATTCTATCTTTTAGTCGCTCTATGAAGCTCATAGAGCCTTCATAAGGGATGATTCCATAAAGTTTTGCATGATATGAATTTGTTCTCTTCAAAAGATTCAACTCTAAATCAGTAAAACCTCTTTTTCCATCAGAAATTGCAAACTCCTCCATCGCCTTAATCAAGATTAGCTTTTCTTTTTTAGATAACCAAAAAGAATTTGCTATGTCATAACCGATACTTGGACAAAAATTCCCTAATATCATACACTATAAATTATTAGTCAAACAAATCGTCTAAACTATCATCATCCTTTCCGACATCATCCGATGATTCCAATGGAGGAAGTTCAATACTAATTTCTGGTGGTTCTTGAATCGCAGATGCTACCATCAATTCATCATATTGGGAATTCAAAGGAAAATCAATGGATAACGATTCATCGTCAACTTCTACAATCCCCCAATCAACACTATCATCATAAGATTTAATATCATTTAAGACATCTGCTACTTCAGATAGCATTTCATTTGATGATAGCGCATCTTTTATCTTAACAGATTCTTCGTCCGTTGCATTTCCATCTATGTATGCAGCCAGCATCTCATCGGAAATGTCATCATTGAATTTCAAAAAATCAATCATACGTATTCCTCCTTTCTACCCATTACCATGCGTAGCTGTAGAAGTGCGCGGCGATGAATGTTATACAAGTTATCTACTGTCACGTCCATTTCTTTTGCTAATTTTTCTGGTTGAACATCTTGCAAGTCCAGTACTTCAATGACTTGACGGTATCGGGCATTGGGCATCTTCTTCAAAGCAGAATGAATATCCATACGCTGTTCTATGGTTAATCCAGAATTATATGCTTGTTTCATTTTATCGTTTAGTTCCTCTGTAGTCATGGAATCTATCAGTGCAATGCGTCTTTTTTGGAAAAAACGTACAGCAACCACACTGACATAGGTCATAAGCGAACTGCGATACTGGAATTTGCGAATTACTGCCCAATTATTATTAGCCATAAAAAGGTATAACTCGCTTACCAACTCACGTTTGTCAATGTTCCCATCAAAAACATTCAAAAGAATATAGGCAAAAAGTTTCGAGCATTTCTTTTGGAAGAAATACTCTATCAATGGTCTGTTGTTATTCAGTATTCCATTGACCAGTTGTTCATCATCGTAAAGGTCGTAATCCATATTTCTATCTGTCGTCCACGCGTGCTCTTCATTAACATAAACTGATAAACGCAGAAAGTCCCACAACGTCTGTTCGGAAACAGAACGTTGAGGACTTTCTGATATATCCCTTTAATCCGTAACGGATTCCTATGTCATTAAGCGCAAGCGGAACATCCATATTTGCTCTTTGCTTTAGCGGTTAGTACTCTTGTTCTTTTGCAGCCTAGCACACCTCTATGTGGAGAGAATACGCAGAAGACTGCCTGTCTTTATTGTGAATCCGCGTTTCATTGACTTATAAGTCAAATCTATATGCGAATATACTTATGCAAAAGTACAAATTTTTTTGGAAACTGATGCAAGAGAAACCAAAAAAGTTGCAAAAAGAGACGAAAAAACTATTTTTTGGGGGCAAAAAAGGCATAAAAATGGAGATATTTTGAAAATAATGACACCAATTTCAGAAAAAAAATTGCATCTTTGAAATATTTGCGGTAACTTTGCAGCATTTATAAAAATCAATCGAATGAAGAATTTACGAACAATTGCGGTCGCTACATGCATAATTGGAGCCTTATGGTGTCTTTATCTGTATTTTGATTCCAATGCAGAATTAGATAAAAAAGTTTTTAAATATCTGGCTCTTTCTTTAGGTCTCTTAAGCGGTGCAGCATCCAAAATAGGCAAAGATTAGATTTTCTTGTGCAATGCTATTCTTCAGCTCAATGGAAGCAATCGAATACAACAATTCTCCAATTGTAAGAGATGTGTATCAATTGCTACCACTTAATTCTAATAGTGTTTATATTCTATTTCGTGCACTATCCAAATTACACTTTTGGACTTTATCTACATGTAGCATGCGCCCTCATAGATACTAGAGAGTACAAAATGGACTTGAAAGGAATACCAAAGACTCACATCTGTATCTTCGATTACCTAAAGTTAAGCACAAGTATTCCACTATAATTATCAGGAGTATCGGATTTCTCACACAGATATTTTACGATATCAACAATTTCTTCTGGTTCCTTGTTATCCATCAACCTATCTCTGAGAATATCAGGATTGACATAAGAACTGACACCATCTGTGCAAAGAAAAATCCTATCGCCTTGTTGCAACTCGAAATGGCGTATTTCCACATCGGCTTTATCTCTCTGATAGGAGAAAAAACTGCAATCTATAAAGTCACCCCATACACTATGATTTACATGGTCTTTAGTCTGATAAACTACACCAACATTGGGGCGAAGGAAATAGCAACGACTATCACCACAATGTGCTATTGTGAGCTGGTTTCCCACAATCGCAGCAAGAACCATCGTTGTTCCCATCTCTACGTGGTTAAGAACATCGGCTTTTGCATCCAATGCTTCTGATGCCCTATGGAAAGCCTCTTTCAGTATTGTTTCAGTGTCAGAATCAATAGGTACCGAATTCCAGTAATCACAAATGGTTGTGCAAATCACCTGGCTTGCAACCTCTCCCATGGCATGACCACCCATGCCGTCACAAACAACAAAGAGGTATCGCTCTTTGTCAGGATTGGCAACAACCTTACAATAGTCCTCATTATCCCGTCGGACTCCACATTCAGAGAATGAAGTATATCTAATCTGTCCCATAATCATAATATTTATATCGACTTTAACGGCATAGAGACTAAAATCCGCCCAAATCTATCAGAAACGTAGCAAATTCTCCTCATCATGTCCGACATCGTAGAAATCTATACTAGACACTTGATTGTGATTATAGGGTGGCTGTTATGCTACATTATTATAATGTTGACTGACGTAGTTATACACAGCATCCCGATAGTGTATAATGCTTTCTTCACTATAACTTTCTGGTAGTTCTTGCCAAAGTATATCGCGAATGGTTATTATGATAGTAGCTTTTGTCTCACGTTTGTCAAATGGATGATCCATTGTCGCCAATTGTTCCTTTATCTTATCAAGTAGCTCCACCGCCACCTTCTTGATCTTCTTGATGTCCTCCTTGCTCAAATCATCCTTCATTAGGATGTCGTACATGGAGAGTTGTTCATCGTTTTCAAAGCCCTCGCGGATATAGCGACGTTCTTCCTCTGACAGGTTGTTTGACAGTTTCATTAGCTCTTCGAAAGTCTTTTCGATGGTAGCACGATTCTGTTCCTGATTGTAGTCGTGGATGATTTGCTGGTACTTCTCGTAGAAGTTGATACGCGACGGGTTCTGGGCCAACATCTGGGCTATACGTTCCTGTAGCAGCTCCTGAATGTCCTTCAACAAAAGGTTCTTCTCACGGCTCTTGGCAAACTCGCGACGCAGCAGGTCGAAGTTGATACCACTGATGTCGAAGCGACGGCTTGGCCCATCTTCAGCAGCCGTTGTTGCCACTATCTCCAAATGGTCGTTTACAATCTCATTGATGGCGACACTTAGGTCTGTTATATCAGCATGTTGGCGTTTCTTCTGAAGTTCCTTGTAGATGGCCTCGATGGCATCCTTCTGTTGTTTCATCTCTGTGGTGATGTCCTCACGGTCGAGATACTTCCAGAGTTTCAGCAGGGTAGTGGCGAAGGTGCAGTAGGTCTTGCGAGTTTCTGCCGATTCGCACATGGCATTAGCAGCCTCTTTCAGCAGGAAGAGCTTCATGA